>Ga0247810_10000016_pt1 | contig 311346 bp, 282 predicted proteins | sample UWRJL119311C1_FD_179918 | JGI IMG/M metagenome (GOLD analysis project Ga0247810, IMG submission 179918) | Plant litter microbial communities from Arlington Agricultural Research Station in Wisconsin, United States - UWRJ-L119-311C-1 | ecosystem: Environmental > Terrestrial > Plant litter >...
TTTGTTGCATGTCGCTGTTTTTCGGAAGACGTGTATTCCGAATCGTGACGAGGAAGGAAGCGAACAAACGACCGAACGAACGGGGGAGACGCCCTCCCTCGGCGAAAGACAAAGATATGGTTCACGTGATGGTTGTATTTGTTCGTCGCTGGGAGGACGGAGGAATTGAGTTAGTGTGTGGCTTCAGTGGAATTACTTCTTCTTTTTTTCCAATTCAAAACTGTTGGGTAGGAGTCGGGGTTCGAGGTCATAGGAAAGCTGCAGGTAAGGAAGTAATAATGAGGGAGGGGAGTGCGATATGCTCGAAGGTGTTTGGCGGTTTCAATACGGAGAACCAGCCAGACCTACTCGATACTGGCATGACATGCTGACAAGATACATATCATCAGGTCAGCATTGGGAGGCAAATCGAATTTCGCGAATTTCTCTAAATTTTGAGACTCCTACCTACCTACCATATAAACTTCCAACACTCACTCTAGATCCGGAGTCGATCTAGACACCAGTGAAATGGCGACCGTTGACATCATGTATCAGCTAATCCCCCTTGCTTTGAGTTGCGACACAAGCAAGCAGATAATAAAGCAGCTCATAACTACAAGTCTGGACATATGTCCACTGGAGGAGATGCCGATTTACCGTTCCGGCATTCCTTTACGTTGCGCATTGCCCTTATCATACATGCTTCGAACCACGCACGGGACTTGGAAGAACTCAAGGAACCAGTGCAAAATACGTCAAGAGGAAAGTATCATTGTACTCTATACGATTATGACCATAACGCTACCAAAACGCCCATGCATATGATGTATCCCCGGTTGACGCCCTGCAAATGTTTTCAACACCGTATTTCTACCCCACCCCGACTGACCGTTAGGTACTTCACCCCCTTATATGGCTTGACTCCCTCTCCGACCCCGCGACTTTTCCGCGTGTCGATTTGGAGCGTTTCCACCTTGATACCGCTAGCCAGCCAGCCTTTGACCGAGAAGCTTACATTTGCAGACGTGGGCATTAGAATTTTGTTTTGAGCAAACTTCCTTGCATCCTTAGCCTCTTGAGCACCTTTCTGCTCGTCCGTAGAACTCGTTGACTGTGTTATCTTCTCGGGAGCTTGGTAGGTATCATCATCGTAATCAAAATTTCCATCGAGTTTGAAGCCGTTTCCTTCGAAGTCTTCCTCTACCTCGGACATAAGTCCAACTACCGTGCAGCGCAGAGTGGCTCCGCCTGAAACTGCATCCTTAGCTGGGATATGCCAGTCGATGTGTCTTTCTCCAGGATTGTATGTGGTATCGCCTCTACTAGCTCTGATCTCTGAGAGGTTCCTCACATCTGTGGGCAGAGGAACAGTTACAACAAGGTCCTCCATAGTTGGTGTTGCAGATGTACCAACACCACTGCCACCAAGTCCCGCGAAGGCAGAATTACCACGGCCTATCCCACGACCATTTCCGCGAGAAGCCGAACCGGTTATCGGCGAGTTACCTTGTCCAGAAACCTTAGTGATGAACAGTCTAACCTCAAAATCTGCACCTGTGGGACCAAGGCTCGTTTTGACCTCGATGCTGACCGGCAGTTTCAAATTCGAAGATTTAGCATTTCCAATTCGGCCATTTTGGAATGGGAGTAAGTCAACCTCGTATCCCGCCAACACGAACCGTCCATCGGGCGGAATAAAGCTTAACTCTCCCGGATTCTCTCGCCATTTCGCTAACCGTACGCATGGATGGAATACTGGCAGTTCCATCACGCTATGGAGGTTTTGTTTCCCCGATGGAGTAGACAGGTTCAAGATCAAATCTGGTACTCCCGATATTTTCGAGGTAAATGCAATCGTGCCATTTGCAAAAGCTGCTAAAGGTCTGCCGGAAGGTGCAAGGGTGACAGAAAGAGTTTCCACAAGATCAACGTATAACTCGTTGGATGTGTGCTTCACATTTGATCGTCTCCATGGTAAAGATGGGGCAATTGCTGATGCGCCCGTGGAAGAAAATCCAGACATATTAGAACTCGATGAATTTCCAGTGAATCCAGGTTTTCTATAAATTCTTAGCTTTAGACTTATGTTGGATGAGGATCAACAAACCCAGGAAGGTTAATGCCCCCTAATAACTTTCCAATCCACCCTTCAACTTCTACCAAGTCTCTCAGAGCATTGCCCTCTGTAGTACTTACTGCCCCAGCATCGCACATCTCATTCAGCAACTGCGCCACCACATCATAATTACTCTCCACCTTATGTGCTAACAATGGCGACCCAATAAAGTCTTCCAAGACATCTGTTAACCGGTGTAGGAACTCGAGCGCAAGCAATGGCTCGATTTCGGCGGACGAAGTCAGAAGAAATAGTAGGTTTGCATGGGTGAGGCTGAAGACCAGAGTGGCAGGAGAAGTATTGGGAAGGTATATCAAGCTCGGCCGAGGTACTGGGTGCGCAATGTATAGAGGGAGTAGTTGGGCAGCGGAAAGAGGTCGGGAAGTATAGGTGTGAGTGAGAATTGGACGACTGATGGAAGTTAGCTGGAGCTCCTCACAGATTAGAAAACTGTGTACTTGTGCTCATCATAGATGTACAACGCCTCTATAGCACCGGTCATGGTCGAATTGGGTTCTCTAGTTGATCATCTAGAGTACTTTATCCTGAAGCGTCACTGACGTGGGGTTATAGTGAGAGCGGCCGCGCCAAGGATCGCGGTTCGCGGTCCTCAGGTTTATCTCGGACAACTTGAGACCTTTAGACAGAAGCCCTGACAGTCAAAAATTTGGCGCAACTCGAGATCAGTCACCATGTGGGGCAGCACACCTTCGGTCAAAGAACTCCAGAAGATGGAATCGGCAAAGGACATCATGAAGAGTGATATGGGGGATGATTGCTTGTCCTGCAGGCTCATTGGTATATATACCTTCCAGCTTAATCATGAAGTCACGACGGCAGTCTAACAATCGATAGGAGCATCTGCATTCGTGGGTCTTGGTGCATATACATACTTCTCTGGTCATCATCAATTGCAACTGCAGCAGGCGAAAATACTCCAGAGTAAGAGCATGTTGGGAATGAAGGGACGACAAGCTGGCATCACCTCTATAGCCGTCTCCCTTGTAGGAGTTGGCATTTTCAGATTGATCAACTAGATTATCTATGCTACATGGCATATGGGATCCTAACGAATGTCATCAAAGGCAAAGGTATGCTGCTCGAGTAACGCCTTTCTTCCTACATCTGTCAGGGTGTTAATATTTGTGAATCAAAACCCCTAACTAATTCTCCATCAGTTTAGATTCGTAGAATCAAATACAATCGTCCGATAGCACTTGGCTCTTATTAAATTATAAATGAAACTAGATCGCCAATGATCGCTGATCTTCATCATTTACGCCTCACCCATCATTCACAACGACCTGGAAAGTCACCCAAAAGAGGAGAATTGCCTTGCGAAATCGAAGGAAAGCTTCGCTCTAATATTGGCCCATACTCTCAAGAATTGTATTGGTAGATGAATAAACTGGCTGCAGAAAATTACGACTTCTGAAGGTTAGCTGAAACTGGGATATGTAAAACAGATGTTTCTCCAATGAGCACGATTAATGTGGCAGTTGAGAACCTCCACGTTTATACTGATCAAGTTTGCTTTCCTTATATGTCACATGTATGAGATATTGTGTCTTTCAGCTCAGAAAGGGTCTCTGTTAGTGGTTCGACGTTTCCGTGCATATTTGGCCGCTGCGATGGGTTGGCTCGCCAAACAAGGATAAAATCAGAAGACGGTTTTCGATATTTGTAGCACAAAATTCATTAATTAACATTTGAGTAATGTGGACAGGTCGAGAAGCTAGATCTGATGCAACATAAAGAAGGAATTAGAGCCATTCTGTGGACTCACCTTCCTGATAGTTCAAACATGAGAACATGAGAATATGTACATTGAAAGTCTTAACTCACTGGGCGTACTCTCAGCACGTTGAACTTAAATACCCTATTTGAGTTTCCGTGTTCGATCTATTAATTATATACATACTGTTACCGCCAAGCTGCCAAAGTTTACCCCTTAAGTATTTCAGCCTTGTCTCGCTTGTGGACCCGCTTTCCGGGCTTATGTCTAAAATCTTCCCCAAAAGTCATCAGCCTTGTCGATATTGAACTTCCTTTAAATAAAACCATACAATCACCAACAATGGCAATAACTATACTCGCTCCAGCTCCCGTTGCAGCTATAGCAAGGAAATACGCAAGCGATTCTGATGATGATTCCGATACGGGTGGTGTTGACCTGCAAGGAGACATCGATATGCGCCCCGCAAAACGAGCAAGACATTCAGATATCGTTACCCCAGGAGAGATAGTGACAGATGATGCTCAATGGATGAGGTATGCACCTTCTCAATAGCTTGGGCTTACAATACTTACATACATGCAGAGGTCACGGCACATATATCGCCCCTTCCAGCACAGAAATCGTAGCCACAGTCGCCGGTACCGTCCAAAAAACAAACAAGCTCCTCTCCGTACGCCCCTTGCGTGCACGCTATACTCCAGAGATTGGTGACCTCGTCGTAGGCCGCATCATTGAAGTACAATCTAAGCGCTGGCGAGTCGACGTAGGAGCCCCAGTCCTAGCAGGCCTGCCTCTTTCAGCTATAAACCTTCCCGGTGGTATCCTGCGTAAACGTACGGAAACGGATGAGTTACAAATCCGGACGTTTTTCTCGGAAGGTGATTTGCTGGTCGCCGAGGTGCAGAGTTTACATCAGGATGGAAGCGCGAGTTTACATACGAGGAGTTTGAAGTATGGAAAGTTACGGAACGGGGTCTTTATGAGTGTTAGTGGGATGGGTGGCGGAGGTGGTGTGGTGAGGGCAAAGAGACAAGTTTGGACAATCAATACCGCTGGGGGTGGTGGGAAGGTGGATATAATCTTGGGTGTGAATGGGTATATTTGGATCAGTAAACATATTGAGGTTGCTGGTGATGATACGGCTATCACCAGGATTGAGGAAAAGATTAGCAGCACGGTCTATTCGAGTCAAAATGACGACATATCCACAGAGACAAGGATAGAGATCGCGAGGGTTCGAAGTGTTATTCAGTTATTGGTCCAAGAAGGCTTGAAGGTTGATGAGGAGATGATATCAAAAGGATACGAAGCTGCTGTTGGTGTAGCTTCTCTGAATCAAGGTGAAGGAAGCGGATATCTTGGGGGCGAGTTGGGAAAAATTGTCTTGGAGCATATTTCTCTAGTATAAAGGACTTCTGACGTTAGGTCTTATAAATGATAATGAAGCTCCGAACTCACGAGAATTTGTGCTACTTATATTGAAGTGTCTATCATACACCAAACATTGAGAGACGTGTGGCTCCGAGGACTGCTGCAGACATATAAGTATCAGACTCAAAATCCTTTTCTGCTCAATTTTCAGTATTCAGTTTTTGTTATTCTGCATATTGCAACTTCGAACATTAGGAAGATCTTCGTCGCTATGTTAACGACTACTACTCATTCTCTGAGTTTCGAACTCGGAATTGGGTCTACTATGTATACCTTTCGCCTTCCTTTAGTCTTTTTTCATTATCTCGTCTCTCTATTTCGCAAAGTTGCTGCGGCATAATCATGCCCTCTATGAACGTTCTATCCATATCACCTAATGCTCCACGCCCTATGGTACCTGCAGAACTTTCACTGCTGGCCATTTCTATACCGATACTGCTTTCCCTACTCGTGCGTAACTTGCTGCTGGTTTCTCCATTCCGTTTCCCATCTAGGATTTTTGAATCTGATTGTGCTGCTTCTCTCCTGAAAACATGTCAACAAGGGCCTAGGCCGCATCTCAAAGCAAGGTGGATTGGAAGATACGAGTTTATCTAATGGCAAATATAAGCATAGACTTACTCTCGCTTGACCATAGTCTTTGAGCGTCGAAGGTACATCTCAACTTCCCCGCGTTCCTTCTCCATCTGTCCATTCAGCGCCAAACTTCCTAAATCATTCTCCAGCATCCCTATCTCGTCCTCTTTAATTTGCTCTCTAGCCATATGTTTAGTGCTACTCCTCGGATTTCTCTTCCTCCTTTTCTTCTTCTTCTTCTCCATGGCCATCTCGAGTCTTTTCCTCTCCAGCCTTTCATCCTCTTCATTCATCCTCCTATCCCACCCACCCTTCAAGTCCGCCTTCATTCTACCCAAAACTCCCGCTTTCTTCTCTCCCTCCCTCTCATCACTTCCTCTCAAAAAAGCCTCGGTATGCCATCCTCTTGTACGATGACTTGAACGGCTTCTACTCCTGCTGCAAGTGGGTTCTGCCGAGTAGCGGTTCGGGTGATAGGAAGTGCGATTTGCTGGCCGAAATCAGTAGGTGGTACAGATCTCAGTATATCTTTATGAGTAGGGGGAAGGGCTGTGTATAAATACAAACATCTCCATGTCTTCCTCGACTACCGGCACTGCTATTATTATTATTATTATTATTATTATTATTATTATCATCATCATCATCATCATCAGATCCGCGCCAGGAGAATGACGCAAGCACGGCTTTCACTCCAATCTTGATCCTGCGAGGCATTGCTTTGCCTAATGATGGGAATTAGATGGATTAAGTGTTAAGAGAAACTCAAATGGACTACGTCAAGTCATCTGGGAGAAGTCCCTCTTTGGAAACGTCTTTTGGCTCGCGGGTTGTCATTGTGTGGGTTATGATTCATCATTGTCAGGGATATCTTCTACATGATGTGTGAATGAACTATTTGGGTGACCTTTGTGATTGCATATTAGCATCCTTAAACATAAAGTCCGATGCTTGTTATATATGTGAAGTAACTTATGCACAACAAAAGTTTTAGAACCGATTAGTTGAAGACTCTCAATACAGATTTATCAGTCTTTGAGAAGGGTTGCTCAGCTCAAAATCACCAATAGGTAACAAAGCTTTGAGTTCGATTACATTGAAGTTCTGCTATCAGACACGATAGCTGTTTCTCCTATTTATTTTACCGTAATGCTCCATTCCCATGTGGCCATCCCAAAGATCATCATTGTACGCTCATAATCATCCCATCCCATACCAACGCCATGCAACTGTACATGGTCTTAAAATAAATCAACCTGACCCATCCCACGCTAAAAGAGCGATACATGCAGGACTAAAAGAAAAGTGTAACGAGAACAGTAATCCGAAATATACATGGTGCCATCAAAAGGCCATCTTTCCACCATTGCCATTAAAATTAAATCTCGAGTTCATCGAGTTCATAGAGTTTGCAGGACTGGTCATCGAAGAGGAAATGCCATCATTTGAGGTCATCGTACCGCTACGTGATGATGCTGCAGAGCTGTTCATTGATAGTAGAGCATCAGCTCGTTCGAAGACATTGCCGCTGAACATGGCGTTGTAGGAGGCGCTCTGTGGCGTGGATGGTACAGTTGCCTGAACAGCAGGGCCGAGAGCCGCGCTTTGAGGTGTCATTGGTAGTGGAACTTGCGATGCAGCTGACTTGACGCTATAAGAAGAGCCGTTTGGATATCCGTTCTGGGAGACAGACATATACGACCATGGAGAGGATAAGATGAGATTGCCACATGCTTTGACAGCTTTTTGAAGAGGGCGAAGAAGGACGATCACTTCAGAAGTTAGAAGACTAGTTTGGGACTTGGCTTCTTTGACCTTCATCAAAAGAGCTAAGTAGTTCTACAAAGCAAATCAGTATTTGAGTCTAATCTGCAGAATGGGATACTTACGTCAACAAACGTGTTACACAACTCCCAAAATGCTCCCTGTGTTCTTATACCTGGCTCTTTAAGTTTTATGTTAGATAAGCGGAACCTAAGGGCTTCGGTGATTTGCAAAGCGTTGGCAGCAGTCTGGATTAAGATTTCCCAAAAGATCTTTGGCTGCTCAGGAGTTACTTGTTGGCTGCATATCTCCATTGCGGTATTGAAGTGGCTGATAACTGTAGGCAGACTCCGTACTGATAGATCTGAAGTCTGCTGCAAGTTCAAGAAGATTTTCTCGAATATTATATCGTCATCCGTGACCTCTCCTCCCGTCATTCTTCCTCCACTGGCTGAAATGAACGAGTCTCCCGAGCGCGGAGTCGCGCTTGTCAACATGCGGCTTGAATTCAAAGATGGTTGGAGTGTAGTGTCAGTTGCCACACGAAGATGACTTGGGTATTGGATAACAGTTGCTCCTCTGCTCCTAGACATGCCTGGTCTCGCACGGGTTGGAGTCATCGATTTGTCTCTTGGTAAGGATCTGAGTGTGCCTTCACTGCTTTCAGATATGAATCCATCATTTTCATGTATCACTTGGCCCATCTGACCGGAAAATAGAGCATGGCCGGCATTGTTGATTTCTGCGATGCCACCATAAAGCAAAAGCATGAGCGTGCGGATGTAGCGGGGATCAGCGTTCTCGACGATAGTCGCAACAGAGTTTCTTAGAAGGGTACAAACGTGTGTATATGCATTAACTGCTGTGAGGCAAGCCCGGTGAACAGCCTCATTCGAGCGTGGTGTGGCATCCTCGTCTTCGTCTGTATAGGAGTCATAATCTTGAAGATGCCGGTCAAGGTCCTCAACGTGTGTGTTGGCATTATAAAAAACCGCCTCCAAACTCGTACGCTTGTCTGTTCCGTCCCTTGTCAAACCAATGAGACCTTCTATGTGAGGGTGAATTTGGAACAGTGCGTATAGGATGCCCTTTGAGCCTTCGATGATACGATCTGGGGAAGTGGATATGCGTTTACGCTCAGGTAAACTCGAGAGCCGCCGAACGTAGTTGGAGCGTGAGGATATAGAGTCTGCAGGGCTTGCAGGGCTCCTTGCGTTTCTCACTGAACCGTTAGAATTTCCCGACATTGCTGATCCGTGGCTAAGACCTCTGTAATGACTATGACGATTAGATCTGCTTTCGTCCACAGTGCTGAGTTCTGATTTCTTTGAGACTATACCCATTCGCCTTGAACGATCTGCGGCGGTCGAATTACGCGAAGCTTGCAAGATATTCTCACTATTACTTCGCAGGCGTTCATTTGCGCTGAGACCATTTATTGCAAGAGGGGCGACATTTGGACGTCGGAGAGCTGCATTCTGTTGCGACAAGCCGCGATAATGTGAACGTGAAGGAATTGGTGGCGGTCGAGGTAGAGCAGGCGAACGTAAGTCTGACATATCGCTCCCATTCACTCGGATTGGAAATCGGCCACTCATAACTCGCTTGATTGGGCGTGGAGTTTCGGTACCTTCGCTGAATTCCTCCTCCCCAGATTCCGTCTCGGAGCGGTCCTGTACAGCCTTTTGTCTTAAGTATCTTTTGACTTGCGAAGTCACAACGACATGGTCCATTTCGACGCTATCTTGATATCCGTTGTTTGGGGGGCTCGAAGCTTGTGGATCAAACACTTCTGGTGGTGGAAAACGCAATGGATTTCCAGCGAGCTTGAGAATTTGTAGGGATGCCATATCTGCAAGGAACAGTGGGAGCTCTTCGATTCTGTTTTTCTCAACGGATAAGACCTTCAAAGAGGTCAACTTGACTAGTTCGGGTGGAAGGACTTTGAGTTTATTTCGACCAAGATCCAAAATCTCTAATGAGGTTAATTGGCATATCTGGATCACAATTAGTTATTGCTTTCACGTCTATTTCCCAACTCCTTTCGCACACATACAGTCAGAGGAAACTCGCGGATTACGTTATTGCGAACGTTCAGATATCGCAGGGAAGTACATTCCGAAAACCTAGAGGGGAATGCGGAAATTTGGTTGTGTGACAAGGCAAGCCTAACAGAGAGGGGTCAGCTGCGTCCTGTCATGAGATCAGTAGGACAAGACAGATAAGTTATACCTCTCGAGCTCATTCTTAATGATATCAACGACTTCCTCTGGGAACCGTTGTATAGACTTGTGGCTCAGATCGATTGTAACCCCGGGCTTGAGCTCGCTGCTCACATCGCTGGCATCTGCAACCTTGGTCTGGTTTTCATCAAGAGCATTCCACATAGCCTCTCTAGCCAGCGCCACCACTTGGCCTGCAGATATGGGAGCGGTTCCAGGAAGGGAGGAGGAGATAGAAGGGCCATGACGGACTGCGGTGCCACCGTTTGTGTTGTTGGGAGGTGCTCTTCGGACGGTGTTTAGGGGAGCAGGCCTATGGATCCCATTTTCTCCCATCGGCCGCCCAGTTGACTGAGTTGCAGCACCGAGTGGAGGTCCGGATGGCCACTCCATAGTGCCAACGTTCTTGATCTGTCTGGTCGATCTGCGTTGATAATTATTCGGTGTTGCGCAAGGGATTAAGTAGCGTCAGTACTCAAAATGGAACTAGTCTCGGCAGGCACAGGACAGGCACCTTCAAACCCCTGGGGAAAGCGCTAAGGCAGGAACCATAATAGCCGAGGCACGTGAGCGGTTCGGACAGCGAGACAGCATCTCGTCTTTCTTTTTAATGGGATTGCTATACAAACATCTGCAGGTAAATCCTCGCAAAGTTACTTTCAGTCTGTCGTTGTCTCAGGTACTCTCGCATTAGTCAAAACCCCGAGGAAACTCATCCTGAGCTTGTGGTTGCTGTTCTAGATTGACAGAATAACATGGCATTGCTTACTAGATACTCATGAATGATCATTCACTGAGCATCATTCACTGAGCAAATAGCACTTTAATCGACTTAATAGGACATAGTCACAAACAAGACAAGCAAACTGGACTCAAGGAAGCACGAGATTGTATGATGTTTCATTCAAGAGCATAGAGTGTTCAAGGGCTCACAATCTCACGCTATAGAAACACTAGCAAGTTCGGCTGATGTAACTGTAGACTTTGTACCAACTTACAATTTCAAAGAACCTATGTCAGTTTTCAGTGAGTATACTAGTCCTTCATCAGCATGAACCTCCCCTTTGCATAACTTTTCCCATCCTTTCCCCAACTCTTCCATCCCCTCTCCCCAAATCAATTTCAATCCTTTTGCCATTATTACCTCTCGGTACTCCTCCCAGTCCTTCGTTGCACCTTCAAAGTACGCTTTCTTTCCAATAGCTTTCATTCCAGCATCTCGAATATCCGAGGCATTGACTCTTGCATCAATTACACCTGACTGTTCTACAGCCATGAATTTCTCTATCGTTTTCTGCGGAGAGTCAGGTAGCACCTCTCCAGCTGCGACGATAAAATGAACATTTTTATGGTCCTTCTTGAGATGTGTGGACCAACGCACAGCCGCGGAGCCTCTTGCACCGAAGTCAAATATGACCACTTTACTGTCAGGACGCAGACCGAGAGTACGTCCAAGAGCCTCCCCACTTGACGTATCATAGTTGTAATCCAGCACGCGGCCAAAAAAGCCGGTGTTCTCTGTGAAGGCTTCTGATTGCTTGGATCCCACAGCTATTACCATAGCTGGCTTCGCATCCTCCGGTCTCCCGTGCTTCAATTGGTACGCAAATGAAAGTGCAGTTTTAGTACTTGCTGCGAATACCAGAACGGTCGAACCGGCCAGATCTGCCTTCTCAGATGACCATTGCCCCCCAGCAGCACCCATCGGGTGTGCTATCTCCTCGGGACGCCAGCCGAATGCAAAGCGATTCAACATGTAGCCGGTCTCATGTAGAACTCGAGAGAGGGCATCATATGCTTGGTTCCGTTTCTGGACCTCTTTTTCCTGAGCACTAACAGCAGGCGCGCTTAAAAAGTACCGATTATAGACTGGCATTAGTTTGGATCGATGTTCACTCGCCTCAACAAACGTTCCTGGCAGTTCAGGATCGAGCTCAACACGCATATCGACCGGAAGCGTTCCAATAGGTAGGTATCCATACATTTGGGTGCCAACTTCCACGACGGTGGTGCTTTCTACGACGGTACCATAACCCCAAGCTGAGATGCGGCCGTATGATGCTGGATCCGAAAATTCGCTGGGGATAGATGAGGGAAGTGGGTGCACATTCCACCATCCTAGCAAATGCCCAAGACGGGCGTAAGAGAGGTTGTTTGTTGTAAGAGCAAGAACAGAACTTGATACACGAATTGAATTTGGAGCCAAGGCAGGGTATGGCAACGCATTTGGTAAAGAGACAATGTGCTGCTCTTCATAGTTCTGCCTTGAAAGCACTTGAATGGTTGGAATTGGTGGAGCCATGATTGTAAATATCGTTAATGTATTTGGGAGGTTGAATATGACAGGACCACGACTATATACTTTTGTGTTGTACTTGGAAGCTTACACGCCCGTGAGCTGCAGGTAAACGGTAACTAACTACCCGTTTAAGGATGTGAACGTCGACTTTACGCTAGTCACGGAGCTTACGCAAAAAAACAGCGTGGATATTCATGCAAAGTAAACCTTGGTAGAGCACAGCGGTCTAATGGGCAGGACAAAGAAAATTCAAAAAGCAACGCTTCAGGCGAGGTCGTCTTACGGCCTTACGAATGACAAGAGATAGGCCGAGTATGACAGGTCAAATACCCGGGGAACCATGTCAGCGCTTATTGAGAAGTGGATAAGCGTATATGTTACTTCGTTACCAGAGCTTGAACACGTCCAGGGCTCGTAAGGCTGTTGGTGGTAGCTGCTCTGTCATCGTCCAATATGAGTTGTCGAGATGCCTGAATGTTCTTGATGCTTGCGAGCTGGTCTGGTCGTCTCTCTTTGGCATGCTTATGTAATCAAGCCCACTTTGGCGGGGCCTCCTAGACGAACTGCGCTCTATCTTCTAACGTGAGTTATAGTTATGTGACTTGGGCAGCACATATTTTAAACGTGGAGAAATGGTTGTGTACAACCGAATCCCAATCTCGAGTCTTGGTTTGACGTCGCTGTGCTTGCTTTTCAAATATGAAAGATATTAGTATACCATTTAAGACTGTGTTTCTGAAAATCCCGAAATTTTGAAAAGGGATCCACCAGGGCGAGGCAGTCAGCAAGATACCATGCCTCTTCAAAGATCTAACTCTTGTGTGGATATTGACTTCACTCTTCGTCGAAAGTTTGGTAAGACTTCTTTCAGGTAAAACATGGTTCTTCATTTTCGATTATTCTTTTGCTAACCAATATCAGGCCGTTGCAAAGAGATGTTATCATAGCTGCATTAGATGGACAAGATGTCTTTGTACAAGCTGCAACCTCATTCGGGAAAAGCCTATGTTTTCAACTCCCTGCGGTTATTGATCATGGCAGTGAGTTGAGGCCCCTAGGTTTTCCACAATAATATCACATCTAAATATTACCAGTCACAATCGTGATATCACCACTGTTGTCTTTGATGGTGAGCAAAAAACTATGATTTGCAAACAGTCACTAACTCAGCTAGACTGATCAAGTAAACGCATTACGAGCCGCTAGTATTGAGGCCGGTACTATCAACAGCAATACACCCTATGCAGAACGCCAACGTCTACTTGCCGACCTTGGGACAGGCCACCCTCTGACCCGTCTCTTATATGTCACTCCAGAGCAGTGCAGTGCAGATGGTTTTCGAAAGAGCATAAAGATTGTTCACGAGCAACGAGAGCTTGCCAGAATTGCTGTTGATGAAGCTCATTGCATCTCCGAATGGGGTCATGACTTCAGACCTACATTCAAGGGTTTACGTTGGTTTAGAGACAACTTCCCAGATGTTCCTATCATGTGTCTAACCGCAACTGCAACAGCCCAGGTGCGACAAGATGTCATTCGGACCCTTGGGCTTTCTGAGGAGAAGCTGAAGGTTTTTACTATGACGACGAATAGAACTAATCTGCATTACGAAGTACGCTTCAAGTGTGATGAGGATGATCACTACAATGATTTCTTGAGATGGATCAAGCGAGTACATAAGCGGCGTGCAGAAGATCCTGAACGTAAAGCGGAACTTCTTGATAGGAATGAACGGCTTGATAGCGTTTCTGGAATTATTTACACTATATTCAGACAGGACTGTGAGGATCTAGCAGCTCGACTTTGCAAAGATGGAATTGGCGCAAAGCCATATCATGCTGGATTGAGAAACGATGAAAAGAACGAAACGTTAAGTCGCTGGGTGAATAGCGAGGAAGGATACGATGTCATAGTGGCCACTACTGCATTTGGAATGGGTGAGCTCTTTCATGTTCCTTCCGGAATATATTGATGTACTAACATCATTAGGTATTGACAAGGAAGATGTACGTTTTGTAATCCACTGGCAGATTCCCAAGTCATTTGAAGGATTCTACCAAGAAGCTGGTAGAGCAGGTCGAGACGGAAATGCCAGCATATGTATTATGTACTATAGTCGCGAAGACCGAGATCGAGCTTTCAACCGCCTCTCGAAGGACAGCAAAAGTAGAGACGGCAACTCATCATCGAATTTACAATCACGATCGAAGAGTCTTCAAGCACTGATCGAATACTGCGAGGATACAGATAACTGTAAGCATAAGCTGATCACAAAATATTTTGGAGAAAAGGAGGTGCCGGAATGTGACTATGCGTGTGATTGGCACAAGGATGCAAAAGCACTAAAGAAAGAGAAAATGAATGGACTTATGAGCGAGGAGTGGGTTAGTACTCAGAGAGATATGGGGAGATTTGAAAGCGGGTATGAGGGATATGACTGAATGCATAAGACCAATATAGACTTGGGCAGCAATCCCAGGCGGACAAAAGTGTGATAAGCTTTCCAAAATGGAAAATTTGCAAACCAAAATGTAGTAGTGGGAAAAGCATGAGTTCACGGACTTCTAAAATTGGAATTTACTGGCATCAGTGAATTGACATATTTTCATCCTTCACTATAGATGAATCTCATAGAATGTTCCTACGATACTAATTAGTGCAAATTGCTGAGTGCATGCGCTTTAATTGAAACTTCTGTGTATTTGTGGACAAGCGACAAATTATTCCTAAGTCTAGTCTGCGAGCTGTCTTTTCTCCCAAGCACAAGAGGAAATGAATAAATAGCATGAAACCTGGTTTCAGACAACTCATATCGCGTCCTATGATCATATGCATTAGGCTTTTCACAAATTCTTGAAAGAACATGGAGGTAGTTTCACCAATATCCACCTCCCAGAACAATGGCCAAGATTTACACCAAACACCTTCCACAAAACCGCCATGTCATCAGTCCTCACCACTCACCAGGTCTCAGCATCGGAAGTTCCGCCGAAGGCTTGAATTCGGTGCGTTTGAGACGCCAGCAGAAATAATTCTCAACAGTAGCTTCGATCATACCATACAATCTGCTCTGGAACATGTCACATTTGATCCGTCTCTGTACCTCCGTGAGCAGCTTTCCGTGCTTACCAGTAACGTTTGGTTTATTCCAAGTGCGAGAAGGTCCTTCCACAAGTCTCAGCACAACACTTAACGCACCGGCAGTAAGCTGTGTATGCTGAGGAATTCTCAGCTGGATCAAGTTGCAAACAACATCCCTCACTATGTATTCTTGAACAAGATTCCAAGTGCTCTGATCAAGATATCTGATTTGGTTGAACTCCGTATCAGCCAATTGAGCAGATGTCTCCTGATAATGAGCCGGGTTTGTGGGTTCATCATGTGAGAGCTTGACTACACGTTTTCCTTGGTACGTGTCGATCTTTTTGGAAATTGTGAAAGTTCTGCCAGTACCATCTTCCAGGAAATCATCGCTGAGCTTCTCGATGATACAAATGATATTATATGACTGAAGGCTGTCATCAACATTGGGCATTCCATACATGAGTTTTAGAATAATGGACTGGATGGCGGCCTGCTTGCGGGGTGGGTATGTCTTATTTGGTTGGAATTGGTCATCTTCATTATCAGGACCGTTCTTGAAAGCCCAGGCAAGAGATTGACGATCAAGCTCAGTTGCTGTTGGAGGCATAATATAATTAGATGCTGGAGACTTTCTTGCGATGTTACTGCCGTAACAATACTCTTCTTCGATCAGTGGCATGTTGTAGTAGTCGGAGCGATTACATGCAACGTTAAACTGGGGGTGTTCGAAAGAACCTGGGGCGATTGCAAAGCCAGTGGTTGGGAATCTGACCTTGAGGAGGTTTGGATACTTGCATCTGCTAGGATCGTTGGATTGTCGAGTATGGGTCTCAAGTTGGGGAATCAAAACGTTCGCATCTATCTCATCATCCTAGATAGGCAGATTAGCATAGTTCACAAAGTTTTCTAGAACAATATATACCTGTGTAAATAGATCTCCATGATATTTGAAGTCAATTGAGTTGCGGCGGGTGTTTTCAGGCTCCTGATACGTAGGAACAATAGTCTTGACATAATCTGGTGCCTTTCTGATAGCTCGTCGTTCAAATGGCGTAAGAGCAACCAATGCTTCATCCTCGATGAAGACAAACTCGGTTGGGATCTCTGTCAGAATAGGAGTATCTTTTCTCAACCATCGACTAAAGACGCTTATAGTGGATTTTTGAGATCCAGTAGGTGAAGTGGAATTGCGAGACTTAGGGCGACCAAAAGATAGGCTACTGGAGGGTCGAGAGATCGAAGGTGTGAACAGAGGAAGCTCTTCTATGGATTCTGACCTAGAGAGTTTACTGTTGCTGCGGGAACGAGAAAATAAGTTGCGGGATCTAGAAAGAGGACGTTGTGGTTGCGAGGAATCAAGTTGAGGAAGATCCTCATTAGAACTATCGTTTGAGAGAGAGCTCCCGCTACGGATACGAGCGAAGAAACTGCGTGACGGAGGACGCTCAGGTTGTTCTCTGCTATCTAGCGAATCCATAGGTCCTGGAAGAGAGCCATGAACAGGTAATGAGCCTTTTGAAGTCGTAGCATTCTTTGAGTCAGACATATTCATTAGCTAAACAAAATTGCGTCCAGTCACACCGTACATGGTTCGGAGGAAAAGCGCGTTTGTTTTCCTTAGGGCCGTGTTGCGCGTTAGGAGGAAAGAAACTAGTACCTTTATCTCGTCGCGTAGCTAGCTCTATGCGCAGGTAGGAAAGTTGAGTTACACAGTGACCTCCCAGTGATCTATTTTTAAGGTTGCCTTTTAATGTCGAGCTTTCAGTGCTAGAGGTGTGGTATCCGTCTTTTCTGTAGCATTATCTTTTTACGGTGGCCTTTATAATTGCAATATTCATCCATTATACCAAGCACGTGAAAGCTACGTCGAGAAGAGGTGAATACAACATCTAGCCTAGATTGATATTCTGGAAGTTACGGCACCGTAACATGCAATCCACGCAAGGCAGCGAACTTGCGTTAATCCTAGCTCATGATTTTGGAAACACGAACCTTTCTGTTGTGAGCTATGTTGCTTCAGCCTGAAGTATTGTGAAGATAATCAGGTTGCGAAGCTTAGTATTTGGGATTAGCTTGCTTTCATGGTTTTATTCTCACCCAAATTACGCGAGCCCCTTTTGCCCTTTCGCTAACTGACATTGTTTCGTGACCTATAACCAACGATACAACCCAGCACCATGGAGCATATTGTTATAAAGTTAAGATGTTATGATCATTATTACTAGAAAACCTTATTCTTATGTTTTAATCTTATTGATAGAGTTAGTTCTAAGCACAAGCACTCAAGTAAAACATATGTTTTAGTAGACCTCAGAAATCGTTCGTGCTGGAGCAAGAGATCAATCCATTATATGACGTAGATTTAATACTACCCAGTTAGAAAAGACTAGTCGAGGAGATTTCGACACTGTGAGGACGATATTAAAGAAGGTTCTCTGATTCAACGTCTTTTAATTATATACGGACGCTGGCCTAGTGTGCTAGATCCGTTTTGTCTTTTAGATTATTAATTTGCCGCCAGTGTTGAGTTGGCAGGCAAACAGTCCACCCCAATTGATCCTTGTATTCCATCACAAATGACCACAGGGGGGCTCCCCTTTGGACTTGTAAGATCAATCTCATCCAACTTGATATTGGAACACACAGCATTAGGAGAACAGACTAGCTTAGCAACCTTTCGTCCGTTTTTACCACTGCTACTTCCGGTAAAGTTCTGGAAGAGAATGTCGATCATGTCGACACGGGATGGGTAAGCTGCGCATGTTGTCTAGAATTATTAGTTTTGTTAGATGGAGAACATCATTGAGAAGAGGAGAGGGAGGAGATGGCATGGGAAAGTTATCAACTAACAGTATTAACATTAAAGTAACAGGCGTCCAGAACGATTGGCCAGTCGACGTTGTAGTTGTAGAAGTTTTTGAACGTCACATTTTTGATGTATCCGTATCCAACATTTGGACCAGCCCAACCTTTAAGACGAGCTCCGTTCTGAATGGTATTAGAATGAATATGGTTTATTGGAACAAATAGAGACAAACCTCGGCATTCAGCATAACCACGTCTTCGATGTAAGCATTCTCAATGTAGTCTTTAACGCCAGCATATTGGCCGATACTACCCATAGACACACCATGCGTACCGTTACAGTATAGGTTTGAGACGAGGATGTTTGATGTGTTTGGCTTTGGGCTAAAGCAATCATCACCAATATTTACCCAAGAATCTCGGACAGTAAGGCCATCAACGTTATAGGAATCCCAACCGTCGGTGTTTTTGGGTAGATTCTATCTATGTTAAATGAGAATATTACCTAGGGTGAAAAAATCTTACCTTGTTTGTCGACACATTCTCGATGATCACATTGTCATATACTACATTTTTGGCTAGATTGTGTTAATGTAGGTCGGCGGGCATTAACTGAGAACTTACAGGTCACAATAAAGTTAGTCCAGCACGGGGAGCCTTGAAATCTTATGCCTTCGATGTACAGGTTTGTGGCATTCTCGGCATAAAAGAGAATGGGGCGAAGATATGTATTGTTCGGGTCCTGCTCCTAATTAGTGCTGTACAGTAAGGCTTGTGAATAAGAAGTAACTTGCGAGAATTTCTAGTCCTGCAAATCCATCATACCAAGCTTGACCATTGCCGTCAAGAGTGCCTTTGCCGTAAATCTTGATGTTCTTACCGCCCCACTTCCAAAAAGAAATGGATTTTTGAAATGGATGCCAGAAGTAGTTGCTTTGCCAGTACTTGATGTCGTTCGTGAACTAGCGATATTAGCATAACTTCTCGATTTTCTAAACATTAGGAACTAACCTTGATTGTTCCTTCAAGGTTCACTTGGACATTGTTAAGGAACGTCAGATCTAGTTTCTTCCCTATGATGAATGTTTGGCCTTTTGGAAGCACTAAAGTGCCGCCATGATTGGCTTTCTTCAATCCCTTCAAAAAGTCCGCTGATATATCATCAGTTGCATTTTTGGAAGCTCTGATGAAGACTTTTGGACGGTGATTCGTTGGAGGCTGGTGATAGGGATGGTTATGTCTAAATTCGCTGGTAGACTTTGGTCCGTTATAAGTATGCCCATTGGCTTCAACTGCAGCAATAGTTGAAAGCAAAGCTATGCCAGATGCGAGGACACCAGCAACTGAAAGATTGAACAGCATAGTTCAAATGAGTTCTGGCTGATGAGATCTTGAGATTTTGCAGACAAGGCTGGAGAACAAAATTAATAGGAGCAGTAAGGCTACAATATATCGTGTTGCCAAGCTCACATATATAATGCGAATATAATTGGACCGGAGGTAGAACTATCCACGAATCATTATAGAACGGATGAATTATATGCAGTAGTGATTGCAATATCCACTGTTTATCTGGAGAACCCCGGATATTTTGACTCATGTTAACGAAGGTGGATGAGCACGTCAAGTGCAAAGACTTTCCAAACCTCGTTGGCAGGTTAATAATAATTGACAAGATGTGTTGTAGGAAACGTTGCTAAGAAACTGTTAGAAAATCATGAAAAATGAACTAGCAGACTTTATAATAGGAACAAAGTTGTGTTAGAACAATATGCATGTTCAATGCATATATTGAAATTTCATCGCTCACTCCATACTTTCACATCTCTAGCATAACATTCTTTACTTACCAAACCGTATAACGCCAAAATCCACTCAAATAGCACTTGGATAGAAGCCCCGTAGCCATACTTGATGCTGATTGAAGCAAGAAAAAAAAATCACTGTTATCAGAAGTGGAGGCTGGGGAAGGGGGGAAACTTTCTCCGCGCTGCGGGGGAGCACTTGCTGGGGCACGGATCCTTATTTCTCCAAGATGAGCTTGATTAAGAACAAGAATTGAGAAATCTCTTGGCCATCTCCCGCCCCTGCATCGTGAAGCTGCAGTCCCTAGACAGAGTCGTGTTGTCTTTGTGAGGTGGTGTAGTACTATAAGTGCCATGCTCTTGGGTCTCAACCTGGCTGGTATTTGGAGGCACTGGTAGTGGAAATTGTGTTCGGAATTATTATCATCACTCTTTGGGTTAGACCAGAAGACCCTCCTACATATCTAAGGTTAATTTAAGTCGTTAGACATGTACATAATTTCTCCGGTCGTTTTCTGTCGTTATATGATCATATGGTTGTGATCCGTTCCCCGTGAGCGCACTAGCGTGGAGAGCCACAGATAGCTGGGTGTTAACGTTATTCAGCAGCTCCTACTGCGAGGACAGGTCAATCCCGAACCTCAATGTCTAAACTTTTAGAATATTTAGACATCGCTGCGAGACTACGAAGAAATGCGTTTTCCTGCTCTTGCAAATTGGCGCCTGCCTGCATTCTGCCACAGTTTTGTAGAACGAAGGAGTATGCTCAGATATGGATGGGTATTCTACATTACTTACCGCAGGAGACAAATGTAGAGAATGGTTAATATCTAAGCCCAGAGGGGGAAGTTATATCATCCTTTCTGTTGAATTGCCTACCCAATACTGTTGCGGCTTATTCTTTTGCGTCAAATCAAGTCTCACAGTGAGTTCGGCCTTGATATATAAGTATCAAAGTACCAAACAATGTGCCGACAGAACATCTTCCAACAAGCGCCCAATCTCCTAATTAGAGACTGGCTAATCGTTGGTTCAAGGGAAATAGAGAAAGCAGAAAGCAGAAGGGATTCTTTATCTGTTTACATATTACATCTAACTATCTATTCAAAATTAATCATCAATAGTCCAATTCAATTTTTACGCTTAAAAATTGATTTGCGCTGTAACTCACTCGCTCGTAAAATAGGTAAGCTAGTAAGTTGGCAGGTCTTTTGTAGCCATACACTATAAGATAAGGTCGAATAATAGTGCTACTTGTGTTCCTGCGGCTTTGCCAATTTTTATATTGCCGGATCCTAGACTCCACGACCGAGTACCTGATTCGCTGAGGGTTTCCACTCGGATGAAAGTCACCTGACAAGGCTGAAAATGCTTCTTCTCTCTGTGGCGCTAAATTGTGGGTCTGACCAGTATAAAGACGTCACTAAGCGTTGGTTAATAAATCTGGCGTATAATCAAACGCTATGCTAAAATATCACAAGCATAATTGTATTCCTAAGATCAGATAGACAAAACCAGAGCATCTAGTTATTTGTAGTAGTCTATTGAACTGAAAATCAGAAATATACTACTAAATGTAGAGCCTTGTTCTGAGACTCGACGAGCATTTCTAAGCCCTCAGAATCTAGACTTCCGCTTGGTCAGCCTCGATTTCCATCACCGTACATAGAGCACGTCACTCAATCCTCTGGGAAAAACTAAACTTATACTCCACGCTTTCACATCCACTCTCCCATGCAAACATTAGCTTCTTTAACTCGGGTTATATCTCGTACCACTACCACAACGGCCAACCCTAGACTATCCCTTGTTGCACGCCATTTCTCATCTGCAACCACAATTATGGCTCCAATAACAAAAGAATGCGACTATCTGGTGATTGGAGGCGGAAGTGGAGGATTGGCATCTGCGAGAAGAGCCAGCGGCTACTACGGTGCAAAGACTATTGCCGTGGAGAGCAAGCGTCTCGGAGGAACTTGTGTCAACGTGGGGTAAGTCGTAGCTAAACGTGCAAAGAGATCATAGCTAACGACTTCAGATGTGTGCCGAAGAAAGTCACCTTTAACGCCGCAGCGATTGCTGAAGCCATTCACGAAGCAAAAGCGTACGGATTCTCTGTAGAACAAACTGCGCCTTTCGACTGGCCATCCTTCAAGAAGAAGAGAGATGCATACATTTTGCGCCTGAATGGAATCTACGAAAAGAACTTGGGTAATGACAAGGTTGAATACATTCACGGCCGCGCACATCTTACAGGAGCGAACACGGCAGATGTCACTCTCGATGATGGTACGACGACCAGCATTCGAGCAAAGAAAATTCTGTTAGCTGTTGGAGGACACCCCACTATCCCCAAAGGCATCCCAGGTGCCGAGCTTGGTATCAACAGTGATGGATTTTTCGATATCGCAACTCAGCCTAAGAAGGTGGCTCTAGTCGGCGCTGGATACATCGCGGTCGAGTTTGCAGGCATGTTCAACGCTTTGGGAACGGAGACTCATCTTTTCATCCGCCATGATAAATTCCTCCGTAGCTTTGACCCGATGGTTCAAGACGCTGTCACAAATGAGTACGAACGTCTGGGAGTAAACCTACACAAGAATTCCAGCCAAAGTAAAGTCGAAAAGGACGAGAAAACCGGCAAACTCACACTCCACTACAAGGACGCCAACGGAGAGGGCAAGCTAGAAGGTCTAGACACACTAATCTGGGCCATTGGACGCTCCCCTGAAGTGGAAGACCTAGGACTCGATAAGGCGGGCGTCAAGCAAAACGAACGTGGCCAAATCCTTGCTGATGAATACCAAAATACCAACGTCGAAAATATCTACTCTCTTGGGGACGTAGTAGGCAAGGTTGAGTTAACACCTGTTGCCATTGCCGCGGGCCGTAAACTCAGCGATCGTCTGTTCGGTCCCGAGAAATTCTCCAAGTCGAAGTTAGATTACAACCTTATTCCCTCCGTTGTCTTTGCCCACCCTGAAATCGGATCCATCGGTCTTACAGAGCCGGAGGCTGAAGCAAAGTACGGAAAGGAGAATTTGAAAGTTTATAACACGAGCTTCACTGCGATGTATTATGCAATGATGGAACCAGAGGACAAGGGACCAAGTAAATACAAGCTGATCTGTGCCGGACCGGAGGAGAAGGTCGTTGGTTTACACATTTTGGGACTTGGCAGTGGAGAGATGTTGCAAGGCTTTGGAGTAGCGATCAAGATGGGGGCCACGAAGGCGGACTTTGATAGCTGCGTGGCTATTCATCCTACTAGCTCAGAGGAGTTGGTTACGCTAAGATAGACTTCATTATTCGAGCTGTATAGATAAATTATGTGGTCATTGATCATAAATGATATTATAGTTAAAGACATCAAGGACGTGATATGTTTTTGAACGTCGAACCAATGTAATTTCTGTCGTAGATATAAACTCACCAACATGCAGGTAACCTGTATGGACGGAAGTGCTAATTTAAAGCCTCCCCTTCTTTCAGTCTTTAACATGCTCATAAACAAGAAAACATAATTATATTCAAACAAGCCGCAAACTAAAACTGTATTGCGCTGAGAAGAATTCTAGGAACTCCTTACTTGTAAATAATGTAACCGGTAAAATAAGAAGTGCAGCCAATTCGCAGTTAGAGACTTATAAGTTAGACTTGTTGAGCTCAATCTAGCAAGATAGGTTTTCGAGAGAATGAGCAAACACGACAGAACTTCCACGCTTGACTATCTTATCATCACGAGTACACAACATATCACAGAAAGTCAAAAGACATAAAGAGTTAGTTGTCCAATTCCATTGAAAACAAAGCATTCTAAAGCATCCGTTGTATCCCGCTATCGAATGCTCATCACCCTAAAGTGTCATTGTAACACCAGCCTCATTTCCAAAACTCCATGTCGTAATCCACGTCCCAGTCGTATTCCGCTAGAGTATGGAGCCCGTGTCCTGAAATTATTTGTCTACTTCTTTTTAGGTGCAGCTCCCTCTGCTGCCTTCTTTGCATCGGCTGTTTGGGCATGTCAGCATAACTTTCCTCACCAAGAGATGAAACTCAAGTAAAAGGAACTAACCAGCAGCCTGCTTCTCACGCATCTTCGCAGCGACCTTCTCCTTCTCAGCGGCCATAGCACTTCCAGTCATTGAGTTTCCCTTTTTCTGTACCCAACTCTGTTAGCACAAGTCCTTTGTCAAATCTTCAAAGCGCAAAGGGGGGGAATGTATACCAGATCAGCCATTTTCTTCTGGTTAGCCTCGCGAGCCTTGTCTCTCTGGTTCCCTCGAGCCATCTTGGTAAAAAGCGCTGAAAGCGGCTACGATTCGGGTGCGTACAAGAGTTTTCTGCGTGCCTGCAAGGCTAAGATTTGAGGATGTTGGATTAAGAGCGTAGTAGTCTAGATTGGGAATCGTGAGATTCGGGAACTTTTATTGTTTGGCTCCAAAAATAGTCCTCGGTCTGTGGTGTCTGGAACCGGCGGTGGCTGCGCTGGAATCAATGTTATGATTGGCTGGACAGTCGCGCGCCTCTGGTACGCTTAGTCACAACCGCTGTCAAGCCAAATAGTGTTTATGGTTGTGAATGTATCGCAGAAACACAAACCAATCTGGAATCAGCTGCAACAATACTTGGAACTCCAGTAGACGATCTAATAGCATACAATCGGTCTAGCTTAAGTGTATCTACGATGGATGCATATCTTTCTCCACCTGTGGTAGAAAATCTAAGACGGTTTCCACTTGTGACCCAACTACTGCTGTAGATATAGTTTACTTGAGAAAGAGAAGAGACCGTACCTGGTTTCCATATTCCTGCAACCTCTTCTTTTTCGTGCATAGATCTATCGTTCAGTAGGTAAATAATAAACCTATATTTCTGTACAACAACACCCAAAGCACTTTTTGAACACCTATTCACACAGTGTTGACACTATATCCCAAGATGACAGGATGGAAGTGGCTACCTCAGGCGAGACGCTCTGTCAGATGTTCTGCTTAGCATTGAATGATGACTTTGAAGACATTGACGATGGAAAGCCTGAACGATCGCTCTCAAACCTAGGGATTTCCGGAGATCGAGGATGTCTAAAGTGCCGATTGCTGTATGAGGCATGCGTGGGATTACATCCTACTTTGAAGCAAAACGCCGCCAATATTCGAGTCGAGCTAACAAGCTACTCGGTATGGCTTCAACTCTTTTTCTATGATATCGAAGGCTCTGAGACTTATCCTTGCATCTACCTGTATTACAACTATAAAATGCCTCCACCTGACTGGATTCCCTTGTTTCCATACAGAAAGCACATCACTTGCCGGCAACAACAGTTTCCAGAGCTACTCTTGGATTGGCTTGGTGAATGCGAAAAGAACCACGCTTCTTGCCACAAAAATGATCGACCACTTCCGACTCGCGTTCTCCATGTTGGAGATGACAAGGGAAAACAACCATTCCTAGTTATTCCAAAGGGCGAGAAAGGTCGCTATATTGCCCTAAGTCATTGTTGGGGCGGAGATGTTCCCTTGAAAACCAAGAAGAGCAATCTTTCTGAGTATCAAAAGGGAATTTCTATGAGCCTACTACCAAAGAACTTTCAGCACGCTATAATAGTAGCTAAAGCTATCGGTATCCAATATCTCTGGATTGATTCATTATGTATCCTTCAGGATGATGTAGCAGATTGGGAGCTGGAATCTTCGAAGATGGCATCTTTTTATCAGAATGCCCATGCTGTTCTGATTGCTAGCAATTCGTCAGACTCCCAAGGAGGTTTTTGGAATCCCTCATGGGATGACTATGGCCAGTTGAACGGATTTAAGGAGTTACAGTATCTTAATGACGACGGAAGCACGTCCCAAATTATCGCACGTACGGATTTGGCTCACGAAGATTACATCCCTGAAAGCTATTTGGAGTATGTAGCACCATCGCCACTCTCAAAAAGGGCATGGACACTTCAAGAAGAGCTGCTAGGCTCGCGTTGCATATTTTTCACTGGAAAAGAGTTATTATGGAAATGCTACGAAGCTCAGAAATGTGAATGCATGCAGGAAGATAATGAGAACAAGTTGACGGGGCGCCGGAGAAAGAGTCTATGGGAGACTGCGATATCATCAGACTCAGCAAAGCGTTTTGGGGCCTGGCGAAGTCTTATGGCTTATTACTCTAGGCGGCAGATCACATATGAAAGTGATCGTCTGCCTGCAATATCCGGTATGGCAAAATATATGCTATCTAATGGTGCAGGCGAGTACCTGGCTGGCATGTGGAAGGAAGATCTCTGTGAGGCTTTGACTTGGTTAGCAAAACCAGTTTGGCCACAAATTGCCAATGACAATCTTACTAGTACTTATCGAAGGCGTGCAAGCCCATACCGGGCACCAACTTGGTCGTGGATTTCTTTGGAAACCTATGATGACGGAAATGACAAGTCTCGGTGTCCTGGGATTGTAGATTGGCAAGAAGGCAACTACTGGTACCTTGAGCGACCCCGTGCTAAGATCATCGATGCACACTGCGAGCCTGCAGGATTAGATCCCACTGGCGCCGTCAAGGGGGGATATATTCTTCTTCAAAGCAAATGTATTGAAACCTGGGTGGTCTGGCTAAGTCGAATTTCCCAGGTGTCGTACGGCAAAGTGCCACTTAGTGTCCACTGGGATGTTGATCTCGAGCTCGGCTTGCGTCAAAAGTTGTACTGTATCTTGATTGGAGATGCAATCGACACTGGGGAGTCTCTCCGGAGACAGCCAGTGAGAGGTTTAGTTCTAAGACGGTCAAAATCCATTGCGGGAACGTTTGAAAGGGTCGGACTGTTCGACGAGAATAGCGTGCAAGGAAAGAATATGAACATATTTGAGGAGGCAAAGGAACGAACTTTGACAATCATATGACAAGCACAGCCCTCTCATTTGGAATTTGGAATTTGAAATTTTGGAGCAATGACATATATTCTCTGCCACTACATGTATTGCCCTGTTCAACCAGATCCGGTTTCAACTTGGTATCAAAAGGAGTAATGACTTTTTAGCAGCATGCTACGGTTCTGTTGTAGAGGTTGGTATTGCGAGATCCAATCAAAGGCCCGCCGATGGGGATTCTACAAGACGAGCATATCTCTCACACGCTATTAAATCATTTCATTCCTTAATATACATACCTGAGCAGAACGTGGTGGCCCAAAAAGCACGCTTTCCAGACATAAGACTTCACCGTCGAACTTTGGAAAAACATTTCTATGCCTAGCACCGTACACACCACTCTGTTCATTTGAGGAGGAGCCCCTGATGATGATTCCAAACTTCAAAGTTTGACTATGTTGATATCAGATGGGTTTGTAACGCTCTTTCTACGCTCTTTCTACGCTCTCATAGGTAAACCATACAAAGTATGAGTGAGGCACTGCGCTGTGCTGGGCCGCTGGTGAAGAATATCATGTTCGCCAGGACCAGCTGCTATCCTCCTTTTTGAACATTTAGTCATCATTTTGAAGACATTAGTAATTCATCAATCGACTTGATATTTAGCTTAATGTGAATTCATTGACGTGCCAGTGTAATTTCGTGGTGGCGTGCAGGCAACTTTCCAACGACCGCCAGGGGGCCTTAGTCTCCATTCATGTCTACGTCAAGCTCTAGAATACAGATTCACCAAATTCTTTCAACATAATCCTAAAACATTTGCTATTTGCCACCAACAAACACGTATCCGCATAGCTATTGGCGATTCAATGTACTTTAGAGGTTCTATGACTCTCCAGTTCTTGAGAAAGGCGTTTCTCGAGACTGCACGGACTTGAAACAATTTACCGAAGCACCTCACCCAATCACTCTTTATAACCAAAGCACTACGAAACAATCCACGGATAGTCAACCGATCCCCCATATTACCATGTAGCAATGCAAGCGCTTGTTACAGATATTATTGGATCTAGCTGAACATCTTGCGTGGATCATCGTGGTACCTCCATGTAAAACCCACAACCCGATGCCCCTTGGTCACGATCCAGAGCGCGGTACTTGCTACGCTGGAGCTTAATCAGTGGTTAGACAGTCTTGCTAAAGAGACCAGACAGCTTCGTCCAACCATTAGCCCTCAGACCTCTGGGTTCATCTGCCCTCCGAAGCGTGCCATCAAGTCAAGGATTCACTCCCTTCATGGGCATTATTGGACAGCGCACAATGAGCACGCAAAAATACACTACTACCATTGGCATCGGAAACAAAGAAAAGCACTTACCCCATAAAATCAATTCTATTATAGGATGGTCGCTATTGTAGGTCTCAAAGATTGCGGGCGGCTTTATTCATTTGAATTTCCTGGCATTCATATACTTTGCTCGTCGCCTCCGTTCCTATTGTCCATCGCCAGCATTTTCATTCATACTATTGTTGTTCTGATTCATGAACAATGAGGCTAGGACCTCAATAGCATCGATTATTCATTTCTCTTCTCATTTATAATTGCCAGTAGTTGTTCGTGTCTTCGTCATATTATATCCTTCTGGTTTCTGAAGTCTCATACTTTGAAACTCAGTATCTAAATAAGTTCACGACTTTTACTATACGATCTTTACTACCTATACGTTTCTGAAGTCAACGTCGAGACCTCAAGTACTGCCGGCCAGTCCCAAGTCAGATCTTCTAAATCTTCCATTTCCACGGAACCGACTCCTCGACGTCTCCACGATCGTAAGATACCACCGAACCTCGAAAGCTTTGGAATCATAATAACATGTTCTTCCTAAGTTTACTTCTCAAATTCGGTTTCAAGATGTTCAAATTTGGTGGCAGCTCCGATGACCCAGCCTCACAGCTTCGTGGTCCAGGTTATGTCGTCCTCAATGTCATCCGAGTGCTGAACATCATATCGCTCATTACTGTTGTGATTGCAAGCTGGGTGATGCTCGTCAAAACCGTCATGACTTCCAACGTATGTTCCTCTTCCCCTTAGAAACTTTCTCCCGCTTCTTTTCCCAGTGATCATCGGATCTAACAAAGTAATGAATAGTTCTTCTTCTTCGACGGCGTCTCTCACTTCATAACCTCCACCATCTCCATCTTCCTCATTACATCGGAAACACCATTCTTTAAAGCCTACTTCCTTAGCACCTGGCCCCTCCTCTCGCCATCTAGCGGCTTCGTCTTCCTCGGCCTTTCAATGATAACTCTTGGCTTCAACATCCTCGGAAACCTCAACAAGCCTGCAACTTCCCAAGCTGCTCTCGGCCTTCCCTTCTGGCGCATCGTTATCGCTTCCGGAATTCTGACTTCCATCATGGGATTCATGAATCTGATCGCTACGTTCTTCTTCTCGGATTCGAAGCATGGCATCACAGGTCGACAAGTGCGTTCCCAAGGCGCTGCGTTGCCGAAGTCCCCACCAAGCACTTCGTCCTCACACAGCAAAGCCTTCTCCCTCTCTCCATCCTCCTCCGTGCATCGCGCTCCCTCTCCTGTCCTGCCATCATACAACGCACCTCAGCAAAGTGCGCCAGAAGAGCGTCGCCGCTCTCTCTTCGGCATGAAGCTCCCAGTCCGCTTGAGTCAAATGCAGATCAGCAAGCCCTTCCACGCGAGTCCGGAACAGTTTGAGAAGTTTGCCAACAGGAGCTCACCTGTTGTGCCAGATGTCCAGCGTCCTCCCACCGCGCTTCACCCTTACCACAATGTTGGACGGAACGATGCGCCGCAGGTACCGCGGTACCCTGCCTCTTCGCGCTATAGCGTCGACAGCACGATCACACGCTTCTAGCTCCTCAACCCTCAAAAACCTTCTTTTGGCGGCGAGGATCTTTGCGTCTAAGAGTTTGGAGCAATATGTAAATGGGAAGCGTGAGGGCGGTTTCAGTGTCACTCGTTTAATAATCTCTCTTTGAAGTTCATTGCGAAATACCCACTCCTTTTGATGAGTCTGTTTTTCTTGTTAGCCTTTGCTCAGGGGCACGGTCTTGATGAGTGGGAAGGAGTTTTTGGAGTTTTGAGAAGGCATGGGTCGTATAAATGGCGAGGTGCAGGTTGCTGTGGTCCAATGATAAATAATAACTAAGGAACGAATATCACCAAACTCCAAGTTTGCCAGCGGTATGAAGTAAATGTGAGCTTATCTGTTTCCATCATGTTTGTTATTCATATAATAGCTGTTATGAAACATCTGATTATGGAATTGTCAAGATAACCAAATAGACGCTAGAGCCTTCAAGCGACAAGAACTTTTGTTAGTAGTAACCAAACTGGTTAGGAAAGGCGCCCTGGCAATGCTTTGCTACATCAGTATCAACAAGAGTGATGCATGGGTAATATATTGAAATTTTATACATGGCACGCGGGTATCAGTGTCATTGGCAAGATGATCGTTAAAAAGTCAGGTAGAAGTGAAGTTCTGGACAATACAGAAGGCTAATTAAGCAAAAGAGAAATAAGGGGAATTCCATAGATAAAAGAAGAGCGCCCAGCTTAAAACAAGCCATTAAGGTTCTCCGTCGGCCAGCTCAAGGAAATCCTTGTGTGAAAGTCGCTTTTGCAAAGATGATAATCCGTTCTTGCCATCATAAACGACGCCAGCTTCCAAATCGTCAAATAACACCTCGAAAACCCAATCTAGTAACCGTTCATCGTCATTCTCTGTGAACCTCTGCTCATTTCCCGATCGGCGGCAGGACTGATAGGGCGGCTGCCTGCGTGTCCACCAGCTGCGCTGCTCTCCTTGAGGGCTAGAAGTTGCTTAGCACGGAATGTCTCGTAGTGGATCTGAGAAGTTGTTTCGATCAGATCTTGAAGATGGGTTCGGGTAAGGAAATTTCTGAGATAGACGAATTCGCAGTGGTTCTCATCCTCTACGTTAATGACGCCCCATCTGTTCTGGCGTCCTCTAACCTGTTTGCCTCCAACAATGATCGATTTCTCGGATCCAACAACGGCGAAGGGAATAATGTTCTGTGAATGTTAGCGCAACGGAAATAATCAAAGTTCCATTCGACGAACCTTAATCTGAGCATTGAGAGCACGCTCCTCCTCATCGAACTCATCATTGTCGTATGGGAACATCTTAAGGTTGTGGAAAGCAAATTCCTCCTTTATGCGCTCCTTGAAAGCGCTACGCTCCTCAAGAGTCAACGAATCGGATTTGGCAATGACTGGTACAACGTTGACCACATCCGAAAGCTTCTTTAACACAACAATGTCGATTGGCTTGAGTGCGTGTCCGGATGGTTGAATGAAGAAGAGGCAGCAGTGAATTCTTGTATCTTGAATATATCTTTCTCTCTGGGCTGTAAGTTCCTTTCGGAGATATGCAGAGTGTTGATCCTTGATGTACTTGACAATTGGGTCCCAACATCTATCGTTGTTGACTTGGTCGCCGTATCCTGGTGTGTCGACAATGTTCAATCGCAGGCGAACACCGTTCTCCTCAATAATGTGAGAGACGGTTTGAATCTCGGTGGTCGACCGTACTGCTTCGTCTGGGCTAAGTCTTCCCTTGGAAGACATCAAGTGCGACGCAAAGATTGTATTGATGAGGGTCGATTTTCCAAGTCCAGTTTGCCCTGCAGAACATAAAATCAGCACAGCTCTCAGACCATGATTGCAGCTCTATACTGCTTGACAGGATATAACGTACCAACGCAAATGACATTGAACTGGAATCCACGCTTCAGGAGTTTGCGCTCAATTTGCGATGTGATACTGTCGAAACCGACGTGGCTGTTTGGGTAGACGGATTGTTGCGCCATAGCTGCCATTATTAGAGGATAATCAAATCACACTCAATGTATTTCGGAATGTTCTGAGAAGTGTAAAGAGCGTGTTCCGAGTTTGAAATTGTGAGGTTGAATTAAAGAAGGGTGCACTCTACCTATCTTCCTCCACAAAATTAGTGCTCGCGTCAAAAGGGGTAGTTGCGCTAACGCTTAATCGGGAGCAGCTCCTGCAACCAGGATAGTGAGGTGCCGAGTTGCTTCAAATTTTGAGAATCGTATCAAAGACGCGACAAACTACAAGCAGACCCAATTGACACCATCCACAAATTTCGCTCCTCAGCGGCTCAGCCTCCAATATGTCTGCAATGCATGCGACTACCAGGTCAATACTATCCTCATTCCTACCTCGATTGTCTCCAAAAACAACCTCACGATCGACAAAGTTTACAACTCTGTATTCTCGACAACTATCTCTTCCAGTCTTACCTCGGATTACCTTCGCAATCCCCGCTGCGATCCAGCTTAATATCCCGGAAATATTAGAAGGATTATGGGAGGGGATTTTACGGGCTGTACCAAAGAAGAAGACTTCACACATGAAGAAAAGATCTCGGCAAATGGCTGGAAAGGGAATGAAGGATGTTCTGGCGTTGAATAGATGTTCAGCTTGTGGTCATACTAAGAGAGCTCATTTGTTGTGTCCATACTGCGTAAGGGGTAAGATAAGAATCTATGTGATGGTTTTGTTCATGCCCATTAATTTGTTAATAGAAATCCATCGCTTCATCACCGGAAAGACGCTTAACAAAGAGAAGCGCACAAAGGATGAACCGGAGGATGGGAAAGAAAAATGAGACTGAATAATACAGGAGCTGTAGCTATAAGAAAGATTTGAAGCATTGGTCGGCGTTATGAGACTTGAATAAGCCCGTGAATATGGCTGGGCTTGGAGGCATACTTGTACAATACTGTACAATACAATGATTGGAATCTGCCTCTTTGTGCGTGTCCATTCCATATGCGTTTCAGTATATGTCGGTTCAACACAATATGACTCTTGTAGTCGAATCACGGAGGACAATAAAATCGCATCAACGTGGGTGAGTGTGAATTGAGATCATGGACTTATCTCTGAAATGTATCTTACTTTACATATATATATCTTCCCTGGACTGGTAGCACCATATAGTTGTGAAATGACTTTGAATCTTGAAATACTGTCAAAGTCAACATCAAGATCTATGTGATATCTTTAAAGTAGTGATTTAGATCCAAACGATGTAACCTTCGTAAAATAAATCTCATTTGGAAAACTAGTTATTACTTTACTTTCCCAACATCTCCCCTTTCTCAACTTAGGTATAACCAAATTTTTTACTTACAAAGATGTCCTACTAGAACTATGGAAGTTGTCATAAAAGTTATGCTCAGCCTTCTAAAGAATTGTGGATCCAAGTCGTGCTACAACACATAATAAAAGTCTCAGCCTTGCGATGTCTACCAACATCCTACATATGAACAGCAAATTTAAAACTTTCGGTAGTCGCAAATGTATCGGTGACAATGGTATGATTGTGGCATCTGGTCGTACCTAGAAATATACAGCTAATTCCATTCAGTCTAAACAATACCTCACCACGCATACGATAGACGATGGTGACTACATTCCTGCCCCTCCATCGTCACTAAACACTAACTTCAAACAGCTCACATCACCGACATCTTCTCCCTCGCCGTAACACCTACTCAAATCATCTCTGCGTCTGGTAGCTCTTCTATAAAAATTTACTCTACAACTACTCCAGAACATGAGCTTGTTCAGACCATATCCGGAGCCCACAAACTTGGCTGCCACCACTTGGCAACTTCCCTCAATGGGCGAGTCCTGGCTAGCGTAGGGTTTGGCGGCGAAGTCAAGATATGGAGTATCTCTCCCGAGTCCGGAGAATGGACAGAGGAAGGTAAAATCGTCGACGGAAACAAGGCAGGGGAGATATGGGCAATTGCTTTAAGTGAGGATGGACAGTATTTAGCGAGTACGACGTACGACGGTAGGATAAATGTCTGGGATTTGGTCAATGCGAGGAAGAGGATTAGGGAATTTGAGACGAAAGGTAGTTTTGGAATGTGTATTGCGCTGAGCAGAGATGGAAGGTTCACAGCAAGCGGACATGAGAATGGAGGGGTTTATGTGTTTAATAATGATACAGGAAGGATGCTTTACTCGTTACCTGGTAAGTTTCTTTACGAGAAATCTAACTTCTATTGCTGACGGAAATAGGGTTGGTCAAACCAGTTCGGACAGTAGCATTCTCACCTGCTGGGACCCGCCTAGCTGCTGCCGGAGACGCAAGAGTGATTGCTCTATACGATGTCCAGCACGGAGAGCAAGTCGCGAACCTCACGGGGCATTCAGCGTGGATTTTCTCGTTAGACTGGAGTGATACTGGAGAGTATTTACTTAGCGGATCATTTGATGGGAAGGCTAAGGTGTGGTCTATTGAAACGAGGACATGTGTGGCTACTCACAGCGAGACCGACAAGACACTTTGGTGTGTAAAATGGTTGCCAAAGACAGGGCGCAGTGAGGCTTTTGCTACAGCTGGTGCGAATCGCAGTATATCCTTCTACAGAGAGGCGACCGGTGGATAGATAATAAAAGAGCATCACAGGTATTATTGCACAAAAGCGAACTAGAGAAATCATGCCTTACTGGCTTTTAGCTAATGGTACAAATATGGCTATAATCTCCACATCTTAGTCCAGATTTCAGATGGACTTTTTGAAGTCTTGTGAAGCTATGGACCCGTTTGATGTTGCCAGACAGTTTGCTCTTTCAAAGCCATACATTTGTTTGGCATCATTCCAACATTCGAACATTCAAACCTTATGTTTTGTGGCAAAAGTCATGGATTGCCATCAAGTCGTTAACAAGTAACTCCTCGCTGATTCATGATGAACAAAACTCTGATGTGTTTCGTCACTGAAACAGCTGGTTTCAAGCAAGGTTGTCCCGCCTCATGTAACATCTTTCTTCGACGCCTTCTCTTTCACCTTTTTCTCGGATACATTCTCCATCTCTACCACGGGAATTTCCAAGGCTTCTTCTACCCCTTGCCTCAGAACCATTCTCTTATTTTCCTCCCACCTTACCCAAGCCATCCCTTGCAAAAGACAATCCGCTAAATCATCCAGTTTCCCCGTGTCAACCTTCTCTCCTCCTACTACACCCTTCACCCTGCCCGGGCTCCGACCCCATTTCTCTACGTACTGCGTCACCGTTCTCTTCACCTCCTCATTTCCTAGCCCTACCACATCACCAGCTTCTAGCCATCGTCTCACTAAATCGATTTTGACACCTTTGTTCTGCACCTTCGCGCTTTTAGATTTCCGAGATTTCTTCATCTCCTCTTCTAGAGCGTCTGGGGGTAACCAAAATGGTCCAACCTTCCCAGGTGTCACGCTAATCACTTCACCAGCCCACGATCCCTCAGATTTCAAGGTACATAATACAGCATGTAGAATTGATTCAAACATATTCACTCTGAGGGTCCATTCAAGCACATGGGAGCCACCCATACTCCTGAATCGTTGTCGTTCTATTAAGACATGAGTAGGATTTGTAAGTAAAAGACGCGAGCGAAGAAGCTTGTATGCAATATTTGAGAGAGTAGCGGGATCGAAAGCTTCTTTCACAACTGGGCCTGAGTCTGAGATTTCGGGACGGGTTGACACAGCAAGGCGTGACCAGTCGAGGATTTGTGGCAATTTTGCTATTAGCTTGCTCTTCTCTTTTGGAGTGCTTGGGGTTACATCTGGACGAGTGCTGGAACTGGGGGGCACATCAAGAACACAATAAGCTAAATTCCTAATGCCCATGTCGATACTGAGAATCCGCGCATGGCTGGCAAGCCTTGGGGTGAGTGTTATCTCATCGTAAAGACGTTGGGTAAGTACTGATTTGGTGCCCGTGCCTGTGGTTCCGCATTTGAAAGCTAGGGTTTTAAGGTCTTTAAGGCGAAGCGCTGAAGGGATATTAAATGGCATTTATGGTACGGTGGACTTCGAGTCCAGTGTCCAGTTTATACTCTCTCTTCAAGTGTACAGTACATGCGCCACAGGTAATTAGCACTAGTCTTAATACAGTTAGCATTGCTATTTGCTATCTTTACAGCCTTATTAGACTATTAGTCGCTGCTTTTGGCAGACATATAACGACCACAGGAACACATAGTAGCTGATGGTCTTTTATTTTACCCCGCACCGAAACTCTTATTCTCATCTTTCCCTATTGTCCTTGGAGGGGCAAGACGGGAAAAGGATATGATAAGCAGTACCATTACATGTAGGTGTTGAGAAAAAGCATGGTTGAGTAGTTTTATTCCTGGCAATTGTTTTCTTGGAATCTTGTCATTTCATCATCCTTAGAAGTCCCTTGGGATTATTCCAGGACAGCTGGCACGTGTTTCTGTTGGCTCAAACGATGGTGGAGGCAAATAAATGTCAGATGGCAGACAGATTCTCGCTATGTGGGGATTGTAGTGGTACTATATAGCTCGTTGAAGAAAAACTCGCATTACGTAGGCATATTTTCTAGGTTCAATAGCTCTAAGCTTCATGGCCCATCATCCCCTTTAAGTAATCAGTAAATGCTGCAGTGACTAGTGTCATTATTCAGTAGAGCATTAAGCTATTCACCGGACACCTAACAAGGGCTAACTACTTGGTATATATCACTACTATCTTTGCCTAACCGCCACTTTGACAGACATCCCCTCCTTCCTGTTCCTCTAACTGCTTCGTAATGTTAAGTAATGGAGGTACATCGCTGTGGAGATCATGGAGAAGATCATTCGATGATGAAATACCCACTTGATATGGGTGACGAAATATCGTAGGCAGTAATCCTGCAATGAATATTCTTTGACATCATTGTTAAAGGAATCTGCCGAAAGCCCCGCTCACTACAACTCAACTTATATATATATACTTTCCTCCCCTTCTGAAATCTGTACCGGCTTCACTTACGCATTCAAGTGTTGATTTCAGAACTCAAGAACTCAAATTCAAATATGTCAGAGGGAATGGATCGAAGAACGGAGGAACCACAAAGGACGGATAGCGCCCGAGCGGATGCCGAGTGGAAGGCTGATCCTGGCTTAGACAATCTAGTTCACGGTGCAGACGGGCAGGTCAGTTCGCTATTTTTAAGACTAATAACCATACCTTTATTGATACTTTCTCAGAATTCCGAGGTGGATCGCTCAGCCAAAGCAGCAACAGTGCCAGATGGAGATTTTAAAGATCATTCCGCAAGTGGTGATGGAAGTCGAGGAGTTAAAGGGTGGACTGGTGATGGGAAGGGACCACTGAATCCTGAAGAATCGATGCCAAAGAATAAGCAAAACTTAAATTGAATGATCGGGTTTATGCCAATCATTTTCCATAGTAAATATGACCCCGTACGTAGCATCTATGAGCTTTGTGTGGACCTGTGAAAGGATTGCAAGCACGTGCTATATCTTCCTGTAGTCCCCCTTTGTAGGTTTAAAGCAGCAACTAAAATAAACTGAGGCTAAAAGGTGTTAAGTAGCAATTCTAACTGCATTTTACTAGATAGGGAGAGTTAGCTAATCAAATTAGGTGGAGATGCGAGTGGCGACAAGGCTTGAATGCAAGGCTGAGGGGTTGATGTCGGTCAGTTCTTGAGTTCTCAGTTTACTTCTGGCGGCAGATGCTTCCTTGGATAATATTTGATTGTACCTGTCTAGCAAGGTTTACTAAATCAGCATGCTTATGAGATACAAACAGAAGTTAAAATGCGTTTCCATCCAGGCAATCTTAGATTTGATAGATATTACTCCAATTTTGGAGCGAGAAATCACAAATCACTATGACTGTGGTTTACGAGGGCATTACTGAAAAGGTTCCGCGCGAAGTGGTGTTTATCTAGAAGTGTTTTGAAATCTTATGGTATATGTGTTCACAGAATTTACAATTAAGGCCAGCCCAGCCCATACCGAATGTCACAAATGCGATCAAAAATTTATAAAACGGTTGTTTAATAAAACATTCAAGGTGTATTTTTATGTCGTCTAGAAAATAAAAGGGGTTATTGAAAATAGGAAAACAGAATCTCGAAACGCCGAAACGGAATGCTATAAAGGTATATCCATTCAACGAACTATTAAAGCGTCTTCTCACAATACGATCCAGTCATATATACCATTGGCCAAGTGGCGAACTTCCAGCAATGTCAAGCCTCTTGAAAGCGACATATGCTCTGCGCCAGTGCCTACTCTAACAACATTAAAAGAAATTAAGCGGTAAGCTTATTATGCTTCGAGTGAGGCCATTTGGATGGCTCCTGGATCGTTTCGTTAGCGTAGTCCTTTTTTCTGCTGATGATTGAAGACTTACCTGAGATACCGCCAAAAGCACCAACACCTTGGACTGCAACATTAGGGAAGGTTGCTGCTCCGCAGAGACACGAGCAACCACAAGCGCCACCTGGCAAGACAGTTCCGGAACCACCGACAACTCCCGGTGGTGCGGCACTGACTGGTGCAGGAGCAGCAGCAGGAGCCGCAGGAGGAGCAGCGGCTGGAGCGGCGGCGGCAGGAGGAGCAGCAGCAGCTGGTGGTGGTGCAGCAGTAGCGCCTGCTGGAGGAGGGACAACAGCTGAGCCTCCAACAATTGGGGATGCAGCCCCAGTACCGTTTTGCGAGACAGCCAGAGCCTTGAAGTTGGCTTGGGACTTGGCAGCAGTTGGGTTGATGGAGAAGGTCATTCCCTTTCCACAATGAGTCTTAGCGCGGCAGTAGAACCCTAAATTGGTCAGCTATAATTTCTAAAGATTGTAACCCTTCGAATGAGAGCTTTAATATGGTCTATAAAGCCATCGCTTTGATTTGAACATCTGCAAAAGGGGAATGGGAGCTTACAGATTGGGGTAGCAACGGTAACTTGCATAGCCATCTGTGGTGCTGGAACAATGGTGTTGTTGACGTTTGGCATGAATCCAGAGTCCATTCCCTCAGCAAGCTTGACGCAAGGAGTGTCGAAAGCAGATTGTGTGACAGTGTGGTTGTTTGACATGAACGTGAACACGACCATATCTCCGACAGCAGCGCTGATACTTTCTGGGGTAAAGACGAGACCGGGAGTTCCACCAACAATGACCTGCCAGTAGGGTTAGAGCTGTGGTTCCAACCGCAAACCTACAAACTTACCTCATGAGTCGCTACGGCACCCGCGGGTCCGGCTGCGCCAGCAGTAACTGTCTTTGTTTCCGTTACTGTTGAAGTGGCAGCTCCGCCTCCGTTGTTGACCCAAATGACAACAATATCGGAAACTGTGCTTTGCACGATGGTGACCTTGTTGTTGTTTCCAAGCTTCTCACCCGATCCCTTTTGACTCTCCGAGACATGGTTGGTTCGAACATCGAGAGCTGGTGCACGTCTATCGAGGTAGTTGGCTTCTAAAGAACCAGCCAACACCAAAGGTGCGGCGCAAATGGCAGAAATTGCTGAGAATCTCATATTGATGGTATATAAATATTATAATATGGTGGTTGATATCGTGAAAAATGAAGATTGCTGAGATCTGAAGCCGCTCTGCGGGTTTAGCGAAACTATCAAAGTTGTCTAGGCTGTGATAAAGATTGTATAGTTCTTAACGTAAGCCAGATGGCGAGGGCCTGCTCGTGAGTGATAGAATGCTGCGGGGAAAAAATAAGGACGAAAAAGTGAATGAATGTGTTCACAGCAAGACGGATGCAGAAGAGTAGAAAGAGAAGGCAGAACGTGGGACGAACAGAGGTATTAAAGAAGCATGAAATGAATCGGAAAATACCCCTGACACTTGTTTGAGTATTGCAAGGAAGGCTGCTGCAGAAGCCCCAACGCGAAACGGATACCCGATGAGCTCGGAGACCTCCTCGTCCGGTATGTGACCCTACAACACTGAGATATGGCCTGTCAAGCAGGAGGCCCGTAGGACGGATCCGTGGTCTTGTCCGATGAGGTTGGTATAGCAGATACTTGGGATACATGCACGGTTCGCATGTCAGTCGTTGCGGACCGTAAGCGAGTGCTAAGCGACAACTCCCAACAAACAACGTTTGAGCTTTGTGGCAGAGTGGTCTCACACCCCTCGATAGTGCATCAGTGCACTCCGAGCACTTTACGGGAGAATATGGGGCGACAGTAATACGTCTGCTACTTGGATGCTCCTCAATCGCTCAAATAGGCTGCCAATTGTGCCGTTGGCCGCAGCCCTGATGCCATCTGGATCGATTAATTGGATGATAGCGGGACCGATCTTGTCTACGGAGTAAGGGGCTCGCCAAATGTTTGGGCAAAGCTTGGTACGGTCGTCTTTCATCCCATATATGAACACGGCATCATTGGCACTCGAAATTGAAACACTCAAGGTGATTGGCACCATTGGTATTTCGTATCCATTTTTGTTCTGTGGTTCAAGATTTGAAATACAGTATGCTCTTGGTACGGAAATATTCATAACTCCCGGAAGTGTGACATTTATCTTTCCATGTGTCTTGCTTGGACCCCTCCAAGAATCTGGGTGGCTTGGAGGTGACATACAGGCCGGCGTGGTCGGAGATCAGACCTCGCAGGCGCAGCGCCTCACAATCTTTTACGAAACACCTCTTGACAAAAGAGATGGTGTTTCTTTATTCGAAAACATAATTGACGATCCTAGGTAGTTTGACCAGAGACAATGCCAATCAACCAGAACCGAATGATTATGACGCATTCTAGATCACTAACTAGCCTTCATTGGATCAAACTTGATGATTTCACACACTTTTTGCTTAGCACAATGTGCTTCCGTAGTATGGTTCATGCGGTCTTGGTCGATGCCGCCCCTTGCTGACCTTCATGAAGACCTGTGTAGTAGCCTGCATAGTACCAGGACATCAACAGGTTCTTCAGATTCTCGTCATTAACTAAATCACGCCAAATCAGCTTCGGCCGAGTCTCACTTCTAAAGATTATCTTCCTTACCTTGGCCGATTAGGTGTTGCGGGATGGCAGGACCATTTGATCGTGAATCAGTTGCACCTAGGGCAGGGCTGGACTCCTTGATCTCCACCTACACCAGACAAAAATCAGAAACCTGATCGCCAAGAGAAGTTTATTGATGTTTATGCTCACATGAGAACCAGTTTGATCAGCCTTCGTATCCTTGACAGATGCAGAATTGACAAAGCTTGACTGTTTTTCAGAGTTTTCGCCAGCAGTTCTGTCTTCATGATCGCCGCTGGTAACGTCAATTATTGTTTCCAAAAAGGATGGAGAATCTTTAGCGATGTTGAAATGGCATACTTCTCTTCGGATTCTTTCAAGACATTTTCAACATTTTCTCCTCGAGCATGTATGCTGTGATATTGCTGGCGAACGTTAGCAAGCAGATTATCCTCACCACTCACTGTCAGATAATTTCTGGCCATACTTTGTATTCCTCCAACGCATCATTCCATGAGTCGACCAGCATGGAGTCATCCCAAATCTCAGCATGAGACACAATCTTTTGAGGAGCCATATCAGTACAGGCGGGATTGGACTGCAGGTAGGTGGTAGTTTTAGGGTGTCAAGGTCATTGAATTTCGAGGTGGAAGCTCCAGTCTTTTTAAGCGAAGAATTTCCATTTCACCAACTCTAGGTTTCTTGTGGAATAGATTCATATCCGAGATTTGAAACAGTTAGCAACTATTTGTCTTAATTCATAATACATTGTGACAGAGAACAAGAATGTTGTATACATTTTACTATAAATGAGCCGTTGAGGTCACGTGAACATATCATTCCTGTAATCGTTAGTATTTTATCAGGGTCATTTTTCAAGAAAAGGGTAACATCTTTGCTCAGTAGTCCACATGCTGGGCCTGTAAATGAATAGGAACAAAATCACCAATTGGAGTATGAATCGCATCAAGTACTATGCACTTTCAAACGACATGTGCAACTACATGTATTAGCTGCTATAACCATTCAAGTGCTAATTGACGGCACAGTCGTGGCCAGAGACAGAGTGGTGGCCTTTATGAAACTCCATTTAATATGGCCAATTTTGCTTCATACTCTTCTCCAGCCAGACTAAACAGTCGACTTATCAACCTATAGAGAGTCTATGTGAAGCCGCTCGTGCCTAAATCCAAGACGGCGTAATAAGCAGAATGGCGTCTCTCGGGCTTTATCGATATTGCTGAGAATTATTTTAATTCATTTTTTTGGTCTCTAAGACCTACAAACCACCCTTTCCATCAAGTATTTACCTAGCGCATCTTTTTAAGAGCAAAGAGCCAACGGCGTTGGCGTAGTTTACCCCATGTGGTCTGCTAGATACAAGCTTTGAGGATTTAGAGAACACATCATCTACGTACAAGTATCTTGCACATGTCAGTAGTGAAAGTCCTCGAGGAGTAAGGCCCAAGACTGTCAGAAGAGCACAAAAATTTAGTAGATATTAATTTATGCATAAGTGTCTAGACAATATCAATATATATCTCACAATATCCAGAAAGCGTCCACGGAAATTGACAACCGAAATCTCTGCATTTTCGCCTTGGTCTAGATATTATAGATAAAGACAAGGGCATAAATCGAATAATTGCAAATGCTTGCTAAACTGTAATGGTTGTCATTTTGGTGGCACGTGATACATGTAGAGACGTCCCCGCCCTAAAATGCGGTTCCCAAGCGGGCTTGCTCCACTAAAAATATTTCCGCAGAGGCTGTATTTTCTTGAATCTTCAGCAGAGTCTCAAAGTCAATCATCACTGACTTCTAGACACCATGGTAAAGGACGTCGAATCAAAGAAGCGTAAGGGTATGTACCACGCTATTATATATTATATCTGAGGAACAAACACTGATTTTTGTCCAGCCTCTGTAGCGGAACATGGCGCTGAAAAGCCCAAAAAGGTCAAGAAGGACAAGGTAGTAGCCACCGAAGCTCCTCCTCCTTCAGACAAGAAGCGCAAAGGTACTTATAAAGAAATAATATTTATCATGATGGTAGCTAACATTATTTAAGCAACTGAAGATGCCGCGCCCGTTATGCTAAAGAAGAAGACAAAGTCGCCAAAATCCGACAGCACTGTCGAAGCGAAAAAGCTTGTGGAGAAGGCTGTTGAGACGCTGGATGAAGATAAGGTTGCTGAAACCCCCAAGGAACTTAAGAGCGCCTTGAAGAAACTCAATGGCGCCGAAGACAAATCAGAGACCAAATCGAAGAAGACCAAGGAGCAGAAGTCTAAGAAGCCAAAGGCAGAGATTGCACAGCCTACCGAGGCCGATGGGGATAATGATTCCGATGTTGATGACCAGACCGAGGCATTGTTGAAAGGTTTTGAAAGCGACGATGATGATGAAGACATGGAGAATGATGGTGGTTTGAAAGAAGGACAACCCATTCCAAAAATCCCTCTCAGCAAAAAAGACAAGAAGAAGCTTAAACGTGACGCCGAGATCGAGGCCTCTGAGAAGCCAGGAGTACTTTATGTTGGTCGGATTCCTCATGGTTTCTACGAGCATGAGATGAGAGAGTATTTCAATCAATTCGGAACTATCCTCAACCTTCGTCTATCGCGCAACCCCAAGACTGGTTCCAGCAGGCATTTTGCTTTTATCCAGTTTGAGACAAGTGGTGTTGCTGAAATTGTTGCAAAGACCATGGACAACTATCTTTTGCTTGGCCATATTCTTAAGGTTAAGCTTGTTCCCGAGGAGCAAGTTCATGCAGATCTCTTCAAGGGTGCTAACAAACGCTTCAAGAAGGTTCCATGGAACAAGATTCAAGGTCGCGCTCTAAAAGAGGGTAAATCAGAGGAAGTCTGGGATGCCAAAGCTGCAAAGGAGGAGAAGAAGAGAGCTGAAAAGGCTGAGAAGCTTAAGAGCATCGGCTATGAATTCAAGGCGCCTAAGATCAAGTCTGCTAAGGGTGTTGCAAAGCCATCATTGATAGTAGAAGAGACCAAGCCTGTTGTGACTATCCCAGTTGTTGAGGAGGTCAAGGTCGTTGAATCTGTTTCAGTTGTTGAAGAGCCATCCAAATCCAAGAAGAAGGACAAGAAGTCCAAAACCGCAGTTGAGCCACAAGTCATCGCGACGGAAACTGTTGTCACGAAAGTTGTCACTAGACAAAGCTCCAAGGCTTCCCTGAAAGAGGCACAAGCCGCAGTTGTCGAGTCGCCCCAGACTAAGAAGAAGAAGAGTGCCAAGAAGGCGAAATTGGTGGCTGAGACAGAGAAATAGATCGTCTTATGTACCACGTTTTTGCTCAGTATATAATGGCGTTCCTAGGACTAAAATATTGCTATTGTTAACGAATCACTGATTACCACTTACTCATCAAGCGTACTCGGAGACGTGACTTTGCCATATAAACAAATGATAATCATAAGCGTAATAAGATGTGTGCTTGAATCATAATACATGATATGATAACCAGAAATCAATAATTCCAGTACGTGCCGAGCAACCACTATCTTGAGAAAACCAAGCAGTGGTAATTATGGATGTCAATTGGACATTTGTGCAGATTTGCACCGGTTCTGGCAATGATGATGGATAGGCTAAAGCACGAGGCAGAAAGCAAAATGCACAACAAACAGTAAGATTTGATTATATCGGATTCAATTTCTTGAGACATGGACTGCAATGAGAAACAGACGGGTATCGTATATATCCACCAGAGCTCCTGACTCCATCAAACAATGCATATATACCTATGGTAGAATCTTCTCTCCCTCCGCACTTCTCCATCCCTCATGTCTGTACGGCTTCAACGCAACAGGTATATCGCCGCTGTAACCTAAATCACCCTTTGCCTCCTCCAACTTCCCCATCAATTTGCCCACCAACTTCGCAATCCACTTGTCGTTGGCCACCGTATCCACCACCGACTTCTTGAAACTTTCTTTCATGCCCCCTTTCAGAGCTTTGCCAAATTCCAATACACCACTAATCTCTGCATCCATGGCACTAGGCGCCTTTTCAAACTCAATCACCTTGGTCGCTTTCACGAGCGCGGCTGCGAAATCGAGAAGTTCCTGTGAGAATACTGCAGGAAGTTTTGCATGTACGGAGATCTTGACATTGGTCTCGTCTTTGAGTTTCTGCTCAAGATCTTTCTCAGCCTGTACGATCTTAGGCTTGCCATCTGCTTTCTCGATCTCTTTGGCAGCCTCTTTGGTCTCGGCATGTGTAGGTACTGGTGGCAATAAGTGTTCATGGTGTGGGAGGAGGAACGTTGGAACCATGAAGCGAGCATCTGCACCAGCTAGTCGAATTACTTTGCTAAGGTGCACTTCCTTTGGCAAGCTGCGGTATGTTATGATATCATCGAAGGTCAGTTCGGCAAATATGCTATAAGTTGTGAGAAATGGGACTTGAGCTAGTCCAAAGATACCACCGAATTGAACGGCAAAATTAGCATCCGAGAGCCATGCCGAAACCCGATTCTTGAGAGTTTTGACCTGAGAATTAGATTCGCCATAGTCGGCAAAGAGATGGGTGATTAGCATAGAATCGATCCATCTACCAGATGCGGAGGATGTGATAGACGCGATATGCACGGGGTGAAAGTAGGATAGGGGGTTAAGCAGGAGCCGCAAGAGCATTGGTAAACGATGCAAAAAACGCCTGACGTAAGGAGGTGAGAGTTGCTGGAGTGTTGTGACTTTAATGCATCGACTAGGTGGGTGAGGAATAGAGGGTGTAGCGTGTAACTGTGAGCAGACTGCTGCCTTCAAATTGTTCTCATCCTCGTGAAGCTTAGGGTCAGCTTTTTCTCTGACGTGTTTCCGAGCCTTGGTTATGGCAGATGTATCACGGATATTATCTAGTGTTCGTTGATAACGTCCACTAGCAAGCTCGTTGTCTGGCGAGAGTTTCTTTATCTCTTCCATTAAGGATATTGGATTTGAAGGTGCGTGTGGCCTTCCATCAGTCAATTTCTCCGTGATTCTGTGTGTCTTTGCTTCACCATTTTGCTCTTCACCAAGGGTCTCCAAGCCAGAAATCGATCCCCTATTAGCAGCTTTCAATAAGTCCGTACCCTTAACAAATATTTGGTCACCCTCACCGCCAGCTGTTTTGGCGCCAATATCTCCAAAAGTCATCTCAAATTTTCCTCCCTTAAGATTTGCATAACAGTCATCAACCCAGATTCCCCTAAATAACTTGACCTCCACGCTCTCAGTTTGGATAGCAAGTTCCATATCATCACTTAACCTGATTCCAACTTCCACACCATGAACAACAAAACTTAAGGTTGATAGAGAGAAGGTAATGCCCCTTAAGACCATAAGTCCATCTACTTCTGTATCCACCTCCAAAGCAGGAATGTTGAAAAATGCAATCTTATCATCTATAAAATGAAGAGAACCAATCACAGCTCTCAGTATTTTCCGTGCCAAGCGAGCAGACCATTCAAATTGAAATAGACATGTGAGGAGAATAGAAGGATAGGTGACCAAGGCGTAGATATCATATAACAGCCACGAAGTTGATGCAACGGCATAGATTAGATTCAGCGTCGTGAAGAGTGGGTATAGGTTGATAAAAGGCAAAATCCTATAACCGTTCGCTGAGCCAAACAGGATAGTAAGTTGCAGCAGAGGCGCGCCTGATAAGATCCATTTTATAGGCCACTTAAAGAGTGCGACAAGGAGGAGGGTGACTGAGGCGAAAAAGATTGGCGCTTGGAACCCTTGGGGTTGTTTTTGTATGCCTCTCCCCACCATCTTCGAATTATACTTCGGTAGAAGTTGACGGAAGGATGTTCGCAAGTAACAATCACATAGGAATAATCAATGATCTGCTTGGCCTCAATTTTCTCTTGGGAAATAGAGTATTACCACCCAACCCCGAACTACGTCACCACTCGCTAAATTGCCACAACTGGAAGACTGTTTAATGTAGTCAGGTGACCCTGTTACAAACACGTTGCAAGGTGTTACAAGGCGACTGATGTGTGTAACGGACAAAGGGCTCTAACTGTTGAACATCAAGTAGGATGTTCAAACAGGGAGGGTGGGCGAAGATACTACACAGGTCGTGGGAAACGATCCACTCTACAGGATCGTAAGCGAGGTGAAAGGGGCCTTGCAGCCCCATCATGTTGCGATTACTTCAACTCCAAAATACCAATGATTAGATTGAGCATTGAAAAAATATTTAATGCCCTTATCAAATCCTATCACGTGTCTCGAGATTTAGGTGAATAACTCTGAACCTCCAAACAGGGGATACATTGCTCCCGACCTTTCCAAATCTACTTGTAAGTTCGAATGCACCTAGGGTACTTCAATCGGTAGTCAGGTTATTACAAGTGGCTGATTGGTCATAATTGCTCAAAAAGGCAAATAGAAAGTCGCGAATTTACGCTTCGGGTACAAATAGCTATGTGTTGTGACAGCTCCATTCCTACTCATTTGATCACAAAGGACATCTAAGCTACGCTGCCTATCCCACAGGACTACTCATAGGCATACAAATCAATAAGCTCTTGCAAAATTACCATTGTATACGTTCCTTAGCTGAGCCATGCCTAGGTAACTCAATGCTTTCAGAGTATTTTTCACAAAACCCAAACCCAATGTAGTCGTCCAATGAAGATGATACTCGGCTAACCTGACTTGCTATGTGCCACTTTCAGCATATTGTTCAGACATATCCTGAATCCAGACACTGTGCTCAATTTTCTAAAAGCCTGCTTTAAGTAACAACGTCCCGGACTATCAACAGCTCCACCGTCATCGAATCATCATGACATCTCCAGCTTTTACTGGCCTGGAAGATGTGCCAACCCTTTAGGTAGACAAGTTTCAGCGTCAAATAAAATGCTTCGGGTAACAGTATTAACTTACATCCATCAGTGTCCTCATTGACCATTTTGTTAACAACGCACTTATTGGCATCGTTGAACGACTGTACCCTTAGGTCGAGACACGTTGCCCCAACACAGCGGCCGTCCATAGCTCTCTGAAGGGTGTCATCCTGCCACCCAAATAGGTAATCACCATGTTGTCCGTACCCAGTGCTGATTATAAGTATTAGAGGCGATTATTCTTGGATTATAAGGGAGGTAACTTTACACATCACCGTTGCTCAGGACCAAAGGCTGGGAGCCATCTTCTGGCCAGTCTTCTTCGTTGTTGAATTTAGTGGTATCCCAAACAATCTATCATAAGACTGCATAAGCTCCGTAGCGGCTTTAAGGGAGGATATACATCACTCACTTCAAAATGGACTTGTGGGATCTTTACTGGGTGACTAGCAGGACACTTGTTGCCAACGACCGCAAATGATGTCGGCCCTATTTCAGGATGCGAAATATGCTCGATATGGTTGGGGCTATCAAGATTGACACCATCCCAACAACTTAACGCGCATTAGCACTATTATACCCTCTAAGCCTTCAGCCAGGTTGATGTCTTACTTTGGAAAAATGACGCTTGACCGGATGCCACCGGGACATGGCTGCATAGGAAACGACTCGGTATCTCGCACAGGATCCATGCAAGGTGAATAGATATTGCCGCCAAAGTTTGGGCCAGAATAACAGCGAAAGCAACTCTGGGTTTTGTTCCCTAGGCCAGCTGATACACGCCGCATGTTATCGCCGGAAAACATCCGGAACCCCTAGAGAGCCACATGAGCATGTTACTGGACGGGTGCAAATATCATTCTCATTTTTGAGGGATTAATGGGGGAAACAGACTGGTTTGAAGGCAGTTGTTGTGTTAGGGCTAGGTGCTGTGTAGTATATAGTCAATCCTCCGTTCGCCGTCCCAATCTGATCGTTTGCCATCTGAGGTACACGCTTGTAAGTGCCGTTACGAGCCCGGAAGTATACGGCTGCCGTCCAGTAGTTAGAGAGATCTTGAGTAAAACTACATGAAGTGCAGGAAGCCAGTTTCGAAACGTCAGTAGTAGGCATGGAAGAATTGAAGGCGTTCTAAATAAAACTTAGGTAAGTGAAGATTAAGATGGAATTAGTATAAAATACGTACTCCTCCTACAACCTGATGGACCTGTTGCAGAAATCTCTGAATTAGCTTGCGTATCCACAGTACAGCGTAACGATTGAAGCAAGGCTTCGAGACTAGGAGTTTCGAGATCATCCGTTTACTCGAAACACGATCTGAGAGCAAAATGCCTGCAAAATATCTGTTCGAATGTTAAACTTACATGCGGTGATGGGACCTGACCCGGATCGACGAGACTTGGAAATCATTAGTTGGATTTGCTTTCATTCGTTAGGATGTTTAGCACTCGCAACATACGGATCGATGCGATCAATGACGGCTTGTGCGCAGCCAAATCTCAACATGGCTGTATCCCCCAATGCCCCTTCACCAGTTATGCCTGCACCTCCACCACCTTGGGGGGTAGCATATGTAAAAGCTACCAAGGAGAGCAGATCCAGCCACATCATCGTGTTGTCCTTTAAGGTTTGGGTAAGTTGTAATTGCGTAATGTAGGCAGTCCTGTGGTATGTATGAAAAGCTGTGCACAGACTACTAAGTGCAGTGAGGAAACTGTCGGTCTTTCGATGAATTGTTGAGATACATTGTGTGATAGAAAATATATATTATTCACACGTTCTCGGATATATGGCAAAAGGATGGTCCTTAATAGCATCTCTGCTGGTAGCATTATATGGCGACAAGCATCTCATTGGCTCTTGGTTTACGGAATTAGTTTTAAACCATCGAATTTCAAGTGCCGCATGTCAAATATTTCGGAGTACCTTATCATTAATATCTAGATCATCAAAATATTCCCGCCATATTAACCGAGTGTATAGCCTCCGGTGTATCGCCAAGAAGAAGTATATGAGAAGATAGTGGCCCACCAGTACCAAGAAGTCCCTGAATGTGTACTGGAGCATCTGTTTTCTCTGTTTCTAGACGCTCACAGTTTGCCGATGGCTAGCATATTAGTAGAAGTAAAGCTTCCAAAGATGCTGGCCGGTGGCCTATTTATACTTTCGGAATACGACAGGATATCGTAAGAAATGTGTACTTACGTCAGGGAAATGCATAACAGTGCTGCATCGGGCCCGATAACATGATTGGGAATATCGTTCTGAAGTGCCTATGTCATGGCGATGGAATGATTTATGTAGCACATTACCAGGTGCAGCACTGAAAGCCAAATTAGAAAGCGAGCTTATCAAAAGGAAACAATAGACAAGTCTATTAACCAGTCCCAACCTTGAGGGGCTTTTAAATCACTTACTGTGGAGTATGGCAAAACACAAGTATAAGAACATATCAACACGCACAGGTTTTCTCGGGAAGCATATCCTATATGCAGCCCTGTGTAAGACCCTCTTGTCCATACCGGACCTGGTCCAAGAAAGCTTAGCACAGAGTGAATCGCAAAAAAAGGTCGGAACGACCCTCGTGTACTAGGCTCAATAAGATCAAATATGCCTTTACCTCAATAGCTGCTATTACTGAGGGTCCTTCAAGTGTGAAGAATCAGGACAAAGCTTCTTCTACTATCATTTCTCAAATTGAAAAAGGTAGCCACTTTGTATATCAAGAAACTCACGAGCACGGCAAAGACTTAAAGAGAACTAGATACCAGGACTTTCCAATCTTTGATGAATACATTCCTATTATTTTTAACTTAAAGTAAAACTTTCGTAGCAACACTCAATAGCCACGCCGCATCTTGCCAACCTCCAGCCTCATCATCTCCCAATGGGGGCATAGATGGCGGTGTATCATGCATCGCATCCGCGATTTTCTTCAAGGATCTAGATGATACATCTGAATCGCTCTCCTTCTCGTCCAACATCTCTGAATCAGTATCTTCGCCATCCTCATCAACGGGGAATAAAGACCACCCGAGCATTTTCTCAACCCATCCAGAGAACCCAAGGCTATTGGCTTTTGCTAACGTTCGAACGACAGCCTCATCGTCCTTCCTCTCAACCTCGTCCTCCAAAACATCATCCTCTACGCCAACAAAATCTGGCTCTGCTACGAAATGTCCTTGAGTAATATCCTGGTGATTAAAGTAGCCATCCCTTTCCATTCCAGGCGTGGGTAATTGGGATCTACTGCCTCTTCTGCTTTGCACACGGCTTCCAAATCGGCTTACTGAACGACTGCCGCCAATCTCAAAACTTAAACTTCTTCTTGCTGTTGCTGGGGAAAATTCATCATCGGCATCGACATCTATGATAGCAATGCTTCCTCTCCGACTCCCTCTCCTACTAGCTTGTTCTCTTGCTTTCGCAAGCTCTTGGTCTAGCGCCTCCTCTTCCTCATCTTTTTTCCGACTCAGACTCGTCGAGCTTGCTCTTGATACCAGCCATGCTTGACCTTTCGATTCTCGTGTGGAAGAAGAGATTGCAGTTCCTGCTCGCAGAAGCCAATCCGAATCGCTTCCGTCTCTGGGGCTAAGTGTGCTTAAGCTTAGTCCCTCTCTGGTGACACCTCTTCGTAGCTTTGGCGTTGTAGTGCCGGACCGAGGCTGTGAGTTTGGGGGAAGGTGGATGCTCGATTTGCTTTTTGCAAGGCCAGTATTTATTGGCCTTCGCATGGAAATACGCGAGGATGAACGTGAAAGAATTGATGGAGTGGTAGGTGCCGAGCGGCCCTCAAGGTAAGAGACGTGACGCGCATGGTCGAGGTCCTCGTGGTCTGAGACCGAGAGGGGAAGTCGGGGAGTTAGGGGAGCAAGAGTTAAATGGTTGAGGTTGGCGGATGATCGGCTTTGATGCCTAGCATGAGGAGAGTGTTGATTATATGCTACATCCATAGCTACGTTTATGATTGAGAAAGTGTTGAACTTTAGGATAATGAAGTGGTTACTTGTGAAGCTTGCTTGTGATATTGCGGAGAAAGAAGGTGGATATTGGGGTGATGGCGGTGTGGACTTTATCACTTCTAGGTGTAGTTATATCTACACATAAAATAAATTTTGATATTCAAGGCCGGGAAGAAATCATGCTGGGAAGATTCAGAAAGACTATCTGATCCTCTACTTTTTTGATACATGGATTAAATAGCTAGCCAGAAGTCGCGGACCTAATATATATGAGCCGCATTAGCTTATTCATAATTTTCTGAGGTGGACAACAGGAAGCAGCTTTGGTTACAAACCTCCAAACTAGAAGCGAACCATATTTTATCGAGTAAAAAGCTTCAGCAAATTCATCAAAATGCGGAACCTCAGAAACATCCGCGCTCAACAATGGTCACTCCCTGCTCAATTCCAAGGAAGGGATATAACTGCCTCAACCTGGGATCTCGCCAATGATTCCATCATATGTACAGTTGGTCCGAGCCAAGATAACACCCTGGTAGAGCTTATAAGAGTCAATGCCAAATCTGGAAACCAGTATTTACTCTCTCAGAGAGTCTTGTAGCTCATAGCTAACAATTCAATAGATCCCACAATATCATCACATCTTGGGATGCTCCATGTCCAAATCCGGACTTAGACTGTGACTTGGTTCTTAATATCCACTACTTTGCCGACAGTCTCACAGTATGTCTTGTACTTGCAGGCGGAGACATAGTCATCGTAAGAGAAGATCCAGTTCTCGGTGAGGATAAAATCGAAATCGTTGGTTCAGTGGATGTAGGTATTACAGCAGCAAGGTGGTCACCTGATGAAGAACTTCTTGCCATTACCACCAAGGCAGACACTGTTGTGTGGATGAGTAGGAGCTTTGAGGGTATCACTGATGCTACTATGACTTCTGAAGATCTGAAAGCCTCGAATCATGTTTCTGTTGGATGGGGCAAGAAGGAAACTCAGTTTAAGGGAAAAGGTGCAAAAGCGTTACGCGATCCAACAATGCCAGAAAAAACGGATGAAGGTATTCTGAGCTCCAATGATGATTCGAGAGTCAGTATCAGCTGGCGAGGAGACGGAGCCTATCTTGCTGTCTCTACAATTGAAGCAGGGGCTAGACGGTTGATTCGAGTCTATTCGAGAGATGGTTTACTCGACAGTGTCAGTGAGCCTGTCGATGGCCTAGAGGGTGCTCTGGATTGGAGACCAGCAGGAAACCTCATAGCTGGGATCCAGAGGTTTACTGAACGCATAGATGTCGTCTTTTTCGAACGAAATGGCCTCCGACATGGCCAATTCAGTTTACGACTTACTTCTGAGCAAATGCTCCTTCACCAGCACATAAGCCTAGCATGGAATTCAGACTCAACGGTATTGGCAGTAATCATGGCAGACTGTACCCAGCTTTGGACTATGGGTAATTACCACTGGTATCTCAAGCAAGAGATTAGGACAGACTCTCCTCTTCTACTGTGTGCTTATCCCCTTGTGTGGCACCCCGAAAAGACTTTGCGAGCCGTGACAGCATCACCTAGTAAGTATCTCTTCAACCTCGAAACTCTTCACAGACAGTTAACATGCTTCCAGAATCTCTTCAAGTTGTCGAATACGTGTTAATGACAGCACGAGGCTCTACAACTCCACCAGCTGACCAAGGAGTTGTTGCGGTCATTGATGGCCAGTCACTCAAAGTGACACCCTTCCGAGCTGCAAATATCCCCCCTCCTATGGCTCTACATGATATATGCGTCTCTTCGAACATCATAGACATCGCAATCAGTGCTGACTGCTCAGTAATTGCTGTTTTGCACCATGATGGTGTCGCTCTTTTCAATTGGAAAAGCACCACAGCAGCTGGTCCACCTCCGATGCTGACCGGGAAATTCACGTTTTCGACGACTCCTAAAATGCGAGAAACCTTCCAACAGATCACCTATTCCGAGGATAATAGTGTTGTCGTGTTAAGCTCAAACGGCAGCGACTCGCTAATTGAACGTATTGGATACAACGACGAAACCGGCAGAGTAGAAGAATTATATCAGCTGGAGATACCTACTTCTTCGATACTCTCACTCTCTACATTCGTTGAAAATGGCGTGCCTCATCCTTTTGCGCAAGATGTGTCCGGCGGTCTTCACAGTCTCTCCTCCGCCGGTGGCTCTCTCGCGCATTGCCGGCTTCCTGCAGCATTGCCTTGGACAGAACTTGTTCTGAACGGCGAATCTCAGATAGCATTTGGCATGTCCAGCAGTGGGCATCTCTATGCAAATTCACGGCTTTTAGTCAAAAATTGCACCTCTTTCCTAGTCACCTCTGCACATCTCGTATTCACAACAACGGCGCATCTCATTAAATTCGTACACATAACAGACGTTGAAGGTAAGACCAATTTCTAGTCCATTGCCTACTGCTAACAGGCTTTCTTAGATCTTGAGATTCCAGCCGATGACCCTGAGAAGGATGAAAGGTGCCGCAGTATCGAGCGTGGAGCACGTTTAGTTACTGCAATTCCCACCTCCGCCAGCGTAATTTTGCAGATGCCAAGAGGAAACCTAGAGACTATCTTTCCTCGTGCAATGGTCATTGCTGGAATTCGGGCCTTGATTGAGGAGAAGAATTATAAGAGGGCTTTCACAAATTGTAGAACGCAAAGAGTAGACATGAATATTCTCTACGATCATGCACCAGAGCAGTTTTTGTCCAATGTTCCACTCTTTATCGATCAAGTCAAGAAAATATCTTACATTGATCTTTTTCTCTCATCCCTGAGGTAGGTTAAGCTTCCCTCTGGGACTTCCAAACTAATAATCTGTCATAGGGAGGAAGATGTAACACAAACAATGTACAAAGAAACCAGAGTGATAACACCGCAAGCCAACTTTACATCTAATGTTAGCGGCGTGCCGGTAGTCGAGGTTCAAGAATCATATCTAGTAAGTGAAGATAACACGAATTATTATAGATAAGTTACTTCCACTAATGTTATTAGCCACCTTCTTCCAAAGTCAACAGAGTTTGTGATGCATTCCTCGTTGTCTTGAAATCTCGGACTGCAACCAATCTCCAGAATATCATCACAGCCAACGTTTGTAAATCACCCCCTGCGCTCGACGATGGCCTCCAAGTCGTTGCCCAACTCATGCAAGATGAAGGACGTCTGGCAGATAAAGCTGTGGAACATATTTGTTTTCTAGCCGATGTCAACAGATTATATGAGAATGCTCTTGGTCTATACAATCTCGAGCTGGCGCTCCTAGTAGCACAACAATCTCAAAAGGATCCTCGAGAATACCTACCTTTTATGCAAAATCTCCAAGAAATGAGCGATCTTCGTCGCCGTTTCTCGATCGATGACTATCTAAGTCGTCATACGAAAGCACTTTCTCACCTTCACACCCTTGACGCGTTCGAAGAACTCCAGACTTATACTCAAAAGCACTCCCTTTACAAGTTCGCACTAGGATTGTACCGCTATAACCCATCCCAGCACTCTACACTTACCGCCCTCTATGCGCAGCACCTCGAATCCAAATCCAAGTTCAAAGAAGCCGCTCTAGCCTTCGAATCACTACCAAACTACCCCAAAGCTACATCTTGCTACCTCTCCTCTGGCCCTTCCCAATGGCGTGAAACGCTCTACTGCGCCCTGTCTCAATCACCGCCGTTATCGGGATCTTCAATCAAAGAGCTTGCTACTTCCCTCTACGACGCCCTCATAGAAAGCAAAGATTACTTCTCTGCTGCAACAGTTCAATTGGATTATCTCTCTTCTATCGACAACGCAGTGAGGACATTTTGTAAAGGCTATTACTTCGCCGATGCTATGCATCTCGTTGCTCTAAAATCCGCCCCCTCTCTCCTCGAAAGTGTCGTCGATCCCGGTCTTGGTGATGCACTGGCCTCATCCACGGAGTTACTCGCGGAATGCAAGGCCCAGTTGTTAGCACAGGTTCCGCGGATTCGTGAGCTACGATTAAAGGCCATCAACGATCCTCTAGCTTTCTACGAAGGCGAACGAGGTGGCGATGGAGAAATTCCCGATGATGTGAGCGTGGCAGCTTCATCGAGAGTCAGCACAAACCGCAGTCTCTTCACCCGCTACACCGGAAAAGGATCTCAAGGACAATCGCTCGGCACGGCAGGCTCAAATGTCAGTCGTGCAACATCCAAAAACCGCCGCAGAGAAGAGAGGAAACGTGCCAGGGGAAAGAAGGGAAGTGTGTACGAAGAAGAGTACTTGGTGGCTAGCGTGGGGCGTTTGATCGAGAGGGTGGAGAGTGTCAGAGACGAGGTAGGACGTTTGGTAGAGGGCTGTGTGAGGCGAGGGATGTGGGAACGCGCGCGAGCCATCGAAGGAAGTTTAGCAGACGTGTTAGACATGTGTAGGGGCTGCGTGCCAGAGGTTTGGGGCGTGGAAGAGAAGGGGAAGCAAGAAGGGGATGGTGGAGGAGAAGGAGAAGGAGGATATAGGGCTGTGGGTGGTGATGCGGTGTTGCAGGAGAGTATTGAGGCGGCAGGGAAGCGAAAAGACCCACCAGTCATTGCTGCTTTTGAAAGATTGGCTTTGCTAGGCACCTGAGAAGCAAACTGTTTTGTGAATAGTTTTAGATATTGATACAGTATAAATAGAAGTCTAGTCTGCGTTCCGCATGCTAATTTTTACAACGCCTTCAATGCCTATTGAGTACATCCTTCCATATATACATATTCATACACGCGATCATGCCAACGCAGGAACAAGACCTTGTTGAACCTTTGTGACCTCCTCATGTAATTCCTTCTTACGAGCCATGAGAGCTCCCAACTTCTCCAGCATCTCCGGAGTCAGGTTCTGTTTCTTATTCATCTTCTTCTTCAGGCGCCGTTCCGTCCTGTTGATTTCGTTGAGAGGCGTTCTCATTTCGTGGATTTGTTGCTTCTTGGCTTCTTTCTCGCGTTCTTCTTGCATCTTGGCCTCGACATATTCCGGGTCGTGCCTTGTTCTAAACGCAGAGAATTTATTACGCAGTTCGTCAATTACACTGGATGGGAAGGGTGGTCGCATTAATGTCGGTATGAATGTTTTAGCTTCTACATCCAATCGTAGGGTATCCACGGGGTAGTCTTTGTGTACTTCTTCCTCAAGTGCGGGCCAGGGAAGCTCAATTCTTGTGCCAGCAATGAAACGACTGTGTTCTCTTTTACCGGTTTGGCGGTTAAGCTTCTGATTTCGGCCTACGATATCCTTGATTATAACGTCCCGAACTTCTTCCTCGCCTGGTTTTTGGAGAGGGTAGACAAGACGAATGGTATTGATGTCGACAGGTTGCTCCATAGAACGGAATGGTCGTTTGTCCGCATCGTTGTCTACTATCATCCATTTGGGAATCTCTACATCAATCTACAACGCAGTTTGTTAGCATAAGTTCCAAACATTTGAGCGTAGAGTCAAATGTACCATATTCATCCCCTTGAGCGTAACCTGACATCTCTCCAAATCAATATTCGTGATCTCCCCAATCCTTCCCTTTTCTCTCCCCTCTAACATTACAACCCTATCTCCTTTCGCAATGTTCAGCCACTTCTCTCCTCCCCATGGCTTCAGCAACTCCTTCCTCCTGGCCGGCGTCCAAACCCGTCCCCTCAACCTCTGACTATCAATCGCACCATAAGTGTCCTTCTTTAATCCAACATCTCGCTTTGGTGCTAGCGGCCCCATCTCCCAATCTTCCCGGCGGGCAATTGTCGCAGCTTTGACATCTTTGACTTCCATACGTCGAGCAACGAGATATTGTTCCCGGCTAGATTTTGCAGCTTCACGCGAGCTCTTGTCCTTTTTGCGGGCAAGACGGCGCGCCGCTTGCTTTTCAGCCATGATCGTTCGCCGAATGACCTTCTGCATTTTGGCGGAGGAATTGGGGGTGGGTTAAGAGAGAATTAAGAGAGATTCGGAGCGGTTCGAGATACTTTTTGGCATTGGAGCTTTTGATTCTTGGCATGTGGCTTACGTAATAGAGTGTGCTACACGTGACTCTTCAGGGGTATGATTATTTTTATGGTTTATTTCAGGCTGTTTAATTGCGGTGCAATATATAGATAAGCTTCAAGTATTAAATACAGAACTCTAGTGGCCCAATGGTGACACAATGATAAGGTTACTGTGCTGTGGCGATGCGGTTCAGTGCATGGGATCTGGGGAAGTGCATATCTTTGATCAGTTAGTGCACAAATTGCATAAAGTCCTAGGTTCTGGCAGTCTGCCTTGTCCCAAGACACCAATTCTTACCATGCAACTCCGCCGCCAGAGAAGAGCTGGGAAGTGTCGGTCAGTTCCGGGAACAGGCTCAAAGACATATGGGTTGGCAGTTCATCTATAGATCGTCCGTACAATAAAGGTTCGAGCTAGGAATAAGAGTTTCAAGATGCTCCCAAAGCATCGCAAAGACTGCATGAACAGAAGAATAGACTCAGCCAACTAGTGAGAGTCCCGTCAAGACAAGTAGATTCCAAGCTCTCGGGACGTCAGAGCTTGCAAACACCAGCCATAGGGCTGTACATGCCCTGAAGGGAGCAGCAAACAACGGTTTCAGCGCGGTTCCAGGAGCTGAGTGCGTAGGCGCATACTGGTCTGGTTGTCCATGTAGGCATTGATCATATTCATGTTGGGCGATGTGTGAAGCGTGTTGGAGTTGGTATCCTGCCTAGTCCAAAGCCAGTTCCATTCCATCCATTCCTACGCACCCATCCATCCATCCACTTTGGACTTTGGGAGTCTTTTGCGTGTCTTGATGAAGAAGGACGCATATCCCAACTGATAAGGACTCAAAAACATGACTTGCATGAGCAAAGTCGATCAATTGTTTGGGGCGTGTCGGCCATCCCGTGAACAGAAATCCTGGGGCAGTGGTCGGATCATAGAAGGGGTGGACGACCGATCTGAACTTATTTGACGTTTGATATTCACCGTTCCGTAGCGTAGAACATTGCGATGCCAAAGCGAACGGCGTAAACCAACACTTCAAGTGCTATATCTATATCTCCGAGTGCCACCATTGCGTGAATCATCATCATTGTCGTCAGCCACAGACCACGCCAATCGAACCAGCCAAATCCACTTTCAGCAGCACTTCACCACCACCTAACGATAATTCTTGCCTTAATAAGGCCGACAAAACCTGAGCACGCTAACGTAATTGGAGGCAGGCCCAACTACTTGATCCTCATCACATCAACATCCGCCTACAACCTCATAATCAATCTCATCTACCACAACCACTCCACCCTTAATCTAAACACCTCTACAATCATCTCACCATGGCAGAAATTCGCAGAAAGCTCGTCATTGTCGGTGATGGCGCGTATGTGATCTATTCTTATTCCCCAGCTGCCATTCTGGCTGGCTCCGAGAGGAGCATCTAGATTCTCCCAGCTCTCTCGGCGGCCACTGATTCCTGCAAGGCACATGCTAACATTTCATCTAAACATGCAGTTGCGGAAAGACTTGTCTTTTGATGTAAGTTGTTCTCTGCTGAGCCTGTCAAGCTCAGCTACCTCATAGCAAGCACTACGTCTTACTGACAACAACGCAGTGTTTTCTCCAAGGGCACCTTCCCAGAAGTAAGCTCTATCTCAACTCCCAATATCTAGCTCAGATCCTATAACGCAAACTACCGAATCCTACATGTCAGCAAAGCTTGCGCGGCCTTTTGTTATGGCTTATCACTACTTTCGCACGCCTTATTTGTTCACGAACACTGGCACAAAATGCATGGAATACATTTACTAATGGGTTTTGCGACAGGTCTATGTCCCAACTGTTTTCGAGAACTATGTTGCCGATGTCGAGGTTGATGGAAAGCACGTCGAATTAGCTCTATGGGATACGGCTGGACAAGAAGATTACGATCGTCTCCGACCTCTTTCATACCCAGATTCTCATGTTATCCTCATTTGCTTTGCCGTCGATTCTCCAGATTCCCTTGATAACGTCCAAGAGAAGGTAGGCATTCGCCCAAAGTTGGTGGCTTCCGTAATGAAAGATAAGAAATAACTGACACGTGCACTACAATAGTGGATTTCCGAAGTTCTACATTTCTGCAGCGGTCTTCCTATCATTCTCGTAGGGTGCAAGAAGGATCTGCGTTACGACCAGAAGACAATTGAGGAGCTCCACAAGACCAGTCAGAAGCCTGTTACTCCTGAACAAGTAAGCTTTCACCTATTCCTATACAAGCACCCCTACCAGACGGAGACTTACTCACATTACTTAACACGGGCTAATTCATTGTGTGTAGGGTGAGGAGATCCGCAAGAAGATTGGTGCCTACAAGTATCTCGAGTGCTCAGCAAAGACCAACGAGGGTGTCCGTGAGGTGTTTGAGCACGCCACTCGTGCTGCGCTTTTGACAAAGAAGAAGAGCACCCATAAGAAGTGCATTGTTTTGTAAATGTACCTTTGTTCTCATCTTTTTTATTGCGATCGGATTCTCTATACAACAAGCATGGCTCACCTAAAGGTGTTACGGAGTGCTTTCCTGGATGAGATACCTGTTTGGGAAGCTCTGAACGGCTCCTCGTTCATGATTGTCATATTTTCGATAATTTATGGAATCAACACACCCCAATCCTCGCAGAACCCAACCTCTTACTACACAAACGACCGGCGTGCTGCTCTTCTTCCTCTCTATCGTGGTTCGGTACATCTTGGCATGGGGGCATATTTCCTGCTATGCTGGCTATTTCTGCTGCGTCTTTTTCTGCGAGATCTTTATGCGTTTGTCTCTTTTCCTCTCCTGCGTAAGATGGTTCGCAAACGCTGCATCTGAATTGCTGCGTCTCCTCCTTTGGTGTGCGTTGGGGGCAGGCAGGGATAAGGGATACGCATTTTGTAAGGTGTAATAGCAACAGGCGTAGTTATCAAGAGATGTTTTTGAGACCTGATCCAGGGCCTACGGTTCCTTTATGATTTACTATTTCCATCGTGAGACTAATTGGGATCTTGAAGTGTGACTGGTAGCAGCTGTATGACTATGTCATAAAAGGGTATGTAATGAATAGCATCTGAGTGCATCTATAAATCATCAGTTCTCGATCCAATCACGAACAGCTTGATTAGTCAAGTCTACCTGGACACGAGCTCTGTGTATTGTGAATGGGCAATTATTCAGGTGAATTTTGAAGAACTCCGCTCCGCATCACGTTGAACTTGTATAGTAATAGAAGCATGTTGTTCTCCAATAAGCTTACTTTTATAAAAGCAATATATATATAAGACGGAAGAAAGTAAATAAGGTACACGATAAAAACAAGTACATCATAGACATCGGGAAAGGAAAGGAAGGTACTTAGCAGGGATTGTTAGGAAATATCTTAACCGCACCCCAAGTCTGGTTGTTAATCGCAACCCCTTCCCCCGAGAAAATGTAAAGAGTCATCACAGCTGGTTAGGCGAGCGAGCTTGAAGCAGCATGCGGAAAGGACAGATGAGCGGTAGATGCTGGGAGAGCGAAAAGGGGTAGTATGCTGAAAAGGGAAATCGAAGCGAGGGACTAGTTGGGTTACAAAATCTTGTGTTACCCAGAGGCTTAGAAACGGAGAGGGTAAAGCAGTTCCATCTTGGGTTCCACGAAGGGGTATTGCGCTATGGTGGGTGATTGATCCTTATGGTACTGGGCTTGGAGATCATGCTACTGAATTGGGATATCCTGGTTTAGAGCAGTGAAGCTGCACACTAGAGAGGCTTTGGATCACGACAATGTACATGGAAGTATGCATGGAGATTTGATTTAGAGAATGAAGCAATATATATGCAATGCCTGTGGTGCTCATCTCTGAAGAGAGAAACCCCTAATCTCCCATGAAGTACCAACCAAGCTCTCCATAGTAGAGTGCTCTGTGCTTCCTTCGCAGAAATTTATACGGCAATGTTACCAAGCAGCACCTCGTGTGCTTTACACACTCACATTTCCATCTCATCATTAAGACCATCGTTCTCCTTCTTGATGTATACGTTCTCCTCAAATTTGATCCTATGTGTCTATCAGTTCTGCTGTTGGGGGTTACAGAGCTAAGGAAAGAACATTGTATCACTCACTTCTTGGTTTTCTTGGTCTTCTTCGCCTTCTTAGATTCAGGACGTGGTATCTGCGTATTTTCCCTGTCCATCTCATTCTCCTGATGAAACATCCTGTCTCTCTCAGTCTGAATCGCTGCCTCTTGAGCCTTTTTATCCATAAGCCACTTATGATCATCAATCTGCTTCAGTTCACGGTGCTGATCCCCATTTTCAATCTTAACTCGACCACCACCAGCAGCGTTGGGCAAATCAATTTTACTCGACTGCCTACTGAGAATAACCAGGCTCTTTGGACTGCTTACGGTGGACGGTGCCTGTTGGTGCCTCGTGTTAAGTTTGAGTTGGAAAAGCTCTTTTCTGGCAAAGCGTCAGCTTCAGATAGTAACGAGTTTGAAGAGTACATTTACCGCAGCCTATCAGCCTCTCGATCCTGTAGACGGCCGTTTCCAAGCTCGAAGTAGTAGAACTCCTTATTTTGCTTTCGGGTACACTTTGATACTGGTGGAAGTTGAAATTGGCCTTCAGCTTGTGGTTGGGTAGCGCAATGACAGGATATTGACTTGAGAAGCTATATTTGTACTTCGTTAGCAATTGGAGTTGCAGTTATTAGGCGCGAATCTGCCATAAAGCTCTGGCTTTCATCGACTCTACAAGTTAGTAACTTATAAAGCGGTGGTCGAATCTCAAATCTGGTTGCATATGATCTCCAAGATTATCTATTCTCGAGACCAAATCTTTTCGCACTCACCTCTTTAACAAAGTATGTATCCGCGCAAGGCCTCATATCAATCTGCTTACGCGTATGTGCGATATGCTGTCGACAGAAAAAGTAAACTGTAGCATGAGCATTGCAGGCATCCCAGCTTAGTTCCTTCGTGAGACACATGCTCGCGATTTTGTGGATGATGGGGAATAATGAGATGGAAATAGGGAGTCATTCGTCGTTCTGTGGGAGAAGTTTTGGGTTTGCAGGCAGAGGCGAGTGAATAGAAGCAGCTTTGCACGAGGCTGCACGTACCTAGCTGAAGAGGTCGGGTTTATAAATTGGAATAGAATATGGTCATTGAACCAACTGCAGGCTAGAGCTAGTTGGGAAACAGAGTACGAATTATGCTGTGCAAATACATTCTAGTACGCTCCAAAAGGTCGTATCTGAGCTTAATGGGACCTACCTTTCCAAAATTATAAACTCGAAATTCCTTCCATGGCCTTCACTATAGCTACCACTTGTTTCTTAAGTTCTTTGCCATATACAACATCTTCCAACGGAAATATTAGAGGTACAGAAATGATTGAAGCCGAGATGTACCAAGGTTCGGAGAGCTAAATTCTAACTCCGCGGCACTATACGTTGGGTCAGACTTCTGGTATGTATATACGGAAATCTAGTAAGCAGAAACTGGTTGGGAATCAACAAGACCATATCCAAACTGTTACAAAATAGGCATTTGCAAAGCAAGGAGGAATAATCAAGACTTCGTTAAATTTTTGGGGCTCACTTGGAGACGTCTAATACTGAGAATGTCTACATGTATGACCTGTCTATGTTCTATCGACATTGCGTAACGCCACCCTCATTAGATATCATTTTAGCCACCGCCTGCACCAAGCTTATTCCCATAACAACACACCCAAATACTACACACGCAACCGCAGGTATTGTTTTCCAACTCCTCGTACTCAACTTGATATAACACAGTGGCGGTAATATATACGCCAAAGCACAGGCACTCGTTGCACCAATTAGCTCAAATACCGCTCCTAGATCGCATGTGATAAGACTGAGCAACATGGCGCTAAATACTAGGCTCGTAGAGAAAAGAAGATGAAGATTCATGTTGAAGGGTTCACCAGGAAACCAGTAGTTCATCATGACTTCGCGGCAAACGAAGGCTTCGAGAGGGAGGGTGGTGAGCATGTTGAGACCAAAACAGAGTCGAGCAATATTGACCATAATGCTATCTTCTGGGAAGTTGTTGAGTACATTCCCTTCGGTGAGAGAACCAAAGGTTAAGAAACCGGCGAGTGCCATAAGGAGACAGGCTGCCATGGATATGGAAGTGCTATAGTGAGTTACCGTAGCGAACCGGTCAATCGTAGGTGTTTTGAGTGAACCGTATATTAGGAGGGAGTTGTGATGACAGACGAAAGCGAAAGATATTACGCCAATGGCTTGAAAAACTCCGCTGTTGATAGTCCAGAGAGGGGTACTGAAAGTGCCTCTTGATTCCGCAGGAACGAAGAATCCCTGTGTTACCACCGTGAAAAGAATTACCATCATGCTGATTAGAGCCAATGTGCTTGCTTTCGCCAGCTGGTGCATGTTAGCCGTCTTCGTCAGAATTACTACCCTTCATGCAGCTTACCTTGGCGATATCTCTATAAAGACTCAGCGGATAGCTAACACCCATTATAAAAACTACAATAACAACCCTCCTATTGACCAATAATCCTAAGACTGGTATATCCTTCAGTCCTGGGAATACCGCCGCCAAAACATGCGGAATGCTGTCCCCAACAATGATCCCAAACGCCACCATGCCACCAAAGGCAAACGCCCATTGCGCAACTGATATTGCTATCAATCCTGATTTCCCGAAACAGTGTTCTACCGTTCCTTGGAAGCTGTTGCTACCACTCAGCTTGCTATTTATTACAATTAGGCGGATGGTCCAATCCACTGTGATCGTGAGCAGCACCAGGAGCACCACGCCCGTCAGCAGGCCAGCTTGTCTCAGAGCATACGGCTGCCCGATGATGCCAGCCCCTATTATAGAGTTCGCCATGTTCATAAACGCAGACCGCATATCCGACTTTGGCCGCGCGCGCTCTCGTTCCGCCCAGTCGTGTACATCTTCACCTTGTCCCCAGGGGGCCGTCGCGAGCGTCACCGACGGAGCCTCGATATCAGTGAGCAGCGGAGCTCTGCTTTGCGCAGTTGGAGAGGTCGCTGATCCATTGCCAGCCTCCACATCTATCTCGGGGGGGAGGTCGAAGCGGACCCGGTTCGGGGTTCGAGGTGTATGAGGCACGGGAATGTCCTCGTCGTCTTCCGAGTTCCCAGATAGAAGGCCGCGGTCTTCTTCATCGTTGTTGGGATTCGAGTCTTCTTCTCGTGCGGATTTTGGTTTGGCCTTGGCCATATCTACGATCGAGGCATTTCGTATACGGGTGTGCAAAGGTAAGGTATGGAGGTGAGGTCAGATTTCAGATCTTGGCGCGGCTCGGCCTCAGCCTTTCTCCACATCGTGCTTCTCAGGGGAAGTTCTCGACAAGGAGCTCATTTCTAGTTTTTGCTCTGCAAGACATAACTACAGTTTCTGGTACCTCAATATAACGGTTTATAGAGCAGTTCGGCACGTTACTAATCCAGGTTTTTCTATAAAGTGTAAATCATATATTTGGGAAAGGGGCTCAGGAATAAGCGAGCTGCCAAGAATAACATCTGCTCAGGAAACATGGAAGAACTCTCTGGAAATAATGCAACTTCTTAGTCCAATCCCGTCGTCAAAGTCTAGGATTCCAACTCATTTCAAGATACGCCTAGTTTGGTGTAAGGTTTTGAAGCTGGTAGAAGTGCTGATCTATGAATTGCACCACTGCTGCTAGTGGTGTTCTAAGTAAAATTAATACACGGGAACTACTAGCATAGTTAGAGACCTACTACATAGAAAGCGGGAGTGATAGATTAGGAGCCTCTAGGCTAGGGATGAAATATTCAAAGGACCATGTTTCTTTATCATGGAATGATGAGCAGATACGTACTATTCCAAAGGGTCTAGATTGGCAATGCGGTTGGCTTGAGGTGCGTTAAAGAAGAACAAGGCGAGGCCTGAAATGTACTGAAATGATACTATTTATTGATTGCGCTTGGTGTGGTTGCTTAACAGATTTTGTGGGATCACATATTATTGGCTTTTTAAGGGGGAAGGGACTAGTTTAGATATTTATAGTCTTGTGTACGTTGGTTAGCGTGAGGGACTAGAAGCTAAGTTGGTTTCTAGACGGGAGGAAACAACATTGTAAACACAAAATAACACAAAATAACAGCGAAGGTTTGATCATGAATCAAGTTTTGAGGTCTATTAATTTAAATATGTACGCGACCTCAGAATGTACAATGCAGCCATGGTGGCCGCATGATGCTTGCCAGGCAAGCGGGTATGGAGGCCGTAGCCTTCCCTTAATATGCCCAGGTCCTTGCTATGCTCACTGTAATGACAAAGGATGGTGTGGCACAGGTGGATAAGCTTCCAGCCGACTGTAGGTTGATCAAATGTCGGATCTCATGAGAGAGTGCGAGTAATGGTACAGGATAGCTAAGCCAGAACGTGAATATGGGTATCATCAACTGATAAAGAGTGTTTGAAAGTAATTTTTGGTTCTGTCCGGCTTGATCAAGACGATCATGTTATGGACGCGATAAACAAGACTGCCGCAAAAAGTGTAGCAAGCTTATTTATATCGAGACGCGATCCAAAAGAAGCGGGAGGAGCAGAGGTAGACGAGGCAGGCACGGCAGTCGAGCCAGCAGGGGTCTCGTTTGCGGCAGAGGGTGAGGTTTCATGACCATTAAGCCCTGGTGCGGGTGATCCGCTAACAGAACTTCCGGTCGTGGCAGTCTCAGAGGCTGACGGTGATGTTATCATGCTAGTCGAAGATCCTGTGGAGATTCCATTAGATGTGGTACTTGTGGGACCTGGAATAGATGCAGAAATAGATGTAGAAGAACTCGAGGAAGTTGACGTTAAAGAAGTTTTTGGCCCACCGGTAGGAATAGACGACGATGTCGTCGAGGTAACAGAGGGTTTGGAGTTTTGAGCGAGACCTGCCACGAAATTAGCTCGAGCTTTTATATACTCCTGGGAAAGTAACTCACCAACACGGCTTTGATCGATATCAAATACAGCATAAACGTTCTTAAGGAAAGTATCACCAAGGAGCCAGGCACCTGGGATGACTTCAATTCCATATACGTTGCTGGTACAAACTCCATTTATGTTCGGTCCAACCCAGTCCTTTGTTGACACAGTATAACTGACACCGGAAAAGGTGAAGAAAAGTGAGTCGGTGGTGTCGCATGGTACAGTATAGGTTATACTATCGGCTGATTTGGCTCCTGTTATCTGAGAGTAGAAAATTTTCACATCCGCAGGGGAAGCAAAGATGAATGAGGTTCCAGTATCGAGATATGCTAATCGACTCGGAACATCGCTTTTCTTCGTTCCGAATCCTGCACTCTCGAATGGAAGTGCCCAATCCTTTTCTGCATTTGCAGATACTGACGAGTATTTCAAATCCCCATTGAATTTAGCGGTATTCGGAGCGCCAAAGTTGATCTCGCCTGTGTTTGCACCATCCGATGCTCGGTTGATGCTTACGCCGAATATGTTGGATTTCAACAATTTTGACGTTGCGAGAGACTGGATGAAATTTGGATGTTCCGCGGTCATTTGAGACAAGCCGAGGATTCCATCAATTGGGAAGTTCTCGAAATCTTTGCTGGTTTCACTGGCAACACCAAAAGTCATACTTAGTTTTAGTCCTGCTAGCGTGACCGAGTCCTGGACTTGAGTTCCAGTCACATTACCAGTGCCATACCCGATGAAGAACTCGTTGGAGACCTCCTTGTAAGTAGTGGAATCTGTTGGGCCAAAAGTGTCATGAAGCTTACAGGCTCGTGTTGTGCACGAGGTTCCCATAACCCAACTCTGACCAGCACCGGTATCAAGAAGCATTTGATATGGTTTGATCCTGGTCCCAAGATAGACTTCGGCAAAGTATGAGTAATCGGTGCCATCCTGGTTTATACCTGCACTGTTTTCCTGTGTTGGAATAGCTGCCTTCGTAACTGGGTACGCATTTGTTCGCGACGACACCTTCTTAACCTCGTGCATGATCAACCCATGTGGGAAATTGGCCGGAAGTATACGACGTGCGATTCTCCCCATAGCAGCTACAATACCAGTATCCCTCTTCACTGGTCCTTCAGCAGGAACCATGGTAGGGCTTAGTTCTGAATTTGATTTCGAAGCATATTTTCGCGTCAGTCTCGCGGCCAACTGGCGGACTCTGACATCTTGAGGAACTGAGCTCTGTCCAGGTATTAATGCAGTGCTCGTTGTACATGGAGGAGTGGTAATTTACCTTTGTGTTGCGTTGTTTGATACTCAGGGTCAGGGCACCATCCGGCGTGCTCTCACTTTTGGAACTTTTAGATGAAGGACATGTGAGACTCTCTGCACATCTCCATTCGGGATAATAAAAGAATGCAGCTGTCGTTGTATGTGAGAATGCTAGAAATGCAAACAAAAAGTTCAAAACCAACATAATGGTGTTAGTTTTGAAGCTGGTAACGATTATACTATCATTAATATAAATGCAGACCCAACAGACTAGTTGTGAAAATCCGCTGTATAGATGAAAAGGGTCTTGGTATATGCAGGCGAGACTTTTCGACAGTGGTCAAGAGAGTAGCAGATAGCTCGAATTGACTTTTTGCGTAGTATGGGTCGAAGGGGAAGCCGTTAAAATTCGAGGCGAGTGCCGGACTCAATGGGTTGATATTAAAATTAAGTATTGGTGTGGTATAGAGGACTATAATGTACAAGCAAGTCAAGGACAATAAAGGCGTCGACTCTGCTCAATGGTTGGAATAACTTGAAAGTGCTGCTGGATTGATTTCGACAAAGACGGATAAACCGGGGGGGGGGGTTGCAATAAAGAAACAAGTAACAGATATGTATGCAATTGATCAAACTTTTGTATTTTAAAACGGGAAGAAAATGCACCCAGAATGCTGCGTCAAAGGGATCGGACGTTGATGGGCGAGGGAGGAGAAGGTTGGGAAAGGCGGGATGGGGATGGTGATGGTGATGGTGGTGAGGGTGAGAGGAGGAGAAAGTGAAGATGTACAGAGAGGCAGGTATGAAATGACAACCTGAGAGAGGTTGGTCTAGGTGGAGCTCGACCAAGAATAATATGAATACTGACAGCCCGAAGCGGACTAGTGCAGGGAGATCTTCGTGTTACTAAGAACTCAGAACCGCTATTTCCCACGCTAAAATAGCGTTCACCGCCGACGCGCGCGTGGGCAAATACAGGGGCAGCCACCCACACCGCCCGGGCAGAATCCCCGTTCAATCTGCACCGCTCAGATGAAAAGGAGTTGGATGCGCAGTGCTTCATTTCGCGTGCCTCACTCATTCCCAATTGTAATCTACCATCCCCATCGCTCACACCCGTTGGTGGCTCGCCCAACCCGGGCAATTACTATCACGATGCAGTATCAACAGCCAACACGCAGACTGATGACCAACAATCCTTCTGCACGAGCCGGGCATTGCTGCTGCTGTTGTTGCTGCTGCTGCTTGCAACAGCACGGCCGGAATAGCCAACGTTACTTCGCGTCGGCTTCATGGTGCTCTGTGCTGCCGTAAACTCATCCATCAGCCGCCAGATGGAGCTCTACCTCCCCATGTGGGTGCGATGCCATGGTGCGCACATCCAATCACCGCGGGTCAATCTTCTCAATGCCAATCTTACTTTATGGGCTTGTTCTGGGTGGCAGCAAGAGGAAGAGCCGAGTTACTTGCATCCCCTGGCTCCACCATGATGCTCTCTGGTGCAATGCGATACTCTTACCGGTTTGCATACCATCTCATTTGCTTGCGCGTCGTCCTCCCTACGTAGGCAAACTGACTTTTAGCTAAAATATCTCTCATCTTGGCTGGAAGATGAAACAAAACTTAAAAAGGGATCCACCGAGCATCATTTGCTGGATAATTATTCGTAGCGATGATCAGTCGCAACTGGTCGACATCAACATAAATGCCCCGGCCTGCTCTTCGCTATCTCGAAAAGTTGTGTTGTGCACCGTGTCAAATCACGTTGTGATGCCGAGAGATGAATGCTGCATGTCCATGTCGACTCTTCTCGATCTGGTACACAGGCGCACACACCGGGTGCTGGTTGGTTCCCCCAACTCTCCCCTGGCTAGCCCTGGCAATGTTTCACAGTCAGGGGTTATACTGTACTTACGGGAATAGTCCGACGGCATGCCATTCTGAGGTTGCATCAGCTTCGAGGTAGGAAACGACCGTTGGCGGTGATCCATCCCAAGCGTTCTGGAGATCTGGAGTCTCCAACCTCGACGAGACCCCTCTATTGGTTTCAACTACCGCTGCAGCGGAAAAACCATATGGAGCTTCTTTCTTGAGGTTTGCCCATGGCGAGATAGGAGGGCATTACTCCAACGAAAAATAACAGATACGCAGCCGACGGTTCTGAGTAAAGGATTCATTGCCGCCGGAGACTTGATAAGCCAACAAACAGACGAACATGCAGCTATTTTTGATTGAAGTCGCTAAGGCGGCCTGTCTGGAGCTTCGGGCCAGTGGTTCAATAACAACAGATCCGTCGATAATTACTTTCGTAATAAGCCAGCCACTTGAAAGTCATTCTTACCTCAGGAGTTTGTCTCGCGGCTATAATACTGGATGGATGTTGAGCGACTCCCGATCTTTCTTTTTGGTTTTTCCCAGGCTACCATCTTCTTTTAGTCATCATGCACTATCGTATCATTCCGCAATCAGCCATCATACGTACCTTGTACTTGAAGCATTAAAGTTCCCAGCGGAACTAAGGGGTTTACCTACCTCATGGAGTCTCAGACACCACGACTTGTCGTGTCCCACACGTGTAATTTCAACGGGGACCATATGTTTATCAACCTCGTGCAAGGAAATCATGCTCAGGATTCAGATCAGGATATTTTTGTAGGCCCCTGATCCAAGACACCAAGCTTGGGTATATCTTCTATTGTCACATTGCAAGCAGTCTTGTCAATATTCCCCCTTTTCCATGTCTCATTTGGATTCAATGTGTTATTATAGACTCCCAGCACCTAAATGATTTTAAACAACGCCAAGACCCAGGAACATTTGTTTTTCCAAAGGAACCCCCAAGCTGTCCCTGTCGTAGTCAAAGCAGTACTTTAATTCGCAGTATTTGGCTTTTATATGAGGGGAATTTTCAGCTGGAACTGTTACTGCTACGAACATTCATGCTTTGGCGGATATCTCCCAGAGATACCCTCTCAGATGCCGAACCTCGATGACGCATCTGGAATTCTATATATTCAATAAACCAACGATCGAGTCAGATTTAGTGAAAAGAATAACACATCCACTGAAATGTTTGTGAGGGTTTCTCCCCATACTCTTAAGCCCATATTGAATTCCAAAATGATAAGGATAAAAATACATTATCCACGGTGAAGCATCTTCTTCAATGGCACAAGGTCGCTGCATCTAGTTGTTTCGTACTAATCTTCTTCAGAGCTTTCAGACCTACCCAAGCTTCATTAAGATGACGTGGGGGTGATTCCTCTAGCTATTGCGTTATCGTCCGGTTGTCAATATCAAAGAAGAACGGTATCCTCCGTAATTTGGGAGCCTCTGCACGGCAGTTCTCGTCGTTATGAATTCCCCCTAGCTCTGCCTCTCGTGATCTTCACAATTCCGGGACGCCGACGATCCTTCTCCAATGTAAAGTACGGTATAGACCTGGTAAGCCTCAATGTAGAGCGTCTCCCGATCTACAAAAATGGGAAACCAGACGGCATACGACACCTATTCAAGGCCCCTTCACCAAGCCTTTCCATTGCTCCAAGCTTATCACCCCTTTTACAAGTCGACGATCTGGTCCTTGCGAGCAAGTATGGAGGTCCTTGGAATACGTATTCCGGGCAACGAATCTACGATCTGATCTCACTCCCTACCTTGTTGATGCTAGTTTGATATAATTCATAGATAAACATGTAAAATCCCCTGTCCACATCTGGCGACATGCTATGGTTCAACCATTTGAGAGTTGTGCAGCTGTATAAAACTAGAGCGCGAACAGGATATATCTGCTTCGAAACAAAATCATGTGGACGTAGCACGTGGTGGATGGAGAGTTCGATGCTTCTACATATCATCTCCAAAGCAAATAATACCATCACCGGCATCGTCTCCGCGAGCGAACTAGAAACATGAAGCTCCCAGGGATCTCCAGATTTAGAAGCAAGAGTGCTCCCATTCGGAATATTGGACTAATGAACACTTGGCCCATTTTGTATCTTGCACCGCGCTATTGTCATCTTCCTACATTCTGTGCAGAGATATAACACCTCTTCTCTACAATCTAGCTAAAATCTCATCACGAGAACTAGTCCTGCAAGGAGATAGTTGGTCAGGTAGAGCACAAGGCTCCATATAAGAACCACATCAAGCTATGGCACACGCTTCCAAATCCATCGGTATATTTCACAAGATGTCCCGGAAAGGAACTTTTGGTTCAGACGTCACTTTAGAAAATCCTCCAACCTCAAGATCATCCTCTAGTTATAGCAACCCAGCACGTCTTCAGCTGGCATTGCCATTCAATCCAATGCTCTTCTCAAAATAGTTATCGCTAGATTGAGTCTATAATTCAGACTTGTATTTTGTTCATCAATCTCTGAAGCAATTTTTCACAAGAAGCTTCAGATAATGCCAATTTTAAACGGAAATAGCTACCCAACCAGCAGACGGTAAAAACTAACACAGCAATATGATGATCACATCATATTCGATGAGTACCTTCAGATCTTGGTTTGTAGTTCTTAGCTGTGTTGATATTTATGATATACAAGTACGCACGATGGCCTAGCCTTTGATGACTTCACACGAAAGGAAGGTTTCGGACTATTGGATCTAGCATAGTAATCTCTCCAAGTTGTAAATCCTAATAGATTACGAAACTTGGTAGCACTTTGTGTTTATGTTCCGAGATAGGAAAGGGAACTACTGGTAGAGAGCTTAGACAGAAAACGATAGCTTCTACATATGTCTCTCACCAGAGCACGTTGGATAACATCTGACCCCGTATAACTTCCGAGAAAGAATTCACCGAGACCAGGCAGAAAGAGAAAACTTTCCCAAGCAGTCTTGTATATGTAATTCTTTAAAAATTCACTTCCTAACTAATGGATCAAAAGAGATATGGTTTCTTGATATCCTATAAACGCCTCTATCGTTATTCATGGTTGTTACATTCGCTTCATGCTTTCTCTAACATCTCGAAAGGTCTTCCCCTCAATGCTTTAAAAATACTTCATTCATCAAGCGTGGCGATATCAACGTCCGCGCATTTCCAGGTATACCACATGTACACGCTTCGGTATGGCGCAAAACGAGCCGAAATCTCAGTCATGTCTTTCTCGCTCATGTACTTTAATGACTTCGTTAGCAGAGAACTAATTTTTAGAACCGAAAAGAAGGAGAGGAGAATTTAGATGTATGTTATAAGAGGATAGGGAAATGTGCTCACCTTGAACTTCTTCGTGCCAGCCTTCAACCTATCAACATCCCTACCGTCCAACACGGCCATACCCTTCTGAACGCCCAGGTCACCTATGGCAAAGACATCGAAACGCTTCAAGCCAAAGCAAGCAAACATCTGTACACTCCATGGCCCCAAGCCTCGGACCTTGATCAAGGCATCAAAGACTTCTTCATACGGCGCCTCGAACAGAAACTTGGTCGTGAGCTCGCCGTCACGGAACTTCTCAGCTAGTCCATGGACGAACTCAGCCTTGCGCTGCGAGAGCCCGGCCCCCCGTAAATATTCGACGGTCTTGCTCGCAACCTGGGTGGGATTAGGAAAGACATGGCTGCTTGGATCCATTCCTTGGACGTTGAACAGAGCGACAAATTTGGCCTTAATGGACTTTGCAGCAGCGCCGGAAACTTGCTGAGAAATGATACCGCTGACTAGGCTGTTGAAAGGGTCGACTACTTCAGCAAGCCCATCTGAGGAGAAGATATTACACGGGTAATTGGCAATTACGGGTTTTAGTTTTGGCTCGACTTCGATGAGGTGTGCAAGAGCTTTGTCGAGAATGTTTTCGCTGGTGGTGATGGTCTTGACATTGGTAACCGAAGAAAGGGGGACCTTGTAGAGAGGCTTTTGGGCTACAACTCGGCGGCTCTCAGGAGATACCAAGGTGGCATTTGTTTCCGTTGGGACGGCAAGACGAGTGACAGGAGGTGGTGAACCCTCATCGCTAGAAGCATATGGACCATGACGCCTACCGATATCGCCTGGTGTAGGCGTGAAAGGAGGAGCAATTGGCTTTGCAACCTTCTTCCGCTTAGGAGTAGATGAAACAGCATCAATGTTGGCTGGCTCAGGAATGCTGGGAACGTCTTTTCTTTTGAGACTGATTTTGGAAACCTCGTCCTTATTCTCCTGGGACTTGATTGAAGCCGCGCTGATACGAGCTGATCTTCTGGTGGACATGGCGAATGGTTGTGCGGTGGGCAGTGATAGTAGTACAGATGAAATGCCAGCAATATGCCTTTGCGTTATGAGCAGTGAGCGAAAAATGGTTGCTGATACTTATATACAAAAGCTCACTTGAATTCCAGACCAAGTGCGCTTTACTTCGATTCAATGTGAATTCAAGAACTGCAAAAGCGAGCTGGCATAATGGTCAGATAACGTGACGAGAGTGAATTGACCGCGGTGGCAAAAACCAGGGGGTTGGATCATCAATAATGGAAGCAATAATGTATGTACCTATTCTTGTGGACTGGATTGCTTGTTAAAAAAAAGGTATTTTCGATGTGAGCTCTGCACGGCCTATGGCTTGGGTGGCAGCATAAGGTTGTGAGTTTGAAAGCAAGAGGTCGTTGTAGCCTGGATTATGGTCGAGTGGGCAACGAGCGGCTCAATGAGACAATTGCGTATCACCTAGCAGCAAAAGACAACTATTCATTAAGTACAAAGTCAAAAGCAAAGTAAAGTATTTTGGTCCTGTACAGCTAGAAAGTCCTAGAGTTGTTCTCTGACTTTGGGCTTTGTTTCTCCAACAGTCCAATTAGTAATACCTATTGTCCTCTTTCACGTGATGTATCTGTGGTATTCTGCATCTCACTACCAGCAGCACCACTCTTCCCTTCTTTGCAAGAACCGGTCAAACTGACCATAACGACCTACATCAGTGGGCATGATATGATAGCATAGATGTAATTACAGAACTATCATTTCCAAAGTGTCAAGGTTGAACAGGTTTGGGGCAAGAGATGCGAGAATGGTAGGAGGTTTATAGGCTAATCCCCATGATCGGGAATGAGGTTGAAATGCGAAAGACAGGATGTGTATACATACCTACCAGGTCCAGGCGCCAGGCTACTACTACTACTACTACTCCGTAATAGAGTAGGAAAGTGGGTAACTCTTGCTGGTGGTTCTCTACATTCAGTACCGTGTTGTTGCCACCAGATAGTTTACGTGCCGCTGGCCACGTCCAACACTATAACACGGACAATGTATCTATATGACTGCCAACGTCTAGCTAGCTAGCAACGTAATCACTATCCTAAGTTAAGGGGTAGTAGGGAGCAGAAGAAGATGCGAAGAATTTTCCGCCATAAAGTCAATGTTGTGGAGGGACACCTCTCAGCGGGTTTGGGGCCACTAAGGGTGATGGAGAGCAGTTCCGGGTAGTCCAGTGCAGTTCAGGGTAGTCCAGTGCGATTTCAGGCACCTCAGGGCACATTAGGGTATTTCCGGGCAGGCTCCAGGGCATCCCAGGGCATCCCAGGGCAGCTCCGGGCAGTCCAGAGCAGTTTCAGGGTTTCAGGAACCAACGTCTAGCCCCGTGCTTAGTGTTGTCTTTCCAGGCTCAAACCCCTAATCGCGGCCGCCAATGCCCAAAGACCCGTTAAGCGAACCGTCATCCTGGCCTGTCGTGCTTGGTGTCCTTGGCGTCTTGGCCCCCGTACCTAATTTGGTTCTCCCTCGCGATTCTGTTATACAGCCGATTCAACTTTCTCCAAATCGCCAACGTGGACTCAACTCCCAACTTCACCCCTACTCGACCTCCGCCAACCCTCCTGCAGACAATCCTCACGTTGGCGCTTCCCCTCGACAGATTGACCTGATAGCATACCTGAAGCTGGTGGTGCTGCGGGCGTCGTCATGTTGCTCCCTAAAGGCGGCGTTACGTGGAAGTCGGCGAAGGCACATCTGCCACGAACCAGAGCGATATGGGTCTTTCTGACCAGGACACGATTTCTTTTATGTTTGGCATTGGCAGGAATAGTTGTATTATTATGGCGGGGAGTCAGCACATCGGCGTCGGAAATGCAAAGGTACCGTCTCCTGAAGAAAACATGTGGAACGTATACGTGGATAAGCTCTAACACACGCCAACTTCTAGATTCTACTGCTGGGGTCCATCAAAACCACCAATGCAGATGACTGCGAATGAAGCAGCAGACTGGAACGCGCATTTACAAACCCCCGTCTTATTCAATCACCATGAACCAATCGTGGTGAATTCAACAACCATCAAGCGGGTGGACCTTAATGCTATACAGTCAACACCCAAGGCGTTGACGAACGAAGAGCGAATTTTAATCTTAACCCCTCTTCGAGACGCCGCATCCTTTTTGCCCGGATACTTCGACCTCTTGTCCCTGTTGACATATCCCCATCATCTGATAGACTTGGGATTCCTGGTAGGCGACTCAACCGATGACACACTTGCTGTTCTTTCGGCCGAACTTGACAGGATACAACGGCAGCATTCGGACACGTTACCGTTCAACAGCGTTCTGATTGTGGAGAAGGATTTTGGAGCTAGTACTAGCCAAAATGTCCAAGAAAGACACGGATTTGAAGCGCAGGCACCGAGAAGAAAAATCATGGCAAGAGCGCGGAATTATCTGTTATCAGCAGCACTGAAGCCTGAACATTCGTGGGTATACTGGAGGGATTCAGACATTGTCGACAGCCCTTCAAATATCATCGAGGACTTTGTTGCACATGATAGGGATATCATCGTTCCTAGTACGTTTACAAATGATCTTTTTGGAACACCCTTACTGATGATTTGCAGACGTGTGGTTTCACAGATACAAGGATGGAAAGGACATTGAGGGTAGATGTAAGCTTCGACCGGTCCATAATTTCAACCGCAGTGCTAACCCATATTACAGTCGACTACAATTCGTGGATCGAATCCGACAAGGCACTTCGCTTAGCAAAGAGCCTCCCGAAAGACACTGTCATTGTTGAAGGTCAGGACATCTCCCCTTTGCGAGTGATCATAACTAATCTAAAAACAGGTTACAAACAATTCGACACAGGTCGTACATACATGGCTAAAATGGGAGATTGGCGGCATAACAAGGACGAAGAGATAGAACTAGATGGGATAGGAGGAGTAAATATCATCGTAAAAGCTGACGTTCACAGATCAGGTATGCATCAATAACTAAACTATGTTGAGTAAATAGCTAATCCATGCTTCAGGAATAAACTTTCCCGCATACGCTTTTGAGAACCAAGCGGAAACCGAAGGCTTCGCTAAAATGGCCAAAAGGGCCGGTTATGAAGTTGTTGGCCTACCCAATTACGTGGTGTGGCATATAGATACGGAGGAGAAGGGAGGCAATGCTTAAAAGTGAGGCATTTACATGCAATTGTACACAGGCATAATTCACTCGATCGCGTTTTCAAGCATATACGGAGTTTCAGTCAAAGCCTCTGGACCCAAAATTCTTGAGCCCACAAATCGCATCGATGGAGAAACGACAAGGTCCCTACTATCTGGTTCAGTGTAACGAATTTTCATCCTCGGGACAGTTTCTTTGAGATTGATGGAGTTAATTGGGGTTCCAGGCTATGGCTTCAAAGACTTACGCAATGGGGCAATAGGTTGGTTGCCATGTTCAGAACCACCATTGTAATAGAATGATCATTTTTGTCTTTTCCGCGTTCAGCATGATGGCCATGATGCTGTTAGTCTGAGGCTGGGGCCTTGGGTGATCAAATACTGTATGGATATTGGAGGGAACGTAATATAATCCTTGTGATCTATTGTATCTAATATTGTCATTTGTGTCTTACGTGGTACCATCAATTCCTAGTACATCCCATTCTCCCCAGCCCTGTTAAAATGTAAAAATCTACTTATACTCAATAGGCAAGCATGACTAACTTCAAAAAGCAACTGGTAGATTGAATACGAAGAATATCACAACGTCTAGTTACGCTAATTGGCGTAGCTCATAATATGTCGATGCATTTGGCAACAGGTTTTCAAACCAGCTAGTATGTATGGTACGCAATCTTGAATTGAGTGATCTTCGTTATAAGTACAGATTGGTTTTCACTGTCCCCTCCCGTCTAATGCTTTCCCGCTCCAATTGTACATTGCATCCCAACCCACTCTCTCATCTCTTCTTCTGAGGAACCAACGCCTCCAAATCCGCGCGCTCCTTGGCCTCAGCCTCAATTTCCCTGATGATTGGTGAGAGGTATGCGTAATCCTAAATCAATTGATTAGTTGCGGTTAGATATTTGAGGTGAAGGGGTGGCGGACCTCCTCGGGCTTGGTTTGCTGTGCCTTTGGGAGAAGTTGGTGGGAGAGCGAAAGCTACACATTGTCAGACTCATTCAATAACACAAAGCTTCCTCCGCGAGTGATCGCATACCTGGAATGCTCTTCGTAGACGGTAAACACGGTCATAAGCCTCCTTCTGGTCAAGACGCTTAAGAGCGAGGAAGACAGTCTCGGACTCCTCGGGAATCAGATCGTCGGCCCTAAACAATCAACCGCATCAGTACCAATCCAAACCGGTTCGCATGCGCTCATCGCAACAGTGCTGTCATTGACTCCTCGGTCACCCCAGGAATTCGTTGCATACCTCAAGCCGAGCTTCCTGTATCCGGCAGCATTGCAGTACCAATTGGCCAGTGGCATCATCATCTTGCTGAGCCATGGCTTCCCAGCGATAAATGTGGCGAGAGAAGGTGCAGACATCTTGTCGGTGTAGTTGAGGTGCTTAGGGGCGTATTCTTGAGGTTGTCGTCGATGGAGACTTTGTTCAATGCCACTAGTGCATGATTTCTTGGCAGACCACCAATCTAGGAATTTTACAGTACTATGACAAGCGCGGTCTGGTTCCACACCCACTCTCCAAAGTAAACTCACACCTGCTTTTGCACCTGTCTCACTCGAGAATTTACAGCCAAAAACCAGAAGAACTTGTGTCTGTGATCCCGCCCATCACAGCCAATTGTGTGTTTGAGCAAATATAGCCGTGTGTTTTCACTGATCTACGCTTATCAGAGCTACCAGCTAGCTTGTCTGCCCTGCCCACCTTTCCAAGATACGTCAATATCAACAACCACTCCACCCAGCTTGCGCACCTTACCTTCAAATCCTCCCTCTTGTTGCACTTCATACGCCCTGCTTAGATTACTCGCCCTCAATACAGTTGCCAATGGCCCGCTGCAACCGTTAGCGACTGTGTCTGGCTGCGTGGGACCTTTCCCCGCACAACCTCTGGCCAAATCGGTACAATGTCGAGTAGCGGCAGCTCCAGCTCGCCCACCTCCCCTTCCGCGAGCAGCGCGATAGCCTCGACTTTCAAAGCACACTATGGAGGTCCCATCACGCCATTCGAGAAATTCTGTATGGGAAGGTCAGACTCTACGTTTAACGCTCTGGCCGGAGCCACGGGGGGGTTTGCTTCGGGCGTCGTCACCTGTCCGCTAGATGTGATTAAAACGAAGTTACAGGCCCAAGGAGGGTTCCGAGCGAACCAGGCGAATCCGAATACACCGGCGAATATAGTGTATCGGGGCATGGTAGGGACGGCACGGATCATCTGGAGAGAGGAAGGGCTGAAGGGGATGTACAGAGGGTTGGGACCCATTATACTTGGGTATTTACCTACTTGGGCTGTATGGTTTACAGTTTATGGAAAGTCGAAAGAGCTCTTTCTACAGTACAACGGTATGAATTTGGAAGGTCCAATTCCCAAGGAAGTAAGCTGACAATTGTGTAGACAATCCTAATCTTGTCAATTTCTGGTCCTCAATTGTAGCCGGAGCTTCCTCAACAATGGTCACAAATCCGATTTGGGTCATCAAGACTCGGTTGATGTCACAAGTGAGCCGGAAATCAACTTCCGGCGGAGCAAGACCACCGTGGCATTACAGATCGACCTTTGATGCTGCAAGAAAGATGTACACGACTGAAGGCATTCTTTCTTTCTACTCTGGTCTCACCCCAGCTCTTCTAGGACTGACACATGTTGCCATACAATTCCCCGCCTATGAGTATCTAAAGACCAGATTCACAGGTCAAGGGATGGGAATGTCAGTTGAGGGTGAATATAGAAGTCATTGGATAGGCGTGCTATCAGCTAGTGTTCTTAGCAAAGTCATGGCGAGTTCAGCAACATATCCACACGAAGTTATTCGAACTAGACTCCAAACACAACAAAGGTCAATGCCATCGGCCTCAACAGAATATGCAACCTTCCGCGGTGGTTTGGAGGGGCCGGAACACCACGGGCCAGCTTCTATTATTGCGAAGACGAAGGCTGTCTTACCTCGGTACCAGGGAATTGTGACCACAGCGCGGACCATATATCGCGAGGAGGGATGGCGAGCTTTTTATGCTGGCATGGGTACTAATATGATGCGAGCTGTACCCGCAGCTACCACTACCCTTCTCATGTACGAATTTTTGATGAAGCAATTCTATCATGCAAAAGCTGAGGGACTGGAAAAATCGAATGCACTTTGGTAAGAAATTTCGGTTCGGCTCGGCGAGGAGTGAACTGGCCAATATAAATATCTCTCTTAAGCTCTCAGGAGCGGGGGTTCGGAGCATATTGGAAAACGGAACCACGCAGGAAGAATTTCAACATTCTGCTGATTCGTTTACCGTTCGGCGTTGGGGCGATTATTGATGCATCTGCAAGCAAAGTGCCGTATTGTACTGGGAGGTTTGGGGATTTTTTTGGAGATAGGTCAGAGGAAGTTCACGATACCAATTGCCATGGCAATGGCGTGTAGTTATAGACAGGAGATATGCCAGCAATGCAACATACCAGATATATGATTATTTAATTTATTGGTCTTCTGTGAGCATGCACTGTGATATATATTTCGTACTCGATCATACACTTGTAAATAGCATCTTTACTTTTCGTCAACTGTCAATCCAGTGGCGTATTGCGAACTCTGGGTTATTCGTTTCCTCAGACTCATTTTCGGAGGAGTTGAGCTCCAATGCCACTCTTCTAATATAATCAATTCACCTGGACTCTCTTAAAGCTTGATCCCCAGCCAAATAGCTCCCTCCATTATCTTCCCTTCCTCTCCCTCACTTTCCGCTCTTCTGCCGTCTCCCCCAGATTCGGTACATCCTTAACCTCCTCCCTCCCCGCCAACTGCCTCACCACCCCGCCCTCAATGGGTTTCTCTAGCTGGCCATGCCTTCTCAAAGTCTCATTATGCCAATTGATCTGCCCGCCATCAGCCTCACGATGTTGCTGAGCGTTGCGCTTCGCAGCCTGGATACTAGTGCGTGCGTAGACGAAGAGGATGCTGGCCATGCAGAACGCTGCTAGCGGGGCCGTTATGGTCTTTTTGGAAGCTGTTAGCGCGGGGGTTTAGAAGAGGAATATGAGGGCAGGAAAGAAGCAAGGGCTACCTTGGAGTTTAAGTTGAATTTTGGCGGCATGATTGAGCGGTTACATGATTGTGTTTTTTCTGTTTAAGCTCTGGAAGGGCAATTGGAGGTGCTGCGAACATGCGATTCTGAGACATCCCTGCAATCGGCCCAGGGTGGACGGGTGGATGTCATCACCGATTAAAATGTCCCCCCAACACTTTTTGACTTAAGAAACATTTCAATCTCCATCTTGTCCCTTGAATTATGCTCGCATAACACGCAACCGCACCCCCGAATCTACGGGCGTTCTACTTTTGGCAACATCGATTGAAGGGAAATAATGAAGGGCTTTACTTTCGCGACGGCAGTAGGTTTGGCAAGACCAGGTCCATGGACTTGCCACAGATGCACCCAGGCGCAAACGATTTCTAGAGCTGTGAAGCAGAGCAGAGGGTTTGCCAGTAGAGCAGGCTATACAGGCAGGGCCGGGCAAATACCGCGGCCGAAGAGGAGAGGGAAGATACTGTTTGCGGCCGCTGGAGGTGCGTTGGGTGTTTCAGCATTGGCATTTGGGGATGATGTTCGCCACGCGTATGAGGCTGCTGAAAGGAGTGGGAGGGTTGCTAGCACGTTGTTTGTTAACATCAATGAGTATGTGCCCAAATATCCTGGCATTGGAGATTTTGAGAGCTGACAGATGTCTAACAGTTACCGAGTGACGTTAAACCAAAACGAAAAGACTGAGGATGTTGAAGCACAAAATAGAGCTTTGAAGGACTGTCATCAGAGGTGTGCGGACAGGACACTGAAAGTTTTGGAGAAGAACGGGAGTATATTCATAAAACTTGGTCAACATTTGGTAAATTTGCCTAGCAGACACTTCTAAACAGTTGCTAATATCTTTATAGAGTGCTATGAACTATCTCCTACCTATAGAATGGACTGAAACATTTATACCGCTACAAGACAAGTGTCCAGTCTCATCTTATAAATCGATAGAGGATATGTTTGTTAAGGATACTGGGGAGCAATTGTCAGACTACTTTTCTGAATTCGCAGAAGTGCCTATAGGTGCAGCGTCCCTGGCGCAAGTGCATCTTGCTACCATTAAAGAAACCGGGCAAAAGGTTGCTGTGAAAGTACAGCATCCAACCCTGGCGGAGTGGGCGAATTTGGATTTGGCCTTGACGAGTTTCACGTTCTCGACACTCAAGCGGTTCTTTCCAGATTACGACCTAGAATGGCTATCAAGTGAGATGGAATACTCTCTTCCCCAAGAACTTGATTTCACCCTCGAAGGGAAGAATGCTCTGCGAGCCAAAGAGTACTTCTCACATATTCCTGAGCTTCCATTGGTTATTCCAGATGTCATATGGGCAAAGGAACGTATTTTGGTGATGGAGAATGTCTCTGGGCACAGGCTAGACGATTTAGAATTCCTCGATTCCAATGGGATTGACCGGGACGAAGTATCAGCCACTCTAGCACGTATTTTCAACGAAATGATATTCGGCAACAACGCACCACTCCACTGTGATCCCCACGGCGGAAATATCGCAATCCGCAAGAACACCTCCCGACGTGGAGCGAATTTCGATGTTATACTCTACGACCATGGACTTTACCGCGATATCCCTATTTCTTTACGACGATCTTATGCCAAACTTTGGCTTGCAGTGCTAGATACTGATGAGGAGGGTATGCGCAAATACTCCAAGGAAGTTGCCGGTATCTCAGATCAGCAGTTCCCACTCTTCGCCTCAGCTATCACAGGCCGTGATTATCGAGTCCTCACTTCATCTATTGCTACCGCTCGATCAGCAGAGGAAAAGAAAAATATCAACGATGCGCTCGGTGAAGGGATGTTACAACAGCTTGTTGAAATGCTCGGCCAGGTCCCTCGCATTATTTTGCTAATTCTCAAAACTAACGATCTGACCCGGAGTCTAGATGAGAATCTACATACGCGACAAGGACCTGTGAGGACATTTTTGATATTAGCCAGATATTGTTCGAGGACGGTCTTTGAGGAGAAGGTGGAGAAGCTGAAGGAGAGAGGGAGTTTATTGTGGCCGAGGAACTTTGCCGGGTTGTTAGGGGCTTGGTTGGGGTACTTCAGGGTAGAGGCGAAACTGGAACTGTATGAGATGGCGTTGAGCTTGAAGAGACTGGTCGGTATGTCGTGAGGAACAGTCTAGAGATATTGTGTAGATAATTTAGACAATGCGGTACTTTGAAGCGAGCATTAAGTACATAAATAGATGAGCTTTAGAGTCCTAATCGCCTTGTTGGGTGTTAGAAATAGAAACTATGTCGACTTATCTGGTGTTTGTCTTCTAATTACAAAACATGTCTTCTGCATTTTCAGCTTTGCACGTTTCGATGCAAGCTATCAAGATTTGCATGATTCGAAAAGACAAATCAGCAAAGCAGCGCAAGCAAGACCTGATCTTCGAAGAGAAGCTGAACAAGACCACAGCACAAATCTTCAATCTAGGCACTTATAATTTTGGACAATTCAACAACGTACACCTTCGCGTTTTCTAAACTTCTTATCAGACTTAAATTATTACGCATCAATCTCAACTGTTTTTTTTCGTCGTGAGACCTGCCTGATATCTGTCCGTACTTCAGGATCGTGATTGTTTCAAGTCCCATCAATTCTCGGGTTGATCTCAAGCTACCAAGTATAGCAGCCTAGGTATTCCGAAATGAACACATCTATGATCTGGTCCTTGGAGTTCGAGGGATACGTATTCTGCATGAAACCTGGAATGTCTTGTGGGGGATAGAAACGACACAAGGATTATGTGAACTGCTTTCGAGGTAGATGGCCATTGAAAGGGGAAAGTTCGACTAATAAATGGGTGATTAAGGTGAATGAGCACGCAAGCACTTAGTAAAATCTAACCTGACTGCAAACGTTACAATCAGACACGATAAATATATTACCCCTGAGCGTAGCGAGATCACCTGATATAGTACCTCGATGTCCAACTTACTCCAGGTATTTTGATGTTTAAAAGCTGTACGGTGAAGATAATAGGCAGAAACAGTTCCTTAGACTGTAGTAATATTCTTCTATATAGGGCATTATTACACCCCAGGTTGGACGCCGCTTTTGATACCAATGCCGCTACTATGCAACAACGCCATACCCAATACTCCCATAAAATGCAAAAAGCTCCATCCCTTCCCGTCCGTGTGTCCAGAACCATAGATGTAATTTGCTCATTCGTGAAGTCACACTATCACGACCATTTTATATCACCACTAGGTGGTCGTGTTTTCCTTCGAGAGTTTAGATGAGGTGCTGTTCCTGGTGCTGAGGCAGGGGATGCTGTTTGTTTGGTCAGATCACGATTACGCATATTATCCTTCCGTACAGCTGGTGTTGTGCTAGAGCCAGATTGATCGTTTCGTAAACTGGGAGCTGCCATCGAGGATCGTGATGTGCGCAGCATGGATGTTCGTGGCAGACGGCTCTTGCTTGCTGCTGCTGCATTCGCGAGTTCTGAACTGGTTCTGCGGACTGATATATGTGCACCATCGCGACTTGTTGGTCGATAAAGTATGGAATCTCCATTACTCGATGGAATGACCATACGTCTTGGCGTAACGCTTCCATCGATGAAAGCAGAGGACAAAGAAGGTCGACTGGAGTGCGTTGGTGTTATTGGGGCCGAGCCACTCTTGTTAAGTGAAGGTGGTGTGTAAGAGCTCGTTCTTTTTGGCATCTGGCCAGGTCGTGGCCGGCCACCACCGCCACTTTCCTGCTCTTGATCGAGATTTATCTTCACCAGTTCACTCGCCATATTCCTGACCAAAACAGCGTTGTCATTTTCCGCGAGGCGCTGAATTGCATCGAAAAGACCGTGGTTCCTGATGTTACTCGCCTGGTCTTCGCTTGGATCACATATACTGCGTACGATACGCAATAAATTCAGCCGAACAACTGCTTTTTTGTTGTTGAGCTTTTGCAGAATACCACTGAACAAGTCAGGCCGCGCTAAAGACGCAGCGACTGGGGAACTCAGTCTCAGGAGTTTTTGCAAAGGCTCGAGAAGGTTGTAGTCGAAGGCACTGGCTTTTGGAGCGTTGAAGCACTGTATGATGGCTTCCGTGAAATTTCCCTCTAGCAGAGACTTTTCAACCTTGGCGGTCTCTTCTTGGAGCCTGCATACTACATTAGGGTGTACCAAAGTCGAATGTTGGGTGACTTACCATATAAATATAGCATCAAGTGCCGTGACCTGCCAATATTGGTCTTCTAATAGTGAAACGTAGAACTGCATACCCTTATTCTGCCAAAGATACTTCCTTCCCACTTTCCCTGAATGTGCCATATCACACAAAATTGGCAATGCGAATTCCTTCGGAGGTCTCTTGGTCTTCATTATCCGTTGAAGCAGAGGAATAATGCCATTGGTAGCAGCATCCTCTTGACGAACCTTGCTCAGTCTACATAAATTATACATAGTATTCAGCACTTGATTGGACATCTCTCGGAAATGAGTTGGTGCCCTCTTCAAGCTATTATTCAATAAGTCTATCAACAGCTCAATCGCATTTGCTGAATGGAGATTATCCAAGGTAGTAGACAGCATAGACAAGTTCTTAATGAACTTGAGCATTGTGATCTGATGAGCTGCAGTCATTCGTTTAAGGTTCTTTAAAACCCCTGAAATGTGTTAGCTAGCATCATAAGTAGGACAGGTAATTACTTACGCTTTAAAACGACTCTGTCTGCTACAACTTCCTTAACATAATTCTCTGCCTGTGAAAATAAATAGAATATGTTCACAATACGACCTTCGATGAGTTCCGAAAGCTTGTCTTTCTTTTCGTCGAGGACACGCTCTAGAACAAGTGCTAATGGAGACAAAATCTTGCTCCGTGAAAAAATGCGACAGAAGTCGTTTTTTGGAGTAGGTCCCTACAAAGTTTAGAAATTTTATAACCAAATTTGAAAGCTTAATATGTATATTTACCTGAAGCTCAAAGACATTCCAGATCCCATTGACTCCGATCAAAACGAGATCTCTTGCTTCATCGTAATCTTCATCCAAAAATTCTACCAAGACATTGAGTCCACCTGCACTTACAAACATCTGAAGAGTCAATGTCGATGTTTGGTACATTTGTCTTACAAATGCAGCAGCTTCAAGTCTGATCTCGTTCGAATACTGTCTTGCGGCGAACTTGGTAATAATTGGGATACCTCCAACAAAGCACAGGTTCTCCTGTATTTCGACATCGTTCAATATAATCTAAGAGGTTAGCTTGTATATACAAGGGTTCTACAATGCTTACAGTATTGACCACTTTCAAAAGTCGCAAAATGGTGCTTTGTCGACTCTTGACAGTACATGGTTCTAAGATCTCAAGTATCGGAAGCATGCCATGAGCACTAATGATAAGACCCTTAGCTTCCTCGGATTCGAACAGGACGTCGAGCTGGAAGAAGTTAGCTTTGCTTCCCACAAGTCAGGAACGAGTTAGTTACCAGTTGCTCCGATAATTCCGAAATCACATCTTCTTCCTCTCTAACCTTCAAAGAACTTACTAAGCCCTCGACCAGTGTGCATAACCTTGCGTGTTTATCTCTCGCAATATTAGCTTGCAAGTCCATTTCATCAAATCCTTGTTCTAGAGAGGCGAATGGATCATCTTCATCATCTTCATCGCCAAGCCATGAGTTATTCGAGAGCTTAGAGTGCAGCATCAGAGTTCCAACACCATCTTCAGAGCCACCATCACTCTCATCCTTTTCACTCATAGCACTATCTTTGCCAAAAATATCTGAGAAGTCCTCATCATCTTCGTCTTCAGCAAATCGCTGGATTTCAACCGAAGATCGGGTTCGCCGCATCGACTGCTCTTGCGCTCGTGGCACAGGATTTCTTCTCATGCTGCCATTGCCGTTAATTGTTGGTGATTGTGCCGAGCGTGTGAGATCAGATGGATGGAACAGTTTGGGCGAAAGAGCATCATCTTTGATGATATTGAGCCTCCGGTCGAATACGCCTTCATTATCATCAAACAAATCCGAGTAGTCTTCTACCGATTGCTCCCTGTACAATGCGGCTGGTCTAGAAGGAAGCATAAACCTGTCTATCTGAGACTTGATAGGAGAATGTGGACGCTGAGGTGGAGGTGCACTTATAGAGGTCTTCCTAGAAGTGGACTTCTGGGCAACCGCAGGCTTGAGGTTTTGAGTGACAATGGTAGGTTTTACCTTGTAGGGCCGAATGGTCTCGAGCTCATGAGTATCAGGTTCTATACTTCTATTCGGACCCTTAATAGTCATAAGATCTCCTTCAAAATTGTTATCCCAATTATCAGCCTCTTCATTCGTCATGTCAAATGAGGCGAAAGCCTTTAATTTGTCTGATGAGAGCAGTCCTCCAAAGTTGTCCTGAGGCTTGAACTGAGGAAGATGGAGTGCACTTGGCGATATGGAGGTAGCAAAGTCATCATCCCAATTATCGTCGGCTAGTCTTAGCGTCAGCTACACAATACTGACAGGTGATGATGCATGGAACTTACAAGGATTCTCAGGAGACCGAAAGGATTCCGCTGCATTTTTGGGCTTTGCTAATGATAGCGGCCCTTTAATTGGGGTGGTTAGTCCATTAATTTGCTGTCCAGTCTGTACATTGCGAAGTGGAGGATCTCGTCTTGGTGGCATTGGGCTAGCAGCGTTCGACCGCATTGATGCGCGGAAGGATCCCCCAGTAGGTGATCTCAAGGCTTCATTCCATTGCTTAACCTCTTCCACAGCTTCACTGAAGTTTGCAGGCTGTTTAACGACTGGGGCATCTGTGCGTCTAGATCCGACGATCCATGCATGTTTCAAGAGCTTCTTCGCTGAGACTCTAAGATTCGGATCTTTCTGGAAACATTGCATTAAGAAGTCTCGAGCAGCCTAATTGCCATTAGCTAGACTTCACAGGAGACCGTGACTCATTACTCTACTTACTGGAGATGCTCCCTCTGGAAGGGGCGGGTGATCATCATTCACAATGGCGAACAATGCCGGCATAGGAGCCAATTTGTGATATGGAGGTTTTCCTTCCAACAATTCAATGACTGTACAGCCCAAACTCCAGATGTCAGAAGCAGAAGTTGCACCAGATAGCTCAATGATCTCTGGGGCCATCCAATAGGGTGTTCCAACAACCTGAGCATCTTTATCTGCCCCAGCAAGTGTGCTCGTAGAGACTCCAAAATCGGCAAGCTTAACCTTTCCATCCTTTGTGGTAAGAATATTGGCACCCTTGATATCTCGATGAATAACACCTTGATCGTGAAGGTACTGAAGACCATGCAAAACCTGCGTCATATAAATCCCAACGAGATTTTCGGGAAACTTTCCGTAACTTTTGCAGATTGAATGCAAGGAGCCATTCTCACAATACCTACTGGGAGTAAGCAAATATCCAAAGGACATGGAGACACTGCGACTTACTCTAATATTATACTCATGCATTCCGAGGATTTAACGAAGCCTAGATATTTGACAATGTTGTCGTGCTATAAACAATTAACAAAACAGTTCGTTTGATTCAAAGTAGGCTCTCAAACCTTAAGGTTCTTTAGCAAATCGATTTCGGCCTATATCCAACATGTAAGCTCAGAACTCTCATTAATTCATGAGAGTTCACCATACCTCTATCATCCGTAATTCACTTCTCGGCAGGTCCCCAAGCTTGATTTGTTTTATAGCTACTGCTTCTCCCGTTCCCAAATTCAGTGCCTTGTAGACCGATCCAAAGGCTCCTTTACCTAGGGAGTCCCCCAAAACCTATTGCGATGATGTCAGTAGCCGTATTTCCATACCACGGATAAGTGAGATCCTACATAGTCTTTCAATTCCGGAACCTGTACAGCCTTTTCCCTTCTAGCCCCGCCTTCCTTCCTTGGGGTATCAGCAGGAGGTTTCTCCGCTCTGCCATGCACATTTCCAGCCCCTACTCTGCCGTTATTCTGTCGGTCCGACGAGGAGGGAGCATATGACACCATGTCCGCAGCGTAGGAGGCCCGGGCCTGGGTTTAGCTAGCTGGAGGGGAGAGGAGGTCGAATGCTCTGGAAGGTGGAGAGTCACATCCCAAACATATGTATCCCCTAGCGTATTCCTCATATAACAAGGCTTTCGTTTCAAATAACGTATTACCGCGGGGTGATTATGGTCAAGGTTTGTATATAGGCGGATCCCCTAGCTACCTAGATCCGGTATACGCGATAGGTAATCTGGTATCAGGATTTGACTGCGCCGTCGAAAGTACTTGATATTTGGGTTTTTGGTTTAGATGAGCACTTATTCTTGTGTGGTTTTTTGTAAGCAAGCAACACGACTGTTCCTGTAGGCATTGGAGTGGACGTTAAATTATTCCAGCTATGCCAAATCGGCAAACATTATGCTGTGCATGGATTCGCGACTTGCATAAGGCTGAAGATCGGCCTCGGGAGATAATTTGGTTTTGAATGTGCTCACTATGCCCCAATTATAATTTTATCGCTTTAGAAGAAAAATGGTCAATTTCTGGTCAATTTCTACTACATGTCACAAAATATTGCAGTTGGATGTCTTTTATTATGGCCTCCTGGTCGGCTAAAGTTCTTGTAACCAATTAGACCTATGATACTGCTCCAATTTCAGGTTCTTTCGTAACCAAGTTATTTTGACCGCTAAGTGTAGCGCATGATAATGGATGAACCAATCAGCTATGGTCGTACTTCATGTTTTACCGGAACATCAAATGTGTATCCAGGATGGAATTAAAGCCATTGACATCGGTCGAAGCCAGCTAGAGCGGCTACAATACGGCGATATCTACCTCTACTTGATCGAAATATCTTACAAATTGGTATCACAAGCCGAACTATTATCAACTCCCCAACGTTCCAGATAAATCTCAGCTCGTAGGCTCTCGACGGAGGCCAGCTCCCGCCCACCACTGATCTGGAATATCTTCTCGCGCTGCGAGTCGAGATATTATTCCCTGCATACCTTCTAGGTCATCAGTCTCCCCAGAGCCACCATTCTGCCCAGCTCTACTCGGATGCTCTGTGGAATGATCACCATATGCTCTCCAGAAATTCTCCCTCTCCTCTCGAGTCTCCTCGTCTATCTCGCTAGAGTCTGAAATATCGCAATCGAGAACTGTTCGAGATCCTTCGTTCATTCCCAGACTTGTCATTGAAGTATTGGCTGATGCAGACGCTGTATTGGTAGCTGTTACTCTAGCAGATGCAGAGCTTGACGCAAACGATGAGCTTGCACTGGGAGGCTGAGGGTCAGGTGTGATAGTCCTTAGAAGTGTATCCCATGCCGCGCTTCCCCCGTCCGGACTTAAACTTCTGTCCCGGTCACCAAGACCATCCATCTGGCCCCTCAATTGAGATCGCATCCGACGAGCCACCCATCTCTCTCGCTCATACGCTTCTGCTGCTCTACTTGTGTTCTGCTAGCGAATTAGTTAGCAATCTGAAATAATGATATCAGTTCCCCAAAACATAGATAGATAACAATGATCACATTACGCTAGGCTTTCTGGTATTTTAAAGTGCAAGAATAGATTCAAAGAGACGTAGGACTCGTTTATAGGAAATAATTCCATCGTCCATATTATCTCCTTAAAAAGATTAAAGCTTTCAGAAGAATATGCAAATGGCTTGAGAATACATGTATAAGTATGGAAGTTGTAAGTTCAAGACGAAAGCAACATGAAAAATGAACAAGCGCTATAAACTAATCGATGCAGATTATGTGTACTTACGGGAGGCGAGTGGTTATATGGCATGGATGGAGGGCGAGTATATGGGATATGCAGAGTACGAGGTTGATCATCAATATCGTGCTCAACATCGTCTGGAGGGGTGTTTCGAGATGAAGATGGCATTGAGATTCGAGAGCGTTCGATTCTGGGATAGTAGTAAGTCACACGGCGATCGACATCGGCCTCTGCGTATGGCGGTGTTGGTGCTTGATGCCTTCGCGCCATCCGTCGAAGATCACGTATATGACCCCGTTGAATTTCTCTTCTTCGCTCTTCAATGGCCGTATAATCTCTCGACTCTGGAACTGGCGGCATTAAGGGCCCATCGATGTCTATGTGCAGAGGGTTGCGGCGTTCAAAGCTCTGAGGTAGTCGCATGTGCTCGCTGTGAACGCGTATGCGATTCATCCCAGCAATGTCGGATGTATCGGGCGAAAGATCGGGTTCATCTACAGGCGAAACGAGTTCGGATTCCTCGTCCCCGTCGTCTCTTAAACTTGCTGGCAAATTATGGAAACCAACTGCATTCTCAAGCGCGATCATGCGCCGTCTGCGAGATTCGTATCCAGGACGCGCTCTGTTTCCGCGAAGAGTGCGCTGCCGCCGAATGGCAGACCGCGGAACTCCAGATTTATCAACAATAGTTGCCCCCAATTCTGGGGATGGAGGCGCAACGAAAATACTAGATACTGGTTAGTTTTGGTGGCATAACGGAGGAGGCTGGAAAATTGCATACGGTAAACCCATTTCTGCAACTTCTAAATTATTTTCAAGAGGGAGTGTCTGGAAGCGGTGTTAATTCACGTATTGCGACAACCAAGAATACGCTCCTGATAAAAATAAATGAGTTACAATTTACGACAGTATGGACGTATGAGAGTTGTTGATGAAGGGAGGCGAGGCGCACTGACTGGGGAAGGCAGCATTCGCCAATCTGAAGATCAACTAGCGTGGTGTCATGTCTTGGCACAATTGGGACAACTTCAAGAGGTCGAAATATATCATCAGAGGTTTGTTTAATGAATTGTATTTTTTGTTCACAACAACGCCTTGCCAAAAACAGTCTCATAGTTGGCTAAAGATACTGGCGTCAAGATTTGTGATTTTCAACCGACTGGGAATCCATAACCTGGAAGTGGGGAAGCTACTGTAGGTACCATACAGCACGATCATACTCCGATCTCTTCTACGCTCAATACAACTAGACCCTTACTTTTATATCTCGTAGCATGGATTCATAGCCAGAGTCAATCTTCGCGTGCCTCTTCTCGAGATTCTAAGCCCCTATATGACCAGGTTGAGCCGCAAGAATTTTATCATCTCCATACAGTAGTGTAGAGGTAGCCTTGCTCTAAGAATCTAATCTAAAGTGGATATGGAGTAATAAGGCTGTGAATTTCAACACGAGATAAACCTCATCATACCTATGATCTTCACAGCATGATTGAGTTAGGGTTGGCGCGCATCAGTAAACAAACTTCATCCAGTCAAATCTCTACTCATTATTAACGTTTCCGTAGGCCGCCTTCTTCAATATACTCCGCAGACATGGAAGGCTATTCACGTAGCGGGCACCAACGGCAAAGGGAGCATATGCGCGTATCTCTCAGCTATGTTGAAGGCAAGCGGTGTGCGATGTGGACGTTTCACCTCACCACATCTAATCGATCGCTGGGACTGTATCACAATCAATGAACAAACCGTACAAGAAGGTACTTTTCGAGCCGCAGAGCGTTTGGTTAATACGAGGAACAATGCGGGGAAAATCGAGGCATCTGAGTTTGAGCTTCTCACAGCTACGGCCTTCGAGGTCTTCCAACAAGAGAAAATTGAGATGGGAGTTATAGAAGTTGGGCTTGGGGGAAGATTGGATGCAACGAATGGCATGGAACAAAAAGCAGTAACGGTTATCTCAAAAATCGGTCTTGATCATCAAGGCTTTTTGGGAAATACTATTGAGGAAATAGCTCTTCAAAAAGCTGGAATCATGAGGCCCGGCGTCCCTTGTGTCCTGGACAAAAGCAACTCTTCGTCAGTACGAGAAGTGATCGAAGATCACGCTAGAGAGATTGGTACCGAAGTAATACTCAGTTCCACGGAGTCCTCTTTCCTAGACGAGCTCCCAAAAGCAGATTTCGAACCCCACCAATGGGAAAATCTAGCATGTGCATATACAGCATTTCACCTTGCCTATACAAACTCCAAGTCCCCTCTACATAGGATCTTACCTGCGATACAGAACATACATTGGCCAGGTCGTCTACAGATACTAGATATTCGATCTGTAACAGGTCGTTCTCAACCTGTCCTTTTAGACGGCGCACATAACGTGCAATCCGCCACCGTGCTCGGCTCTTACGTAGATTCGAAGCTGCGCAACAGCGCCAACAAAATAACATGGGTGCTAGCCGCCTCAGCAGGTAAAGAGCTCGAGGGAATTCTTAAGCCACTTCTACGTCCTAATGACTGCGTTACGGCGGTGAAGTTTGGGCCCGTAGACGGTATGCCTTGGGTTGAAGCAATGGCTCCTCAGGACATCCTCTCTGCGACTACTGCTGCCGGTGTACCGGGAGCACATCAGTTTGATGCTGGTGCTGATATCTCGAGTGCTTTGCGTTGGGCGGTAGCTGTTGCGGCAGGTGGCCCTATAGTTATCGCTGGGAGTTTGTATCTGGCTTCTGATACGTTGCGCTTGTTGCGTGACGCAGAAAGGTTGACAACACAGCTCCTAAAGTAAAAATGAAAACCAATTATAGTTGAGAATTTAGACTATACCACAATTCATGCATCTACCAGGTGAGATATATCTTTCTCTAATTCTAAGAGCACAGATTCTTCCCTCGCGGGTTATCCAAGGAGATTATAAACACGCTAAACTGCGTATTCGCTTATTCGTAGTGGTTATAATATCTAATAAGCCTTTGTTCTTGCCCTAGGAAGCCAATTCTCCAAAATATACGTAATGCTCAAGTCATGAGGCAACTCCAAGTAAACGAGACGCGGCACATTGAGCTGCATATTTTAATGAGATGCATTTGCGTGTTGAAGACGCACTTTTCTATAAATCTACCCAAAGAGTTACGAACCAATTAGCCAAAAATTATTCCTTATACTTTTGTTCCGGTCATCATGTTTATGGCATCCGGGCTTGATATCAAACTACGCACCCATGTCCTTCCAAGTCTCGTCCTCCACACTTACAATAACCTCATCAACCGGCAACCTCTTCTCGACAATCTCCTTTCCATTCACCAAATCATTCTCCCAAACTCTTTTCTCTGCCTCCACTTCGTTACTCGCAATCCCCGCATTCACATGTCTTGGGATCAATCTCCTGGCGGCAACCTCAAAATCAACCTCGACAAACCACCGCTCGTCCATCAGCGCCGCAGCCTGACTCCATGGCCGGCGATCTAGAGCTAGATAGTTGCCTTCAAACACCAAGATCCTCGTCGAGGCTAATATTGGAATGTCGTTCTCGACAGGATCTTTGATGGCGTGTGAGAAGGATGGTGCGTAAATGGTAGATGTGCTACTGCTTAGAGGCGAGCGGAGGTTTTGGACTAAGGCTAGAAATGCAGTGCCATCAAAGGTGAAGGCGGCACCGCGACGGGCGTGGGCGGTTTCGGGATTAGGGAAGGCGGAGAGTTGAGCGCGTGTTAGGTGGTAACCATCCATAGGGATGAAGGCAGAGACATCTTTAGTGTTAGGGTTTTGCGTTTTTTGTAGGGTGTTAAGACGCTTTGAGACGGTTGCTGCTAGAGTTGTCTTGCCTGGAGAGTGTTAAACATGAAGCGTGATATGTACAAATGCTGCGTGGAAGACATGTTGTAACATAGATATGATGTGGCTGGGATCTAGAGTATGTTGAGTAACTGCTACCCAAGTTTCATTTACTTAAATTCCCTGTTGTATGACGCTCTAGAATCAAATTCGAATACAAGTTCAACACCGATAGACCGTATAAGATAACAGTACTTTGAGCTCTTAACAAGAAGGTAATGGCCTGGCACTTGCCGAGCTTACCGCAATATGGAGATTGATTCGCGGAAACCTCCAAGCTTAAGAACATAGTATTGCACAAGAATATAGTATCGAGAGTCATCGATGATAACAAGATGCTTGATCTTCGCCTCACATCATCCCAACCACATAAGAAATATAGAAAGCTTTACCTGAGCCAGGAACTCCGGATACCGCTATCAAGAAACGCTGGTCTTGAGGTATGTCTTGGAACTTAGCTGTGTTTGTTTGTCAACTTTGGTTCCTAGCTATCGTGGAGTTTGAAGCCCGACTCACTCCAGACTTTCTCAATGAGTTTGTTAATTTGAGCTTCCATGTTTGTAATTTCAAGCTGTGATTTCTCGATGCTGGACTCGAAGTCCAGAGTTGAGGGAGATGGTGGTTACACAGCTAAACTCACAGCTACCCCACCAAGTGACGCATGTGGGGTAAAATTATTTTAGATCTACCATCTTTTAAATTACTACCCCCAAGGAAACACGACTGCTCAGAGGCTGCAAACCTCTTAATTCAAGATATGGAGATTACAAGGGACAAGTAATTTGAGAGAATTTGCTTCCTCAATTATGGCCTCCGATGACGAATCAGGTCTCTTTGCCCTTGACCTAGACATCGACACCCCTCCCTCCCCCAAAGTTCCCCGCGACCATCAGAGCGAGGAGGCTTTCCTCGAGGTCAAGAACTCATGGATACCTAAGGTCGAAACTGGCAATGTATTTTACCCTTTCACTCGACTTCATCTGTCCGAGCCATTGCATTTTGTCGTGCTGGATAATGTGCTACGATGTCGACTAACTGTAAGTAAAGATTGCAGAAAACCTAAAACTCCCAATCAAGAACCCTACGAAACAAGAATCTCAGAGTATTCTTCATGCAGTCGAGGAATTATATTTTGAGGGGAGATATAAGGAAGCAGCAGGCTTGACAGAAGAGGTGTTGAAGAATGGCGGTGGTGATGAAGTGCGAGGAATTTTAGAGAGGTATCAAAAGACAATCGAAGAGCAGCTACGCAAGGAAAAGGAACCTTAGAAGACATGATGAATACGGAGATCCAGACATAAATGAAACGAAAAGATTGAACGCTATACAAATTGGCATACACGTCGTAGCGATAAGGGCTTTTCGCCAGGTTGAGCCGATGGCTACTGAGGCGGGAGGCATCAAAGACCCTATTGTCTGTCGTGCAAGCCAAAAGATACGGCAACGAAAGAAGCTGTGGAAGCAGACACTCGTCTTTGCCCAGAAAACGCATATAGTCTGTCGGGTGGACACTTCACGTTTGGCACTTTTGTAAAAGACGTACCAATTTTAGCGGAAGTTAACACAAAAGGCCAATAATATTAGGTTTTAAAGTCTAGTGATTCTCATTGACCGAAGTTTCTAGGTATTTATTAGAGCTTAAGAGCTCTGTAACTAACAGCTTGTCTCCTAATAGGATGTGACTAAGCTTGCTTCTATTAGGATAAGAACATTCTTATCTCCCATACTCTTACAGATCTAATGACCTCTGGAGCTTGTCATCTATCATTGCTCAGGATCTTTCTTGAGGCGTGTTTTTGGTATCTCCGGTGTCTTTCAACATGTTCCCAATCCAAACTCCAAAGTGTACTTTTGTATACCAGTTCTAATCGCAATTTTGACAAACGCTCTAAAGCAACGCTAATAGGAAGGACGAATGGCGAAATCGTAATGGTCGTAATTATGTAGGTCTGATAACCTCGGCTCGCACCTCTCTTAGGCCATCATCTTTTGTTGGGTTTGAGATAGCTGTTCCTTCTCCTTCTTCTCTTCGTGAAAGACCCTGCGACTCATCTCTAGCACAGACTCGAACCCTTCTCTTCCTGTCTGGGCATTCTTTGAAAATGCATTAACCGAGGCTTCCTCGACTGCATTCTTGATCTTTTGCCAGCCACCACAGACAGCTGTGATCTTGGCTTCCTGAACAAATTGCGTTTTGCTTTGTGACAGTGGCTTATATACCACGGTCTCTCGCACATTTATGATGTTGGAGAAGGTCATGTTTGACGACGTCATAGTAACCTTCTTCGAGGCCGGATCGACATATGATATTTCGAAGACGAGCGAGGTATCGCTGCCGCCCATGAGTGTGCTCATCCATTTCGGGGCATTTTGTTTGCATGTTATGAGGCGTTCTGTTCGTAGCTACGGGTTTGTTAGCACTTGGATTATCCCAAACATGGGGAGAATGGCGTACTATTCCGGTCTCGAGATCAACCTTTCGTGATAACGTATCGACTGCAATCACATGTGTCGATTTATTGTTCCATGGGCAGTATTTCCTCCAGTTTGCAGTAGAAACCTCCTCCCAGGAATAATCAAAGGAGCAGTCGTTCGAAAAGACCCTCATCTTCGCTCGTGTGTTGGTCGCGTGTGAATGGTGGTCGTGTGTCCTTGGATTATAAGAGATTCATGGATTTGAAAAGAGTTGGTGTCTTTCAAAAATGGCCGAATATGTGGAATTATTGAGTGCCGGTCTATTTTGCAGAGGGATCCGGGGAGTACTTATAAGAATGAGGTTTTCGGCATCATCAGGGTTGAAAATCTTAGGCCGACCGGGGACTAGCGGGACGAGCAGGAAACAAAGTTTGCCTTTCGCTTAATATGGCTGATTAATGGCTGCCGTGCCTGGCATCCAATCAGCGTCCATCGATACCCGAGCACTGTTTACTTACGAGAGCGTTATATTCATGGTTAATTGGCAAGCTTAAGTCGAGTCTGTTTCGTGGTCGATAGTGAACATTTATAAGGAAACCAGACTCAGCTTAGTATATCATTCCACTATTCAAGATGCAAGAGATAATCAGACCCCTTTCTTCGTACGTTGTGTTGCTGTATCGAAATTAATTAAATGCGGCTTTCGATCCCCGGACCTGGTCGCATAGTGACTACACACGGACGTCCTCTCTCCAACATCGAACCCTTCCATCTCCCCACATTCATCCCGGAATTGAGCTAAAGCTACATTTTGATAGAATCTACACGACTCACACTCATCTTATGCACAACCAATACTGCTGCAATACTACAGAGTATCCTGGCTGCTTTCATTGAGACGTCAATTTATTGTCAGCGCCAGTTCCCTTAAAAGAGACAATCTACACCTTTAAAAACCAGCCATGCCTGCTGAGTTGAGAAAACGCAAGACGCCCGCTGCTTCAGATCCAGAGCCAGCACCAGCAGCCAAGAAGCAAAAGCCAGTTGCCAGAGTCGTCGAAAAGGTCAAGAAAGCGGCAGCCGCTGTCGCGAAGCCCAATGGATCAGCAAGTTCTGGAAAAGCTGCTGTTGGTGAAACCATCAACCTTGAGGGATTTGGTTCTGTGATCGAAACCAATGATGGCGCGAAGACCACGCTCAAGGAGCTTGTTGATGAAAGCGAGGCCGGTGTAGTTCTCTTCACCTACCCTGCGGCATCGACTCCAGGATGTAAGTTCTTTTCAATATCACCAGTAACTTCGATCCGTGACAGTGTATCATGTACACCCCTAATCTATATGTATACAAAGCCTGTGGTATAATATCTACAAAGCTTCTTAGTACAGTTCGATGAACTGTCAAAAGTCTGCATTGATAGGTTTCTTGGTTAAGAAAGTATTAAACACTCGACATTGTGCAGCATTTAATCATTGTTAAATTCTCGTCACGAATTCCGGTTATCGGCGACTTGAAGGGCTCGAGCTGATTTCTTCAGGTACAAAGCAGGCGTGCATGTTCCGCGACCAATATGCTGATCTTACGTCCACTGGTTTTGCTATCTACGGTCTTTCTAACAACACTCCGAAGTCAAACACCACCTTCAAAACCAAGCAAAACCTGTCATACACCCTTCTGTGTGACCCTGATAGAACTCTCATCAAGGCAATTGGCTTAAAGAAGGCTGATGGGAAAACTACCAGAGGTGTGTTTGTTGTCAACAAATCTGGGAAAGTCTTGCTGGCGGAGCCTGGATCGCCTGTCGGTACAGTTGATGCCGTTAAGAAGCTTGTTGAAGATGGGAAGGCCGAATAGAGTGAAGCTTAGGGCGAGGTACCCAGCCGTAAATTACTTGGTTTGCCCAGTAGTTTATTCATACAGGTACCCACACTCGGTGCGTTTTAGAGTACGATATTATAGGAATGATAAGAATTTTAATATATTTGAGGCACGCATGATTCTTTGTGCAGTAGTAGGTAAATATTTTATTTCTTTCCAAGTTCTGGTTCTGGAAGTAGGGGCGTCTGAAATACAACTCTAGAAATATAGCTTCGTACCATAATACTCAAATAATACAAGGTGTACTCATGGAATCAGACAATTCATGAAGACCAATAGTACATTTACTTACAAAGCAATAAACATTATTCTCAAATTCCAAAGTCTAGTAGATATACTCAACTTGACTTGGCCTGTCAAGCTACCAATTCTTACCCGGTACGGCCGGATCAACTATCCGCCGCCATACATTCACAACGTCAGGTCTTGAAGATTGTCAATTAAACCACCATTGAGACCACCAACCTCGCCTTGGAACCCATTGTGAACGACTCAATTGGGCATTCGTCACATCCAGCGAGCCCAATATGTCTTCTAAAGCAGCAGCCAAAGCTGCGCAAGCAGGAAGCAGAGTGTTTGATGTTAGCAAAGTTTGTCTTCACCCCCCCTCACCATCGAGGCCCTCCCTGTTAACCCCAAGCACAGAAATACACCGTTCAATCCACCGGTATTTGGGAAAGGATCCGTCGCGTCTTTGCCGTCGATGCTACACGGTCCAACGGTGTACCTCTAAACCCACAGTTCCGTAACCCACCGCCAGGATCCAACGAGCCCTTCTCTTTCGTCGACCCAGTCACTCTCCCCGCTGGCGACATTGCCGATAACCCATATTGGAAGCGTGACTCTAGACGCTCATATGCAAGGCTGTCGGTTATGACCCAGGGTGATGTTGTTAGTTTGTTGGGTGCTGGAAGCAAAAGCGCGCCAAAGAAGGAATTGATTGGTGAAGCTGGTACGCAGGAACTGGCGTTGTTGAAGAAGGAGGGCGAGGGTGGACTGGCAGCATATTTCAAGAGCGGCGAGAGAGGTGCTTTGGCAAGCTTGGGTAAGGATGGCCTACCACCGCTCCCCAGCGGTGCGAGTTTGAAGGTCGGAGCGGACAAGTATAGGTTGACCGACGAGAATGCTTATCCTGCAGAGTATGTATTTGCCCTTTAAATTGTGGAATGGATCCTAACTCTTACAGATACCCCTGCCGGACTTTCCAATAGAGAAGAGAGAGAGATAGAAATGTACATATAACCTTGATTAATTTGGACGTACGGAACTTGATCATTGTGCACATAGTGATTCGCCGAGCCTTTAAATATTTGTCTATTTTCCCTTTTCTTTCGTCCTCAATCCCATTACTCATGGTGGGTTCAGCTGTGAACTCCATTACACGTGTACCATTGTCTTTCCTTCATGAGCTCATTTGGTAGTTTATACCTACCAGTATCGAGATAAGTACTCGACAGTATATTTATCTAACCATCTTTTAATGAAACTTTACGAACACATTGCTCATCGGCTATTAGAATAGCATCCTTCGACGTCCTCTGAATATTCATAGTCTCTCTTTCTCTTTGGATGGATCAGTCGCCGATACCAACAGCACGCTGTGCAGCAAGACAGCTCCAGTTCCCGTTTAAGCATTCTTTGCCTCTTATTATGTGCTGATATAAAAACCCTCATCTTTCAAGAAATTAGTTGTGAACAGAGAGATATGCATACTCTTCCTATTATTCATACCCTTCATTTGTTGGGGATGGGGACAGTGCGAAATGCGGTGTCGCTTGGTACGATGGCAGCTGAAGTATCATCTGAAATACTGACCGAAAGATGGAGGCTTTTTAGTTAATAGCTACTGAGAGACGAAGGTAAACATTGGTAAGATGCATCTACCCAGGACGGATTCAGGCTTCGAGGAAAAAGCTTCGCCGGGAGATAAAATACACAATCTAACGTAAAGAAATTGGGAGTCTCAAAGGTAGTTTATTTATAAAACTTGACTTAATTTTTTGTTCATATTCTTCCTTTAGATTCAAACACCTACTTGCATAAAATTTTTTACCATATGCTCTGAGTCTCCTATCTTAGAAAAGAAGCTCAAAGCAAACAGAAACGTTGCTGGTTATCTCCGAGTATATTAAGCCAATGAGGTATCAGCAGACTATTCATATTTGAAGTTATATAAAGCGATGTAAAAATCTGGCATTAATCTTAGAGCTATCTGCTCTCGGTACAGGGCGATAGAAAGCATTGCTGCTGTGTTGAGCCTGATGCTGAAGCTACTCTAAAATGTGAGCCATCTAGAAGGCCACCCCATTCTGTAGCTCTTGTTCAAATAAGATCCAGCTCCACGTGGCCAATTTGCACACTACTCCATGGAGAGCAAGGAGTACCTTATTACATAGAAGCAACGGGGAAGATAATGTGACCCTAAAGAATATTGTCAGTTCAAAAGCTAAGTTAATGCATATGCAAGAAGATGAAAGAGAGATAGCATACGTTGAACTCATTAATTTATCAAATGAGGTGTGCCAATTGATTGGTCCGGTGCGAGTCTTCCATAGGATGACTGGCTGTACAATCAATCAGGATTGATTTCAACATCTAGACCGCAGAACTGTTGCTTACTATTTGCTGTTTGAAATTGGCGCATGCACTCAATGTCGAGCACTTGGCACATTGATATCCTCAATGCTTCCGTTTTTGCTATTTGGATTCTTCTCGGCGTCGTCTCCGGTGCCTTTTTGCTCCCCGACCATTCGTTCAATGATCTTGGCTTTTGCCTGCGCCCGCCTCAGACGATCGTCAAAATCCGAGACCGCATCTTCCGTATTTTCCGTCGACAGGCTCTCCGACTCAGCCAAAGCATACAGAACCTTGACATGTTTGGCAAGGCGCGCGTTATCTGTCAGGGAAGGCATCACGGAAGTTTTCTGAGCTGGCGGCGCCACCGGCGTGACCTGATCTGGGGACGTTCCTGTATTCTCGCTGGATACCCGACCAGCAGCCTGTAGAGAAGACAATCGGTTTGCCCACACGAGTGACTTCCCGTGAAGCCGGCTGCTCTCGACGTACTTTTCAAAGCCCTTCTCAAGCCCAAAGGTACGACCTTCAACCTGACCAGCACTTACCCCGTCAGCAAAACCCTGCTTGTACCCATCTCCATAAAATGACTCTTCCAGGACTAGAACCTCATCAAAATTATTCGACATCGTGATATTTAGTCTTGAGATTGGGGCTTGGTGAGTAGGATATGGCTGTTAGTTTGTGGAAACAAAGTTCAATTTTGTGGGTTCTGTGGTGTATGGTGGCTTCTTACAGGCGGATGTGACAATACGGCCACTTCAATAATTTTCAAGAATCTAAATTTGTGTATAAAGATGATATCACTTCCATATAAGACTACTAGTAATTTACCTAATAGGAAAAAGCTCAAATGGACCTTTTATTTGGTTGAACTTCTATTGGTTATAAGTTTTTGGGAAATTCATATTTGATTAGCATAAGAAGCGGCATTACCAGACCACACTGACCACCTTCTAAAGTAACTATAGCTCGATGATATGCCAAAGAACTCTATTGAACATCAAGATATTACTGAAGCTTTAAGAGAACCAGAGTAAAAACAGGAGTAATTGTCTCTATTAATCAAGATGGACTGTGGCAAGGCTGGGAAAGCCAACCCGACAGATGCTGCAAGGCTGACAAAGAGATTTTTAGTTTCAAGAAGATATATGTTGTAGACGTTTAGGATTTTGTGGGGGAAACTGCTATAATGTAAAATGGCAATCTTCTGGAACCCTTAATTTCGATATCTGATTCGTGAAGGGAGCATATTCTTTGATGGACCAAGTGCAACTTAAGAGACTAGCCGCTTCACAATATTAAATGTGATATGGTGCTAGTTTCACCTGAAAAAGGGAGATATTATTGGCAACTTCTCTGGTGATCGAATTATACTGGTTGGGCCATGACGAACATGCACGCGAAGATTTCACCTATTACGGGTCATCTTCTTCCTCTCATAGGATGAGTATCAACATCGTCTTCATACCATACTGAAAGTTGGGGCGGCAGCTGGGTAGAGTGACTTGTGGTATCCTTTTCTCCAGGTAGTTCCAGAACACTGAGCCCCGAATGGTTGTCCCCAACTGATTCCGACACTGTTCCATTACTGCACACACCGACATCGAAAACACTCACATTTATACCACCAGACTCAATATGAATATGTGCCGCAAAACCATGTGATTTTCTGGTTTTTAATCGACGGGTCTTCCTACATGCTTATGCTTTCTGCGACTCATTCCTCTCCACCAGCTCGCCGACTCCCAAACCTCTTCCCACCCGCACCTTTCTCTTCTTTTCTCCCTGCTCCACGGCCGCATCTTCCTTACTTCCGAGATCCCCGACTGGCTCTCCCTCATCAGCATCCTCCAGTAACGCATCCTCGTCGATGATTTGCTGTCCAATTTCGCTCAAATCCAACTTCATCGAATACGCGTCCTCACCATCGGCATAATATTTAGCTTCCACACTCTCGTTTTTGAAGCCCAAAGTATCCCGGTATAGACGTAAAGCCGCGTTGTTGGAAACACGAACGTGGAGTGAGACATATTGTGCGTTGAAGGTTTCGACCATAGCTCGTTCTGTCTTTCAATTAGCCCTGCGCGCAAGACCAACTTCCCGCGCAATGCCAGCACAACCAGCGAGGGACATGTGGGGAGGGGAATAGCATACGTGACTGCCTCATCAGCTTCTCTGCAATGCCTAGCCGTCTATGCGTCCGCATCACACTCAAGCTCGTGATATGGCCGTGTTGCACTCCATCAGGCGGATCCTCGTCCATCTTCGCCAACACATATCCGACAATCCGTGGGTAGTCGTATGGGGTCTTCTTCGGTCTTGACACATCTACGGCCACGTATGAAAGCTGGGGCCATGAAAGCGCATGGTACAGGTAGTATTTCATGAAATAACTAGATGGAAGCAAGCTCTGGTTAGTCGTCTAGAGCTCGGCCTGGGGAACGGGTGGAAGAGGTACTTTTCGGGTAAATTGGTGATGTTGGCATGTTGTACATGAGGTATATCAGAGGGGTGGAGCAACCGGATATCCATAATCGCGGTTTTGCTTGATTCGAAGTTCTGGCGGAGGAGAGATACTTTTTTGACTAGATGCCCCCGGTTCGGTCGTTGGACCCGAGAGAAATTGACGATTGGTGCGGCAGAGTTGACGACGGGCGCTCGAGACGAGGCCGCCTTCTGAAGTTGGGGCGGAGTGGGGTAAAGTTAGCCCTGGCGACTGCTGGAAGAACAATATATTGTTCCCCATTTTCCCCAAGGCTTTTCCTCCTCATTCTTTATTTTATACTCCTCGAAATCATCATAGATTGAATCAAATACCAATTCTTTTTCACTTCTATAGTTTTTGTAACATATAATGGCGGAAAGACCAGTTCATATGAGGACTACGTCCACTAACCTTGGTGGGGCACGCAGCTATCGTCCTCTGGATGGCAAGCTAGCTATTATAACAGGTGCTTCGCGAGGTATTTGTTAACAATGTAATTGGGAACTCTTGAATCATGCAACTAATAAAACCACAGGTATCGGGGCAGCCATTGCAGAGAATCTGGCTTCCAAAGGAGCTTCCCTAGTGCTTAACTACACCAGCGATTCCTCCCTCGAAACCACCAACCAGCTATCCGATCATTTGACTGCAGCATACGATGTCCGCTGCTTGGTTGTGCAAGCTGATATGGGAACACCGACTGGACCAGCCCATCTGGTAGCCAGCACCAAAAACAGCTTCACCCACCCCAAAACGGGCAAGTTCGTGGTCGATATATTGATCAACAACGCTGGCGTAGCGAAAGACCAGTTCGTCCCGGACGTCACGGTGGAGGAATTCGAACGCCAATATAAAATCAACGTTCTGGGGCCACTGTTATTAATGCAAGCCACACAGCCATACCTTCCATACGACCGTAGTGGACGAATCGTTAACCTGAGTTCCGTTTCCTCCTCTGAAGGTTTCAAGGGCCAATCCATATACGGCGGCACCAAAGCCGCCCTGGAAGCCATGACACGGACGTGGTCTCGCGAGCTGGCAGAACGAGCCACGGTGAACGCCATAAATCCCGGGCCGGTGTTGACGGACATGTGGTCTAAAACGTCGCCGGATTTCAAGGAGCATTTGAGGTCGTTTGTGGAGCATTCGCCTAGCATGGCCATCCGCAAAGATATCGACGCGGAAGCCTTGGTTATGGATGGCAAAAAGGCAGGTGGGAGACCGGGATATGTGGAGGAGATTGCTGGAATCGTGGGGATGCTGTGCACGCAGGATAGCATGTGGTGTACAGGCCAAGTGGTTTGTGCTAACGGCGGCATGAGGATGGCTATTTAGAGTATGTTATTCTATTATGAAGTAGATATTTAATAAGCTATAATTTCGCCAACCAGGTGTAATTTAACACTATGCTGGGGTTGAAAAGTAATCTAAGCTAGCATCATCTTCTGAAGTCAAAACTAGGATGCACGATGCCTTTTCTCCAAGGAGAACGGAAGACTCCACATGCTGTTGTACAAAGCACCCAAAAGGACCTCTAACAAACTCGACACTAGCTACAAAATATTTAGAACATGAAGCTGAGAATTGAAAATTCCTTCTATTGAGGGAAAGCTAAGAGACTGTTTGCGTATTTCGTGACAATCACATTTCTATTGTGGATGTGGTGAATGAGTGATATAAGGTGGAAATCAACAGTGTTCAGAATTCTTGACTGGGCTTTCTACTACCTAACCATACAAATCATTTCTAGATACACGCTGGGACACGCAAGCCTCTTATCTATGGTGCCGCGGATGGCGGAGGAGCCTGTTCCTCTGCAGCACGACCCTCTCGGAGTGGCAGGTCTATAGGTGCTGAAGTCTTTGCCTTCTCCTTGGCTACCTTTTCCGCTGCCTTCTTTGCTGCCTTTCGCTCCTTATTCCTTAATTTGTCTGCAGCCTTAGCCGCCTTCTCCTTCGCTTCAAGTTCTCTGGTAGCCTGGCTACCACCGTATCTCTCCTTCCACTCAGCCTCCTTCTTGTCATCTATCCTTGTGAATAGATAGGCAGCCTTTCCAATCTTGTGCCCGCTAGCCAATACATTTGCGCTCCACTTATCCGGAATTTGACCTAGAGGCGTATTTAACTGCTCAACAATCGAGGTGGCAGTTGAGGGCATGTATGGTGAGGAGAGAGATGCGAGGAGATGCGAGAGATTCAACGCAAGTCCGATGATAGTATTGGTACGAGCAGGATACTTTTCAAGGTTTGCAGTGTCCAATCGATACTGTAACAGATTGTTGCCGAGGGAGGAGATCTCCATGACTTTTCTCAATGCTTGTCTCAGCTTAACAGCTTCTAGATCAGCGACATACTCCGCAAGGAGGGTGTTGACCTCGGCAATGAACTTAGGAAAGTCGTAATATTCTTCGCTTCCTTCTGGGGTAGTGTAGGTTGGTGAGAACTCTGGTACGACACCATCAAGCTTTGCGTTGACAAACTTGACCAGCCGATTTACGAAGTTTCCTAAGTTGTTCAGAAGCTCGCTATTGTTGGCCGCGATAAAGGAGCTCCATTCGAATTGAGTGTCTCCCGTCTCGGGTCGATTTGCAAGCAGGTAATACCGCCAGACAGAAGGTGGGATTCCGGTTTCTTTGACTGAGTCCCCGAACACTCCAATGCCCCTAGATTTCGAAAACTTTCCATCTTCATAATTTAGGTACTCAGTGGTAGACAAGTGGTTGAGCTTGGTCCATTTATCTCCCGTGCCGATCTGGGAGCCAGGGAAAATGACAGTATGGAATGGGACATTATCCTTCCCCATGAATTGATAGAGTTTGACATCTTCGGGATTTCTCCACCACTGCTCCCAATCTTTTGTGTAGTTTGCTGTAATTGATGGGTATCCAATGCAAGCATCGAACCATACATACAAGACCTTCTTTTCATACCCAGGCAGAGGGACAGGGGTTCCCCACTTGAGATCTCTTGTGATACTCCGTCCCTCCAATCCTTTGTCAAGCCATGCCTTGGTAATAGCAATTCCATTTTCAGACCAGCCTCCGGCGTTACTAGACTCCGAGAACCACTTTTCGATATCTGGCTGCACTTTATCAAGTCGCAGGAATATGTGTGTAGTATCTTTTTGCACCGGTGTAGTTCCGTCTAGCTTGCAATGAGGGTTGATAAGCTCGAAGGGATCAAGAAGACTGCCGCACTTGTCGCACTGGTCTCCGCGCGCATCGTCGTAGCCACAGTCAGGTTTTGGACATGTTCCCTCGACAAATCGATCTGCAAGGAAGGACTGATGGTTCGGCGCTTCACAGAATGGCTGCTGTGTAGTGCGCTCCTCGAGAAAACCGTTCTTATACAGCTTGGTGAAGATGTCCTGGGCAATGTCCGTCTGCTGCTGGGTAGTCGTTCTGCCAAAGTAGTCGAACCCAATCTCGAACCAATCGTACACAGCCTTGTGCTTCGCATGGAATTCGTCGCATAGCTCCTGGGGAGTTTGTCCGGTCTCAAGGGCCTTTGTCTCCGTAGCTGTGCCATATTCATCGGTTCCGCAGATATATAGCGTAGGTCGACCTCTCAACTTGCTGAATCTGGAGAAGACGTCGGCGCTGAGAACGCTGCCCACGACGTTTCCGAGATGAGGGACATTATTGACATAGGGGAGGGCGCTGGTGATGAGAATGTTTTCTTTGCCCTTCTCGGGTAGTATTATTTTTGGGGACGTCATCGTGAGATGTATTGTTGATGTGTTTTGGGATAGATTTGGAGTTGGCTGGAGGGTTGAAAAGGTGTTGGTGGGGTGAGTCAATTGTGAGGCTGAGGGAGCTTACACAAGGCTGAGTGTGCGGGGTACCGATAGTTTACAGAGATCACACTTCATTGAGGTTTTAATGAGGTAGGTGCGCTTTCAATTGGAAGAGTAGTAATCGATATCGACGTGTAACTTTAGTTTCATGTGAGTTTTTATTATATGGCAAAGTGGTGGTCAAGTTCAACTTGTCTCGGTGGTTGGTGCAGAAACCACAGAGTAGATATTCATTCTCGCTTAGAAAGGGGCAATCATAGCTAACGTCTGTCCCTGTGTTCCAGACGTACGGTGTTACACGACGAATTTATAGTTTTATAATTATAAACATTTTCTTTGTCAGTCTACGAAGTTCTTATTAATATGTCACTCTCTTTAACTATTGCTTCCTAAGGAGACCACTTAACAATGAAGAAAAGACTACAGTTGATCGTGCTGTTGACCGTTTCAATCATGCCACCGGTCACCGCTTCGGCTGTTACCCCCTGTTTAATCGCAACTGTAGAAGATTTTTCGGAATTCGGGGCATTCAAAGGAAGGCTCTATAGCGAACTAGTGTAGCTCCAAATTTTGAAGATACTCAGAGAGGAAGATAATGCATTCCGGGAGTTTCTCTAGGGCGAGGGGGGGGAAACTCATTTCAGTGCTTAGGAATATACAATAGTGTCGATTGACTCTGAATCTGTGGCACCACTACGTCGTATCATGTATGTGCTAGTTGTATTCATAGAGTAATCGGTATTGTATTATTGACTACATACGAGTGTTGATGATATCCCCAACAAGGGATCCTTAATTGTCATGTGACCGGCAGTAAATACGCGTATTGAGAATACACTAACAATTAGCCCAGCGACAAATATACCATGACGAAGTAGCAGAATCCTTGATGGAAATGACGTCAGCAGACAGACATCTTCGTTTCTACCAGACATATTTGTCTAGTCACCTAAATCCCATTCTTTCCTCTTTACTATTTATTTATTCTACATCTCTACAAACACTGGAAGCTTGTGTACAGTTCCGATTCGATTTAGCGCCTCAAGACCCTTCTCAACTGTGATTGAACCCTTCGCCGAGCACACTTTCTCATGGCTAAACCAACAACGTTTGATTGGATCAAATACTATGCAAAATACGGTATGTTGTTCTTAGTGTGTTATCTCACAACGCCCCCGCTGAAACACTCCTTTGCGTCTCATAGCCCATATCAAGGTGAAACGGGCTAGCCTCTATACGCTGGTGATCATAGCTTTGCCATTTACCTGCTGCATGTCTATGCTGTGGACCGATAACTATCCATGGTGGGACCTACCAAAAAGGCCTGATGAAGACGTCCATGGGTCGGTTTAAGCTTCTAGCAACGGGCGCGGGAGTGTGAACCACCCAGGTCGCAGTTTCCAAAGTAGAGCCGAAGCATGGGCAGGAGACCATATGCTTTACAACGATGTCAGACGTCTTCGACACATTTGAAGGCCTTAGCATTGCCACCTAGGAGGTAGAGTTCAAAGTTCCGGAGCCTAGGAACCGTGTACATATTTGATACGATGAATATTATGTTGACTTGCGGCAACCCAAACCCAACCCCTCCTGCCGTTGGAAAACGTATACCAGCTTCGCATACATACTCCCCAGTGCCTTTCTAGTTCTGACACTAGGTGCTGCCTTGTTATACCTCCAGCCTGTGCTCATCGGACCGGCCTTATGAGGGTGATATAACTCATTATGATGCTAGTCTTAAGGCGTACGGAATTACGAGTGATAGAGATGCCTACAATGTAGTGGCTACTCCTTATAGCACAATGGGCCTTAAACCCAACGACAACCTATAATGCAATACAACGATCACGGTCGCTTTCATTGCCACTGGCAAGATAGCTTTACCTACTATGGTAGACTTTCTCTGATACGGGAGGGATCTGTAGATTTATGTGATGCTTAGGAATATAACCAATATATAAAGTCACAGCAACTGTGTGGAGTCACAAGTATATCGACATTGAAGAATCTCAGATGGCATCTTTCTTTCCACTAAAGGACTCAAGGATCCTTATGCATTATTTTCAATGGTAGTTTTCTTCCTATGGGGCAACGGTACAGACTTCTATGAATCATATGTTTAGTTGTAACGTATAAACTCACACATACGACTTTTGTTTTTTAATTCACTTGGATCAGCTAAGGATTACTTGACTTCATGATGAATCTTGCCTACCAAGGCTTTACAGGGAGACTTAATGAATTAAAGGTGAATCGCAATGAGTCAGTTTCGAAAAGCATTTCGCAAGGCATTGTTGTCTGTCAACGGAAGAAAGAATGTGACTAACAAGCACTTATCACCAGATTACGGGAACAGATTCCAAGCAAGCTATTACAATATAAAATTATCTCATAGAAACCAAAGGAATCAAATCCATAAACCGTGACTTCTGGTCCATCTACCTGTACCTACGTACCAAAAACACATCTCATCTAAATATGACTAGATTAATATCGCTCTACACCACACCTTCACCAGCTGTACCCTTCTAACCTTCTAGTCCAAAGGAGAGCGATGAGGGCAAAGCAGCGAGACTAGAACACCCAGCCACCAAAACAGACATCTCATCAAGATATTCATACATCACCCGTCAGAATCTAGCCGTATCACCTCTATCATCCATTCCACACCACCCACCCACTACCAACAAACTCCAACCCAACGGAACAACAATCGAGTCGCTACTCCCAAGCCAAGTAGTACCAAAGTAGCAATATCAAAAAGGTCACCAATATCACCTATATCACCAAAAGTGAAAACTCCCCTCCTCGATCCCTAACTCAAGAACTGATGTATGTATACATACATACATACATACTACCAACCAATTTCCTCCCCCCTAAAAAACAACCCACACACGCCCCTTCTTTTTTTTTTTTTTTAACATCATCCTTTTTTTATATATATAGAGTAATCTCACACATCTCACCCATTTCATCAAATTCATCAATTCCATCTTCATCTACTTTCTTCATCCAATCTTCCTTCCTCCTCCAGAAAAAGAACAACCAGAAAAGCGGCTCCAAAGAGCACACGTTTCGCTTTGAAACAAATCGGAAAAGCGGTTCCTAGAAGGACAGGACGAAACGAGCGTCTTGCCTTTTTCTTTCTAATTCTGGGTGTACTTGATGTACAGCTACATTATAGGTAGGTAGTCAGTTAGTTAGTTGGTCGAAGCTGGTCGATAGATAGATGAAGCAATGAAGGCGTGCAAAGCTCGCAAGCACATAAGGAGTGTAAATTCTGCAAGTTCAAGTTTGCAATAGCTATGAATCTTATTGCCGTTTGATAAATCTATCTTATCCCATGATCATTGGTTTTGTTTTTCATGCTTGCTTGGTAGGGGAATCCAGCCCGTTGAGCCTGTCAGTTTCTTGCCCCACCTTACGAGAACATAGAAGAGACTGTTAACAAGCTAGTGATTAAGTTCTGAAATTGATAAACGGAAGTATACATTTCTGATCATACTGAGCATCTTCACAACCAAGCAAACCCACAGGAATTAATATTCGATAAACATCACGCGTGATAGAAGACAAGGACAAAAATTATTAATCAATTGTGGTATATTTTTATTTAATTTACTGAGTAGAGGCATGACTAGCAAAGGTGGCAGACTCAATACCAGAAACATGCATGAAGACACCGCCGGAAAACCAAGTTGAGATTATACACATGCGGCGTGACCACATTTCCATCCTTCCCTCATTCATCCATCCTTACTCCGTGACCCAATGCAAATATCTAGTTGAAAGGGTTGGTGTGGGTTCCCCACCTAGTGTCTGTTAGCTGGTGATCATTGGGAAAGTCAGATAAGCGGGACGTACCATCTGAGGAAGAGCGAAAGACCAACGGTCTCGAATACACGGGAAACAACTCCAACGGCAACGGTGTCAAGAGGACGCTTCTCGGTGGTGACTTGGGCAATGAACTGCAAGAGTGTTAGCTGTTAATTCTACCTCGGCATGGCTCGGCAAAATCATCTATTGCATGTTTTGCCGGCAGGAAAAGAGTAATTGGGATAGACCTACAGATGGAGCAGATGAGGCGAAGAAGATCAAAGATCCGAGGTAGGCAGCACCCTTGTAGCTGAGGGTACCGGTGGCATTGAGGAGAGCAGCAACACCGTAGGTCTGGAGAGCACTACCGGCCAATGAGGTTCCCCATGCAGCGGCGGCGGAGGCAGCCTCCTTGGACTTGATGAACTCCTCCTTGGAGTTGGCGGCTTGTGCACGGTGGTAGGTGTCACCGAAAACGGGACCAAGGACAGCGAGGGAGGCGGCGTGGTTGAAGATGGTGCCGAGGGCAATAGCCGATGGCTTCACAGGTGGGAGGTCTGTCAAGAGGTTAGAGATATGTAAATGCGATATAGCTTGCAGCTAAAGAAGCTGCATTGATGCAGATAGAGAGCTGCGAGATGCGAGGATTGATTGATTGATTGATTGACTTTGTTGGCCACTATTTCAATGAAGCTTGTAGTGCCGTGTCACTGACATCATCCTGTCCGCACTTCTCGAGCTCTCCCCAACACACACCCCGAGAGAGTAGTTGCAATGATACGTACAGTGGAGAGACATGATGGGATATGTATGAGGTTCGTTGAAGAGATTGAGATTGATTGGAGATTCGTTTGAGAGATTGTTTGATGCCAGAGTGACGGAGATGATGGGAAAATGGAAGAAGAGGAGGAAGAGCACGCTGCGAGGGTTATACTTTATAAAGGGCGGCAGCTGTTTGGGGCAGTCACGCAACAAGCTAGGTTTAGGGTTGGTTAGCGAACATGAAGTAACCCGAACATGCTACGTCACCGGGCTATTCCCTATTCCGCCCTCGCTTTTCTCCATTCTCCATTCACCATTCACCATACGCCATTCATCCTTCACCCAGTCAACGCTCCTTGTTCCATGCACCCCCTCCTCCCTACTGCGTGCACCCTCCGCCGGTTTTGCAGCTGGCAAGGGGGAAAACAAGAGAAGGGAAGTGGAGGCTGGCTCCATGCTACCATGCTAATCATGCCAATCATGCAATTAATGGGAAGGGAAAGCCGATTCGCATAAGAAGACAGGTCCGAAAAAGGCCAGCGTTGACCGTGCCAAAAAAAAAAAAGAGGAACTGTTTCATCCAGGGCCATGATGTCATGTATATGTGAGAAAGGACATCTGGTCGGTTTCCCAGTTTTGATCTGTACATGGCACCTCACCTACTTCTATACAGTTGACTTTTCCTCCATCCCCAATCCAATCCTTTCCCCCCAATTCCATCAATTTGCAAACCGGCTTCCACTGGTATTTATTTACCTACTTGCTTACTTCTACTGTCCGGCAACGCTCATCTTCTTACGGCGACTCCATAAACGATAGATCCACACCCGCCAGTCTAGATCTCCACCATGGTGGGCTGCCAAGCCGCGAGGATCCATTACATCATCGGTGTGGCGTTAGCTTAAGCCACACCGGAGCTTCATTTTCGCGATCTTCAGGACGTGCTACGACGCTACGAACAAGGAACAGCAAACACCTTGCATCATTTCCTTTTGGTCTTCCTCGGTTCGTATTATATTATTTCCGTATTTGCACAGCTGCTTGTCAACATTACCATAGCTGGCAGAGCGCTAATTTTATGCCAATCTTATGCCAAATTTTGGATCTCTGGAAGGATATCTCATGATAGATCCATATATACACTCGGCCGAAATAATGGTGGCTGGGAGGAACAAAAGCCTATACAACGCAGGGAAAGGTGATGATAGCACTGGTGCAAACTGGGCATTAACATGATCTTAATTATGTCCTATGCAATCATTTACAAATCATCCATTCATACGTGGAGCCTTCATCATCCGCCTATAACTCCTTCTTGATCTGCTTGATCTGCTTGATCGAGCTCCTGCGTCTCATCTGTTTCTCCGTCAAGCGCTCATGGTGCGCGCGTGGGCAGAGGTGGTGGCTCGGTACATGTGGAAATGGATCCCCATGGCTCAATACTCGTTACGGGTGGGGTGCCTTGCACAATCTCTTGTTTGACAAGGACTGGAATGATCTGGCCCGTGGTAAGGCTCCATGAGCGGTGGTTTAGAACTAGAGCATGTCAGTTTTGGCTCAGGAAAGAGCAGGGAAGACATTACTTCGGAGCATTGAACCAATCTCTCCAGAATGGGATGAAACGGAGACGTAAGTGTTGGAGTCGTTGGCGAAAACATCATCAAGTACGATCTTGCTTCTGCGTGAAGTGTTAGTTCAGCATGCTGGTATCAAGCACGACACAATACACAAGTTCGCTAATATGTAGTTCTGGCCCGGGATGAACAAGCTTACCTAGCATCCTGTGCCGAATTCGACTCTCGTAAGACCGGATCCCAAAGCTCGTCCGTCTCGCTAAATCCCTCCTCAAACTTCCACCCCGGGAAGCTTTCCATAATAACCGTCTTCGAACTACGCCTGTCACAGGTATGGCGTCCAATACCCTCTCTGAACAACTCCTTGATCGTGGGAACAAACGGATGGCGATCGTCAGTCTTGATTCCATTGAAGGTAATTCTGGCGGTATCGAGACATCGGTAGAGAGGTGAAGAGTAGTACGATTCTGGCGTAGTGATCTTTTGTTCCGTGATCATCTTGGCCCAAAATTTGTTGGCCTTGACGGCTTGGGCGATACCATCTTCTGTTAGATGAGCATCTGCCCAAGTAGATGTTCCGTTGCCGTCCTTCAGAGCCCAGTAGCACTATAATTTAATTAATATGAACCCGAATTAAAGAATAATAGGAAACTCACGTTCCAGGCTGGTGTCCCATAGTAGGTCTCCGCAGCATTGTGATAGCCTTGTCCGTGTCTAGCCACTTTTGAAAATCAGCATTCGTCGCTCGCAGTAAGGACATCAGGGCACAAACAGAAGAGGATCTTGTACTGAACAAGACGTCCGCTTTCTCGGTTCATGCGCCAGACCTTGTGGTCGAACCTTTGCCATTGGGTTTTGGATCCTTTGGTATCGTACTCAGCATCGGTGTCATAGACCTTGTCGATGAGTCCAAAGTTGTGATTCGCCTGTATTAGTATTATGTCAGCGATTTATAGACGTGATGTGAGTCGGATCTTACATAGTCGAAACTGCTGGCTACGGTATTGGGATCATCTTGCTCGAAGAACCCGGTGACGCTGGTATAGCGAGTGAACTCATTTGGCTGAATAGACTCGCCCATCATGGCCATCAGTCCCACCACAACTGCCACAACAAGGAGGCTCGATCTGTGCATCATCGTGAGCGTTTGAGAAAGACGATGTTGGGGATGGGGAAGACGAAAACAAGGGGGAGGAGACCATCTTATATTAGACGGACTTACACAAGACAATTTACACTCAAGCAGCGCGTGGTTATGTAACGTTTACGTGGGAATGGGGTTGGTGGTTGGTGGTCCTTGACCAGTCGCTCGTGCTCGGGTCCGTGATCTGATCGGCTAGCCATGAGTGTATTTCCTGGTTAACAAATGAGCGGACTTTTGTCCATCACGGGCTGCCGCGAGAGTAGGGATGCCTTTTTGGAAAATGCTGCTTGTGGTCTTTGATCCGTCAATATATCTGTTCAGGAGTGGGAAGTTGTTGCGTGTGTACCTGCCAAGCAGCGGGGATGTGCCAATGGCGGACGTGGACGTTAGAACGTGGCACGGGGGCTAGAGGAATGCTACAATATTCAGATGTGTACTTAGATTTGTACGTCTAGAATACGACAGGGATTTCCTTTGTACCAAGCGGTTGGGATTTTTTCCACATGGACGACTTCAGACTAGTATAGAAAGAAAGAGCCAACAGTATCCATGATATATCCTAAACCCACGTGACCACATTCAGTGTTTGTCTGAGTGTGGAAATGAAAGCCGGTTTAATACTTCCAGGGTCTGCTGATCTAATGTGACACTCTCGATATTCTCTAAGCATCTGACCAGCTGCGTCAGAACCGACCTCTCAAGTTTAACCAGTTCATCCAAGTCAGGTCATGTTTCTGGGTGAAATTTCAAGAGTAACTAGGACAGACATAATGTGAACTCTGGGCAAATAGGTATAACTCTAAAAATATTCTAGACTCTAATGTGGTCGTACATAATCTACAATATGATTCTATACAAGTTCATCTCCACCTCTAGCAGATAGTCTACTTCGCCAAAAACTTCTGAAATGCCGTATGCTCAATGGTGATATTGCCCACCGCCTTCAGCTTCTTCCTTCCCTCCTTCTGCTTATCCAGCAACTTCCTTCGCCTTCCAATATCACTCGCATGCAACTTCGCTAACACGTCTTTCCGAAAGGGCTTTATCGTCTCTCTGGCCACAATCCTTCTCCCTGCCGTGGCTTGGATAATCACCTCAAACATCTGCCGATCCACATGTTCTTTGAATTTGGTTACCCATTGGCGACCTAGACGCTCGACTTGGGAGGTGTGGACAACGCGGGAGACGGCATCAACAGGTACCTTATTGACAAGAAGTTGTAGTTTTATGATCGAGGAACGCCGGAAACCAGCGTCTTCATAGTCAAGGCTTGCGTAACCCTTAGTTGCTCCCTTGAGTTTCCCAAAGAAATCATCAACTAATTGTGCCAAAGGGAGATCGTATTTCAGAATCACCTGGGTACTTGTGAAAAAAGTCAACTCCTTCTGTACCCCTCTATTACTTTCGCATAGTTCGATGATTTTGCCTAGATACTCTTCTGGAAATGTGATTGTAGCGCTGACATATGGTTCTTGCAGTTCTGCGATCTTTTGCTTTTGTTCGTCTGCATCTGGGAACTCCGCTGGATTCTTGATAATTTGCTCGCGCCCGTCATTCCAAATGACTTTGAACGGCACGCTTGGTGGAGTGATGATGATACTCGCTCCGTGTTCCTGCCTCAGTCGATCTTCGAATACTGAGCAATGGAGGGTCCCAAGAAATCCAAGACGCCAGCCTGCACCGAGAGCTTCCGAAGACTCTTTCTGAAGAGTCACGCTGCGGTCGTTAAGCACAATTTGATTTATTGACTCTTCGAGATGACCATGGTCACCTTGATCGACAGGGAAAGCAGCAACGAAGACCATCGATTTGGGCTCCTCAAATCCAGGGTATGGCTCAACAAGTTTCTCAGAACCTACGGTTGTGAAGGTGTCTCCGGAGAGGGCTTCAGCGCTCTTCTTCATGCCGGGGTTGAAATAGATATAGCCGACCTGCCCTGCGCGCAGGACCGTTTGTGGTGTCTGATCTGGGTACATCATTCCCACTTCTCCAACGAAGTACTTGATCCCCGTTGCAAAAGAAACAACGTGATCCCCAGCCTTGACCTGACCATCAAAAATCCGTACCAGCAGAATAACACCTTTGTAGTTGTCATACCAGGAGTCGACCAGCAACAACCTTAAAGGCTTCTTGTGATCCCCAACTGGGCACGGAATCTGTCTTATGACATTGGGTAGAATAGCCTCGACATTTAGTCCCGTTTTCGCCGAAACCAGAACGGCATTCTCAGGGGGCAGTTCAAAAGCTGATTCCATCTGCTCGAGAGCTCTTGGAGCATCCGCAGATGGCAAGTCAACTTTGTTAACCACCGGAACCAGGGTCAATCCCTGTGAGAACGCAAGATAGAAATTCGCGACCGTCTGGGCTTGAACTCCTTGACTGGCATCGACTAACAACAGCGCTCCTCCACAACTAGCGTAACTCCTCGATACTTCGGCGCGGAAATCCACATGGCCAGGTGTATCCACTAGATGTAGAAGATAGTCCTCTCCTTCGAAGTTATATATCATAGAACATGTTTGTGCTTTGACTGTTATTCCACGCTCGCGCTCGACATCTAATTTGTCGAGAATCTGCTTATTTCCTCCTTTCTCAATGGTGCCGGTGAGTTCGAGTAGACGATCTGAGAGTGTGCTTTTGCCATGATCAACGTGTGCTACAATACAGAAATTCCGGAATCGTTCTATAGGTATATTTGAGATTCGCCGCTCGAGCTCCGAGAGGGCGAGTTTGGAAATCTGCGCATAACGTGGAGTACTCGTAGTAAATGCACGAGACTGCCTGACCGATTTCGAGGCGATTCGTCCTCTTGAGCAGAGTTTGGCAGCTCCTATCACAGTTTCGTCCGATGGATGCGGTCTTTGGAAGAGTTGGGAAGCATATTGAGATCGTATCGAGCTAGGAAGCCGAAGGATGTTTGATAAACATTTCTGCATTTGCGGATCGGCTCTTTCTCCAAAGCCTGTTCCCTCTTCTCGTCCCTCAAAAATAATTGAGGTCCCCGAAGAGATGCGACGGCATTTGCCGAACCGACGATCCCTCCGCCAACTAGACAAAACATCAACATTTTGAACATCAACCCAACTTCACAGAAGCTATAGCGAGGAGAAAACAGCGCAATCATGTCTGCAGAAAAAGAGAAATCAAAAACGAAGACCCATAAGCTGTCGCTGAAAGGTGAGGTTTCTTCGCGCATAAATTTGCTGTAGTACTGACAGTAGCAAGGTTCTGCGAAATATGTCGCCGAATTTGTGAGCTCCCCTATGCGAAATGGAGAGGCAGAGCTAACAAGCACAGTTTGAATACTCCATAAACACCATCCTGTAAGCTTTTTACTCCACAGCTCTTTCGAATTATAACTAATGCAAGCAAAGCTATCAAAGAGGTGTTTACCCCGCTGAGGACTTCACTCCGTTCGTGGCCCCTAAATCGCATCCCCAAACAAAACCAGTTCCAAACTGACAGGAAAAATCATAGAGTTAAGAAATATGGCCTTACAATGCTGGTATCCCAAGACGATCAAGTCAAAGCCTATATCAAGAAGATTATGACCCAGCTTAAAGACTGGATGATGGGCGGCAAGATCTCCAAACTTGTTATTGTAATTACGAATAAAGACACGGGAGAACATGTCGAGAGATGGCAATTTGATGTTCGTCACCCTAACTCCTTGCCTTGGCAAAACCTTCTGCTTCTTTGACGAAAAGACAAATGCTGATTGTAGATTCTAGGTCCAAATCTTCTCCAAACCCTCAAAGAAGTCCTCGTCCCGCAAAGCCACCGACAAAGAGAACGTCACCCCCACATCCGCCGCAGAACCACCTCCCGAGAAGACCGAGACTGAACTCCAAGCCGAGATCCAATCAGTTTTCCGCCAAATCACCGCTTCCGTAACCTTCCTGCCAGAGTTAGACGGCAATTGCACGTTCAATGTGTTGGTGTATGCAGATGCAGATTCCGAGGTGCCGATGGAATGGGGAGACAGCGATGCAAAGGAGATTATCGGTGGAGAGAAGGTGCAGCTGAGGAGCTTCAGTACGAATAGTCATAAAGTTGATACGCTGGTTAGCTATAGGGTTGGGGGGTAGGGAAAGGATGGTCGCTGGTTGATGCGTTGCGATCTCTCTGCACAGGAGACTTACTATGGAAAGCCATTCCTGGAGATATTCCGTATTTGGCTCTAGTTTTTAGGGGTGCTGGGAACCATACTCGAATCGTTCCGGGCTTCCCTTCTTACACCTTGAGTCCTACGACAGAGTGAAAAGGAAAGGTCTCGAATGGTTTTGGGTGTATGAGATGGGAGTTATATTGGTATCGATATTTAGCGATCGATGGGTACGGATGGCGTCCTTGGGAACTGTTATACCACTAGCGGGTAAATCTGAGCTGGTTCGCTGGTATATGATACAGAGATTCTTTCTCCTTAATACTATTTACATAGGGGTATTTTGTCTTTCTTGACCATTTCCCGTTACCCATTCCCACCTATAATACATGATGCACCTATATATATGCCCACCCAGGATCCCTCATTCTAAATGCTACAAACCATATTGCTACAAAGGCTCTAGACACGCCCAAAGCTTAATCGACTTCTACTTCCAAATATATTCCATCCCGATATGCGGATCCTTGCTCTTGATCGGCACCTGTATCGCATTCTCCAGCTTCCACTTCATAGTTCGAGCCTCAGCATGTAAACTAACATTCATCAAGCGTTCCCATTCCCGATCAAGCGCCCAAGCCTCCGTCAGCATTTCATCAAACGGTCTTGCCGGTTGCCAGTTCTGAAACACCATCTGTTCATTACGCTTACAAAGCCCCATCATGCGAAGCCAGCGTCGGATGTGAAGGTCGTACTTGTGTTTGTTCCAACGCAAGGGAAAATGTGTGGATGCGGTCCCGCCTGCCCAGCGACGCACGTTGGGATCAAACGTTTTGGCATCAAAAATTGGACGAAATGACAACGCGGTCTCGGGTTCGCCTGCTTCAGGGCTTTGGTCGTCTAGCATTTCTCTCGACGATTGGGCATAAGATGCATCTAGCTCTGACTCTATTTCTCCCTCAAAAGTCTCAGCTTCCGCATCCGCAGCAATGGGTGGGTCCTCGGAATATGAGATGTCCTCGACAACTGAACTTTCTCTGATTGCCTCTGCCTCGTCTTCAATGTCCAGATACCGCTGTAAATACGTCTTTTCGGTACATTCAAAATTTTGCATAGCTTTAGTGCGAAACCTCGCAAGAATGTTTTTAAACCGAGCTGATTCTGGTAGATCTTGATGATCTCGAGTTATTCTTGACGGATGGAGGTGATTGGGGTGAGCATTGAAGATGAAAAACCCTGCAGAACGATACCATGGCTGTCTACGAGTCTCAGACTCCTTGGCTGATAGAGCAGCGGTCTGAAAGCTGCTGTAGACACGAAGGCGCATGTCTCTTGTTGTGGCACCATTCATACATGCATATCTCCAAATGACTTTAGCGAGATTGTAACGTCTTCCACGCCATGCTGCTTCAAATAGAACATCGTAGGTATACTGATTCGGCACAAATCCGGCCGTTCCTGAAAAGAACTGAGGAACGCATCGTAGAACCTCCAACAACCCGTTGATGTTTCGCATGACTTTGCAGTGGGTGAGAATAGTATTAACACAATTGTGGTCGATTTTGATCGAACGATCTTGCATGATATACAGAAAATCCCAACAACGAGATATTAGACCGCGGGATCCGAGAGCATGAAGGATCTGATTCCCGCTTTTAGATGTTAGCCACCAAGGTGTGTATCGCTCATCCATCTTGGCGAGAAATTTATCCTGGCTTTCACCAATATCTAAAGAGTGTTCTATCTCAGCAGGGCAGAGTTCCACCGCAACACGCTTGATGTTTATCAAAGGCCGAAGAAGCCCTCTCTCTTTCATTTCGTGCAGAATGTAGAGTTTAATTCTTATGTCCGGAATGGTCTTCATCAGGAGCGCCCAGGTCTTCCCATTGGGTCTGATGCGTCGTTTTAGCATGATGTGAAAGATGAAGTTGAAATTATAAAGATCTCCCTGTCTCGCTGTTCCATCTAACATAATATTGAAGGTGTCAACACTTTTGGAAATGTTTTTCTTGTCCATAAGCGAGAAGAGGTGTTTGACAGCAGATATTTGGTTCGTGTGCACACAGTATTGCATAGCTAGGTTGAAAGCCGCACGAGATAACCCCCGAACGTTATCTGGATTCTGGAGAACATCCTTTAGCTTTTCAACCCTTGTATAAACGTCATGTGTACCCTCTTCATACACTATGCCATGTAGGTGATTTGGCATAGTAGTAGTAGCAAGCTTCCAAACGTAGTCATATAGTGAAAATCGAGTAACGTTTTTTAACTCTGGAATCTTGTCGGGTTCAGAAGGCTGAATCCGATCATACCTTTGAGTCAATACGTGGCGGGGGGTCCCATCGTATGAGCCAAGGAGAACTGGCTTCTGAGGGTCTCTCTCGGTATCATCGAGAGCTGCAACTCGGGTTGCCTTGACAGAGATGGGGACACGCTTAACTTCCATTCTCTTTACAAGCGAGTTAGAGGAGAAGCGTGAAACGAGAGCTGCTATATCAGCTGTTGCCTTGCGAATAGCGGACTCGGTACCAGAAAGAAGAAGGCGTCGATATTCATCGGTTAGTGGATCATAATTGTCCAAGGAAATTGAGGCATCGTGTCGAGCTGATATCTCCCATATATTATCATCAATCGAATAGAGTAATTGATCCACAGCATTTTCAGGTGCAAATATCTCGACGGCTTCCTCTAGCCACTTGTCTCCTACAGGCACAACCTTACACAGCTTCCCAAGAATTTCTCTCCAATCCGGGCCCCAGTCCATCATCTCTTCCTTCCGTTTGTTCTGGTGTTCCAAACGAGCCTCGCGCTTCCGCAAGGCATGTCGTTGTGAATGCAATTTTCTCTGAACGATTCTGGCAACATGTGCACCTGACAATGTATGGGAACCATGGTTCTGCAGTGGAGGGTTTGGAGGTTCAGTGGTTTCGAGTAGATCTTTCTCCGAGAATGAACCAACACGCCGTATCCCTTGCGGTTCGGTTGTATCAATGTTCGAATCTTCTGCAAACCCAGGAATATGTGCAGCTCCCTTGCGTTTAGAGTCTTCCTGTGTTGTTCCTGCGTTCCCTTTGGTTCTAATTGTTAAGACTTCAGCGCCTGGTAGAAGCAATTTCTTCGTTTTCGTTGGAATCAGTTTCTTTATGATGAATGGGCGAGCTTGCTTCCCAATATACAAATGCCTAAACGCCTGGTCCTTCGCCGTGCAAGAGAAATCTCGAGCCTGAGCTTTAGGCTGGGGAATGGACCAAGCTGGGTAGAGGAAAGATAGAGGCTCCCTGGGAGTCGAGGCGAGACTGGCAATGGCTGCGGTCCTGCCTCGTTTTGCTAGACGACTTCCCAGGGACATTCGCTATGAGATTGTCATAGTCGGAGTGTGCTGTATTGTGAAATGGTTAATATGGTATTGTTTGGTCAAAATAAATTTCCACTGCGACGAGTACCCACAATAATTTCTGATGCCGGCTAGGGACATGACACGTGATTCCCCTTTTATATCAAGTACTTTCAAGTAATTTACATAACGTATTAGGTTATGGCCAAATATTGTGTAATTTTTGACGCTATATATACTAGATTGTTGAAGAAGTGTGTCATTGTTGGATTCTGTAGGCGAAATCAACAATAGAAAAGCATTTACAATTAGCTATTTTGCTAGAAGCATAGCTGTCAAAGGTTTACAATTAGTATATACTTTCATTATGTTTCTTGCTCCTATGTGTACAAGTACAATACGTGATATCCACAGGTTTGTACTGCCCAAAAATGCACCATGCAGGCAAATGCTCACTACAAAACAGTTACTCTGTTGCCTTCTCCTTGCCTTTCTCTTTCAACGCCGGCGCCGCTATATCTCCCGTGCAATCATTTTCTTCACAGTCAGCTTTTCCCGGTAGGGATCGATTCGTGATGACATCTTTCGGTCCGGAATTATCAGCACCCACCCAGCCCTCTCTCCATCCGGGTTCCCCAACAGCCCCCTTCGTTTCACCGCTCTCGGCCATTTCTTTGACATCGCTCCAGAACTCTAGTCTCCTAACCTCCTCGTCCGCACTCTTCAGCGCAGCTTCTAGATTCTCTATTCTCCGTTGCTTGACTGGATCTGGTTCTGTTTGATCTTCAAGAGTCTTCTTGTGCTCGTCAGCAGCTTCGTCGAGGATGTGAAGGAGATGCGCTAGAAGTAATCGTCTCGATGCCTGGAATATGAAAAGATGCATGATATCTGCCATCCGATCACGGATATAGTAGAGTTCCTCTCCACTATTTTGTATGAAGTTCACAACCGCTTCCATCTTTTCTCTATCAATACGAGATGATTTCAGTGCCACCATCAAATTAGGTATATCACGAATGTCACCTTCCAAGGGATTTTCGTCTCCATTGTTCGCCCCTATTCGCGAAAGGGTTCCAGCACTGGATCTTTTCTTCGCACTGTCAGCCTTAGACGCTCGACTCCTACTCCTGTGATAGTTGTGAATAGTGAAGTAGTCCGGATTTAGAGCGTGTCCCTCAGTGACTCCTTCCAAAGGACTGGCTTTCACCCTCCTTCTCGTCCACACACGTCGACGTACAAAAGAATTCCACCACGTCGGCCCATGCCAGGAAAACTTCTTCGAAAACATAAACGAATATTCCCAGCCCTCTTCGTCGACCCCAACATCTTTGTTTATCGTCCATTCCTTCCAGGCCCATTTCCAAGATGGATCCGGCACCTGTGCGTTGTAAATGTCCGTTGGACTGGCTTTCTGATTGAGATTAGTCCAGGGCGGTGGGTCTAGGTTTCCCAAAGCTTTTGCCGAGAATAGTGGTAGGCAGCCACAGAAATAGCCTCCTCGTTGGTTCTCATAAAGTATGTCTATCACTCCCTCGGGATCATTGTCTTTTTTATGTGGCTCCTTCCTCGATTTGGACCTAGGCCTACCACGAACCTCTCCATCAGAGGAATCAGGATCCGTTACTGGCGCCGCTGCCTCCCCGAGTTGTGCTGTACCATTATCTTCACGGCCCTCCTCCAATTGATTGGGATTTTCTTCTTGTGTAGATTGCTTCCCTTGTATGACATATCTCCGAAGAGAAGTCTTCTTGCGCAAGGACGTGAGACTGTCCTGGCGCGAAGGACTGCTGGATAGTAATTCTGGGGAATCAACTCGTTCATTTGCGTAAGGAGCTGTTGAGGCAGGCCGAGCAGGCGAGGTAGAGACCTCTCTTTCGGAATCAACAAGGCTGATTCTGTGGTCATAGTCCTGGGCTTTCAATGACGGTGGCCTCCGAGAGGAAGAGTGTAGGAGGGTCATCTCTCTCCTTCAACGCATCCCGACCTGGAAGAGTTCCAAAATGCTAACGTCAGCCTGTAGATTGAGGTCCTACAAGTGCTAAAGAATTGCTAATGAGGCGGATGATTGACAGGAGAGTGGAACAGCGCTATCCAGGTATTCGCCTGCCTAGGCGAGGCTAATAGAACGGTATAGATGACCCAGGAAACAGGAGAAGAGGATCAGATTAACATGGCTTTCGAAGTGTGCTTGTCGTTCATGGTGTATACTATGGCAGCCCTCAACACGGTCCAGGGCTCGGACTCTGCCTCGAAGTAATTAAAAGATAAAGTGTAGTGTAGAAATGTTGTATTTGGAGGATGGCACACTCGGTTCAGCCAGCTCCCAGATCCAGTTTTCAATATGCATAATAGACACACCCAATCTGACTGACGTATGGAGTTTGCAGCCACAGCGGCCACAGGCTAACCACAACTGGAGCCACAGGTTGTGGAGCCCTGAATTTCAACGATCCTCTTTTTTTTGCACGGGAAAAGAGTGGATACGATATTCTCACCCCCGCATTCTTTCTTCGGTTTGCAGCGTAAACCTGAGACTACGTCATGCGGTCAGCAACCAATGAATCAATTCCCTGCTGTTGCTGCTGCAATTGCCTAGGTCCGAATTGAAAGTCACCTCATCTCTCTCTCTCTCTCTCTCTCTCTATCCTCATTCATTCATTCTCTATTCACAAACAAACAAACAACACATCCACTACCTAACCAACACACGTGTAAGCACCCAGCTACGTGCTCTCTCAATCAATCACAATGGCCGCACCAAAATCCAAACTTCCCCTCGCTCTCGGCCTCACTGCGGCTGGAGGAGTAGGTTATTACCTGTACACTGCTGGTGGCAACCCCAAGGTAGCTGAGAAGCAATTGGAGAGTATGTTCTTCCCCGCTCATCCTACCGAGCTCCAGCGCATTACTGACCGCGTATTTAGGTGATCTGTCTCGTGCCTCGGCGAAGATCAAGAGTGAGCTTCCTGGTCGCGGAACAGAGGCCAAAAAGGAAGGCGAGAAATGGGCATCTGAGGCAGGCTCAAAGCTCGACAGCGCTGTTCGTATACCCCTCTTCCTCTCTCTCTCACTTAATAAGTGACTAACACAATAATTAGGCTGATAAAGCTCGCGCCGAACTCTACAAGGCAGAGCAATATGGCAAGGACGCAAAGACCGATGCCCTAAAGAAGATCGATGCTGCGGATAGAAAGATTGAGGCTAAGGCTGCTGAGGCGAAAAGCGGCATTTCTTCGTGGTTCGGCGGAAAGTAGAGGGGTAAAGATATATCTTAATGGTTGATGACTCGATGCGATTTTCCAGAGGGGGTGGCTTGCCAATGCGCGAGGTTTACGAGAGATGGGGATGTATAATATGACCAAGTGTGGTGACCTGCTTTCTCAACTCAGTGCTGCTTTGGAGTGAGCAGTTTTTAACAATGAAAACAATTCCTTCAACATTTGGCTTTTTTTGTTTGACGAGTTCTTAATTTTAAGTATGATTTTGTTTTCCCACATTATTGACTCGATGTCTTTTCTATATTAGTATGGGATAGGTCAGTGACCAAATCACGCAGATTCATGGGGCACAATGGTTCCATCGAGGATATACACAACAGAAATCCTTAGAACATAGGAGAATATTACCTTCCATAACGTTCGTCATCGTACAGTTCCATACTTGTGATATGAGCACACTCGTGGGTGATGGAAGTGCTCAGCGACCTACACCATTTCTACTGCTCTCATCTTGGGGACTTTGAAAAGGATTTCGGCTCTCCCTTGTCCGTGACTGTTCACACATAGGGTATATGATTTGTCAAGAACATACTAACCTGACTCAAATGCACGCAGGACAAGTCTGACTCGATAAATACTGAGAGCCATCCACTCAAAAGGTCATTTATCAAATCTTATGGATGCGGGACATTGGTTAGGATTATAGCTACAGTCGTATGCCTCGATGTTACGCAACATGTAGTAACATGGACTAGTAATCGAGCTGCGATTATTCTTGAAAATTGAGCTGGTGTTCACTGAACTCAATGCTAAACTTGACTCTACTGTTAATATTTTAATCATTGAGAAGACCAGAGCTTCTCTGCTGTATAAGACGAGTTAGTACATGTATTCATCATTATACACTTGTCTTTGATATATACCTTTCCCAATCAAGAAACACAAGATACTCTGGGTCCAAGAATAGAATGAGAGAAATACTATTCTGCCAACCTTAGTTCGAAAATTATCAGGTATTTCAACCCTGCAAAAATACAAAAATATACCCCTTAATTCTCGCTTATGATTCGACCTATCCAGGAATTCTCAAGTCCATTTGAAAAGTAATTTATACTCACTCCCCAATAAACTTTACAGGGTGTTTATTCTATTTTTGCAAACAACTGCAATCGTGCAAAAATCATTATTATTGCCTAGCATTTAATGGCATAGAGCGGCTTCGCCTCAACGAGATTGTGTCATTGCTTTACACCTAACAACTATCATCTCTCACCTAAGATCTCTTTGATATTGGACAGGTCAAACATGAGTCAAGCTTCTTTTTTCAATTGAATCTTTTATGAAGAACCAATGAGGAATAGTTGGTAAAATACTGTAATGTCATGTGACTAAACCCCCTACAGCCTCGCGGAGATTGATTAAGCCTCGTGGTAAGACCAGGAGCTCTCGAACATCGACGTACCGATCATGTCGAATTCTTCCACGCCAGGTCCTCCTCAGCGGGGCACGGGTCTCTCACTTTACGCAAACTTACTAGATTCCTCTGCTTCAGCACCAGGTTCTATTTCCAAAGGGCCGGTTCTCAGAAATTCAGAACAGGCGCAAGAGGAAGCATCCGCAAAGAAACGGCAATTAGATGCAGGTCAGACATGTGTTCTCTTCTGCTACGTGTCAAATAGTGTACTAAGTTGCCCATACAGCTGCTCTACGATTTCAGCCCACGAAAAGACCGCAACTAGCCCAGAAACCAAAACCAAAAGCTTCATTTCCCAAACCCCCCTACTCAGACAATGCCGTCAAAGACTCTCCCGCCAAATCGAACCCATCGGTACCCTCAGCGAACTCAGTACGACCAGCTGTTAAAAGCACGTTGGCAGATTGGACCGCAGACGACGATGTGAACGGCTTCTATGGTGGCACTGCTGGAGAGAAGCGGCAGAGGGGAGGAAGAAAACGAAGAAAGAAGAATAAAGAGGAATATGTGGTTGCGCAGGATTGGGATGATATTTATGATCCAACTAGACCGAATAGCTATGAAGAATACAAGAATAGTGACGAGAAGGTTAGGGAGGTCACGGAGTGGAAAGATAGACTATACGCCCACCGCAAGACACGAAAGCCACCCAGTGAAGTGGATAGTGACGAGGAGGACTATAGACCGCAGATGAGCAGTAAGTTTGAGCACAAGAGCGGCCCTACCTATGCTAATCTCCATAAAGACCAATTTGCTCCACCCTCCAACTTCTCCTTCGCGCCTCCACCGATGGATAATTCATCCAGACCACCACCTCGTGCAGACAGTCCTGAGTCTGAATCTTACAGTCCAGTCCTCGCGCCTGCTGTTCTTCCGCCTCCACCACCTCCACCACCAGAAACCGCTCCTCCACCCCCTCAAGAACCTGTTACCGCAGGATCAATTGCTCGTGCACCTGTTAGATACAACCTTCCAGCACCACCAAGCGATATCCCTAGCACCGAAGCTGAACTACAAAAAGCACTAGATGCAGAACCCTCAGATGATGAGGCGGAAGACGAAGAAGTACCAAAGTCAAGTCGGCCTGGCCAACAAGGATTTGCAGAACGGCTCATGTCCAAATACGGCTGGAGTAAAGGAAAAGGTCTTGGTGCCGATGGAAGCGGTATTATCAACCCCTTGCGAGTGCAGCTCGAGAAACGGAAGAAAAAGTCCGATGCTGAAGGCGGAGGATTCCGGGATCCTGGGGGAAGAGGTAAAATTATTGGGGGCCAGAAAAAGGCTGTCAAAGAACCTGAAGTTGGCAAGTTCGGACCTATGTCTGAGGTTATTGTTTTAAGGGGAATGGTTGATGGTATGAATCTTGAGGACGAAGTTGATGGTGCTGGTGATGGAGGCCTGATGCAAGAAATCGGCGATGAATGTGCTGAAAAGGTATGTGAGTGTCAACTTTCCGGCCGTGTTATGATTGACAGTTCTACAGTATGGCCGAGTGGAACGCGTTTATATTGACAGACTTGGGACTGGTCCTGCAAAAGTCTTCGTCAAATTTACAAGCCAGCTGTCAGGCCTGAGAGTAAGTTTCTTCGCCGGTCTACCTCCCTCAGTCTATGCTAAAAATATTCCCCAGGCTGTCAATGCGCTCGAAGGTCGTATATTTAATGGAAACACGATTTCGGCCTTATTCTATGATACGGAAACATTCGAGAAGGGGGTCTACGAACAGTAGACGTGCTATGACATGTATAAATTATGGTTATGTATATAACTACTGCTATTGCTACGGCATAAAGCTCCCACCGAAAGACTTGGTAGTTCAAATTACAGCGTGGCCCTAACAATAGCTGCCATAGGAGCGCCAAGCAGAGAACTTTGCGAATACGGGAATATCAAGACGTATCTGGCGGACAAAATATCAAGACTCTGCCTCCCGGCCAACTTTTCACATGATCCCTATTCAAGTCAAGTCACTTTACAAAAAAGATGTATCCTGATTATTTCAAAGATCAAAGAGCATGAATTTCATATTTCCAACCTGACAAGTCCTCCCACTACCCCAATATTCATATACACATCAGTAAAAACAAGTACTTTAACAAGTGTGCAAATCAGTCGAAACAATATTAATAGGAAACAAAAAGGGAATATCGAGGTATCTTCCTATTGCTACGCCTCAACGCCTTTCCTATGACCTCTCGATCATCGTGCCGGCACAAGAACGAAAGCGCGAGAAAAAAACACGAAAAGAGGTTCGGGATGAAGCTCTCTCGCGCCGGTGCTCGCCCGATGCTTTCAAGGACCTCCTCGCCGTCCACCACCAAAGTTGTTGAAAATCCTCCGTTTACAATGTATGTAGAGGGTGTTTTCTGAAGGGAAAAAAAATTATGGAAGTCGATAGAACGCGCGGCAAATATCTTGTTCACCACTCTTTGAGTCAGGGCCCTTGATGCGACAAACTACTTCTTGATGGCGTCGTACAACGTAACAAGTGTTCCGATGCCCGTGCCGACGAGAGCTCCCTTGTAGCCACCATACAAGGCGGAGTTGATGCGGGCTACGTTCTCGAGATCGATCCAGCCGCCAAATGTGGCGTCCTGACCAAAAACGACGAATACCAACAATGCCTTCACGATGTTGAAGACAAGGGGGTCAAACGTATAGTTGAAGGTAGGACCATGCGAGCTACGGGTTCTGGGCTTACTGCTAAGATTGATGAAGTAAGACGCTAATAATGGGACGAAGAGTGTGGTTGTTGCCCATAAGGTTGCTGGACCCCAGAATGACGAGGTCAGGAGAAGAAATAGATCTGGGATCGAAATCGGCCATGGACCTCTGTTGATCATAGCGATAGCTGGAATCGTGAACGCGTATCTATTTGGGAGAATCTCTGGGCGTAGTTTGTAAAGCTCGAACAGGATGACGAGGCCTTGCACGGCTACAACTGAAGAAAGTGTTTCGCGCGCTGTATCGGCCACTTCTGTAATGCCTGACTCCTCATATTTTTCTGCGATCTTGGAACGTATGACAGCTGTTCGGCGATCGATCGCGTCTACAACAAGGGCTGGAGACGGTGGGAGAGGCACATTCGACGCGAGGTTTGAGAATGAGCGACCCGGTGTTCGCATCAATGCAGTTCGCGCGCGCGTAGTTGCTGGTTCGACTTCGGACTCATCGCTAGGAGAAAGTTAGCATGGCAAAGTGGTGTCGCGACAACTTATGCGCGTAAGAGTCTCACGTTGCGCCAACATCCTCTATGGCTTTTGTAACTCGGCGCCTGACAGCCTTTGCCTTAGACTCTACATCCTCAAATAGAGAGGGAGCTTCCTTTTTCACAGGCGAGCTTTCGGATCGTCTCTTGTTGTAGAAGTTTGCAAAACGGGGCTCGGTCGAGTGCTTAGTGCTATTGCTTATCAGGTAATCTTCGAGGGATAGCTCAAGCTCGGTCTTCTTCAACCCCTCATGCCTGTAATACATATTAGCCAATGTCCCAGAAAACGAAATGGGGTGAAATATCTACTTACTCGAGACCTAATTCCGCGGCGAGATCACTCAAGTCCGCTTTCTTTTGCCTTGCTAGGAAATTCGACACTCCAGACATGATAGTTTTGGAGCGCGTGCTTTTCGTAAATGTATTGGAAGATGTTCTATGTGTTTGGTAAGATGCCCCAAGCAATGCGACTACAATGAAATTTCTATGAAGTGATTCCAAGAAAGTTGAGTCTGTTGTTGTTGACTTAAGGTTAATCCGAGGGGTTGGGGGGGATTGTTTACATTAGGGGACAACAACAGCGCGAGCTCCTCCTAGCCAATCACCAGCAACGATCTGTAATATCACGTGATATTAGCTTTGAGTAGTAGGCTGTAGACGTTGTGACGATTTCACCAATCAACAACTATGTGAGCTTGATAATGAGGAGAGAAACAACTCAATTCAGCAACCATACGATTTCTTGGGCACTGATACTATATTTGTCTACCAACTTATACTTTCTCTATACCGTTTTCTTCTTCTTAGAATGATTTGATGAATCTCTCTTGCCCCTTCGTTACCAGCCTGAAAGGAACTGAGCTGCTATGCAACCTTAATGTGATTATCGATGTTGCCGTTCTTATAGTCTGTCTTGCCTTTTTTTGCGCAATTTCATACAATGATTTCTTCTCCTCCATGGACATCGCCTCAACGTCCTCATCGGACGCCCACTCATCGACCGCTAACTCAATAGAATACCGTTGAAATATGACTGCCAAAACAGCCATGATCTCCACCTGAGCTAAACGTCGGCCTAGACAAGATCTGGCACCTTCTGAAAAGGGGAAATAGGAGCCTGGAACTGGTCGAAACTGTTTAGAGTGACTTTTCTTCGCACCTTCCCGTATTAAGTCATTATCTTCGGAAGGTTCTATTTTACTTTCCGTTGGAGATTCGTCCTTTACTATTTGCTTTATAAGCCATCTTTCTGGCTTGAAGTCGTCTAAATCGTCAGGTCTATTACTTATAGTCGAGGGTTGTGTAGGCCAATATCTTGAATTCCGATGAGCCCCAAACGCCACTAAGTTGAGTTGTGTCCCTGCAGGAAAGGTGACTTTTCTTCCATCAATTATGATGTCTTGATCCTGTAGAACTGTTTTAGGAATCGTAACAGAAGGCGGCATAAGTCGCAGCTGCTCGCTGAGAATAGCACCAAGCATTCCACCTAGAAGCTTGTCAATGCTTGAATCATAATTCCACTTCTCAGGGGGATCATCCCCAAATACAGCTTGAATTTCATCTTGGGCTTGTCTTTGTGGTCCAGGGTTAATAGCCAACTCAAGCAGACTGATGAGGATAGAATTGGCCGTAGTCTCATGACCAGCTAAGATCATCACGAAAGCATTTCCCAATATATGAGAGTCTGAGATGACTACATCACTTGATATTCTTTTCGCGGATCTGTTACTGAGGTTTAACTCCGGCTCATAAGCAATCCTTGTCAAGGAGCCCATTACATCCATTCCCTCAACAATTTCGTTGTTCCGCACCTGGTCTATATTGCGAGCTAATAATTCTTCCATATATCGAGACCAGTTGTGATAAGCTTCAAATGCCTTGTGGGCAGATTTGATGGGCAAACGTTCTACATCCTTCATATCAGTCAACGTCAACATTGAAATCCTGAACAGCACCTACTGAGTATTGACTCTGGTACTAATAGTATCCAATATATTCTTTCTGTCAAAGTGGTCAGAGCATCCTCGAAGCTCAAAGAATAGCTTTTTGGTGCCTCATGAGAACTATAGGCACGATCGTAGCCTTCGCCTTCCTTCACCCTTTCTCCCGGCCATAGTAGACGCACTCCAAATCCAACACTACTAATCACATATAGAGCTAATCTCAAGGTGTCTGTAGAAGCATTTCTAATTGTTCTACCCTTTTCTTCATTTTTCCATCGTCTCAACATCCCCTGAGCTTGGCTACATGCTTCTGTAAATACCAAGGAGTTGTTCTTCTCGTTGAAACTTGGTGAAGTCAATTTACGATGTGCCTTCCATTCAATACCTTCCGTGGTAACCACGTTTCGACCAAATATGTCAAGGATTTTGTAGGTAGCTATTGGTTTTGGGAAGGATGTACGCCGTTCAGTGATTTGTCGGATAGCTTCAGCATTTGCGACCCATGCATGGTTCAGACCAGGCGACACGGTCAAGAATACTTCTCCGTTCTCCTCCCATGGTGTGTGAAGACTCTTCCATGCCCAGTCTCGATCCATGTAACTGAATCAATATCAGCAATCGTTTTCAAGTTGACTTAACTGTGAACGCTGGCTTACTCTATCCAAGTAGTTGTCCATGACTTGGGGAGATACTCGAGGAATGGGAGTAGAAACTGGCATGATGCCATCCAAATTGGATTATAAAGATCGACGGCTGTTATTGGTGAGTAAATTACCTTTTGAGAATGAAGTGCAGCACTGACGAGTAACAACATATTTTAGTCCAGTGCGTTTAGCTGCAGCAATGTTCTTCAACAGACTTGAAATGTTCAAGTAGAGCATGAAAATTGGAAGAGAAGCAAGGAGAAAAGCCACAGTGAACAGCATTTTAAGTAATCTTTTCTTCGCCAGAATCAACAGATGAGTTAGTAAAAACATAAGAAGTACTTCAATAGTCCAAGGAGGAGAGCAGGCTTTTATGATGTTCATTAGGTATTATCACTGATGAAGTTGTAACGGTATAATAGAGTCGCACAAGCACACAGGTACCCGATCTCGGACTAGAGCCAATGTGATTTCTCAACACAGCACTTTTGGGGGGAAGTGACTGCTCATAAGTCGGCTGTAAATTGTCTGACACAGAAGCGCAGATTCATTTCTTTCAACAAAGAGATTTGTTTCAAATTTATCACGAATCAAGTGTTTACCGATGTAAAAGTGCAAAAATCAGCAACTTGTCTTTCGTAGTAAATGCGACAGATACGCTTCCAGAGCGTTTCACAACGTGCTTCGGATTGTCTCTATCCGGTTCTTCGGTGTAAGTAAGGGGTCCTGTAGAACCTATCTTACGTGACATTGGATGATCTTGCTTGATATGAAGTTCGTTTGCATCATAGTAAACATGTCACACCATGAGATTGCGCAGTCAACAATGTCACATCTCTTTGCTCTTTACAATGAATCATTTCAGAAAGGTCGGATTGGGGATACACGGATGATGTCTGTCACTGACATACTAGAGCTTGAGCTGACTTGGTGTTAAGCCCAAAGAATGCTGAATTTCCATGTCTCACATTTGAATCACCGTAACAGCAATGGAGCGACTGTTGAGGCGGAACGCGGATAGAATGCTAACTTCGAGGTCACGAAATGCTGCCCAAAGAAAAGTGCCTTCTCAGATATTTTGCTAGGTACTTCAGATACATCAAACAGCTGGAATGACATAACACATGTTAGAAGCGAATTGTGAACGTTTATCAGATTGGCAATAGAGCGAGCTTTATCTATAAGATACTGTATGGAAATTGTAAGCACATTCACTAGGTATCATATTCATAGCTTTCTAGGGCTCTAGTTATAGATGAACTCGAAACAGTTGAGTACAGTAATTTGCATTCACTGTGAATCTGTCTAACTCCGCCTAGATGCGCATTTTGATAATTGACTAATTATTTCTTAGAAATCCTGCTGATGGTGTTAGACTTTGGTGTTAAGGATTTAAAGACGAGTCATCACTATGTGTTTCATCAATATATAAAGAACAGCATCGCGACACGACTAACTGAAAGTCAAATTTCTCCTAGTTCTGGGCGAAGATGGTTTTACATTATGGAAGATAATATTTATTCGGTCACGTGATAACATGAGTTATGGGTCCTCAAAGTCATGAGTGCCAAGCTCTCATTGGCTCGCGTAAGCGACCCAAAGCGCACCCCATCAACGCACTCTTGGAGTTTGATCAAAATCTGTACCACTTTTACGACCTCCCCATTTCTCGACAAACAAGCCGTTATTCAAGATGGTATGTGAAGATTTTCCTTATTCTGTGTTGCGGAGATGGATGGGATGAGAATTGGGGCGAAAAAGAGGCCAGGAGCAAAGGGCATGTAGGAGACAAGAGTTCGAATGTTGATGCGCGACCCACGACTTCCTGATACCTTCAGAACGCAGAGACACAGAGGCTTGGGAAGAGTAATTGGATTCGGATCATATCTGCGATTTCAGCGACGCGCGGCGACTTGAAAACGGCTCGGAGACACGGATGTGGAATGGGGGATTAACAGAAGACAAGACAAGAAGCTAATGATATTCTCGACAGGTCAACGTCCCAAAAACCAGACGCACCTACTGCAAGGGCAAGGAGTGCCGAAAGCACACCCAGCACAAGGTGACACAATACAAGGCAGGAAAGGTAGCTTGAACCAACGAACATGCAAATAATCCCATCTGACTCAGTCCTAGGCTTCCTTATTCGCACAAGGAAAGCGTCGTTATGACCGAAAGCAATCTGGTTATGGTGGTCAAACCAAGCCTGTTTTCCACAAGAAGGCCAAGACTACGAAGAAGGTTGTCCTGAGACTGGAGTGCACATCATGCAAGACAAAGGCACAATTGGCGTTGAAGCGTTGCAAGCACTTCGAACTTGGGTATGTCCCTTTCATCGGGAGGGTGGAAATGAGAGAGAATGTGGCTAACGATTTGATAGTGGTGATAAGAAGACCAAGGGTGCTGCGTTGGTATTCTAGATGTGCTGCATTGGTGCTTTGGCTTGGGCATGGAATGGTTGGTTTTGCATGGGGAGTGAGATGGATGGGCAAGGTCATAAAACCGTGTACCTTTTTAACGACTTCTCCGAATTCGCATAGCAAAATCTGCTAATACCAAACACGTGGGACTTGATTTGATTGTGATATGGACATTTGGTGTTTGAAAATGCTAAGCGATGGGCGAGCTCTAGAAATAGTGCCGGTCATAGCATGCTACGTGTGAGGCATATGCCCTCTTTTACAATTGCATAACAAATTAGGGGCCCTAGCACCTTTCGACCCCGATCATACGATATAGATGTTGCACATTCACTCGTGGCATGAGAGCTTCCCTCCTGTAAAGCGGCCTACATTCTTCGCCCTTAGAAGTGAAGTAAGTACTTTACTGATGGTTGTGAGAAGTATAACTCAATTCTTCCCCGATAACTGCTTCGTTGTCCTTCAGCCATCTCTTTGGTTATGTGCAAATCTAATTTCTGCCGGCAAACAAAAAGCCAGGTGAAGATGTATGAAATAGGCTTGGACATGTTCAGGTCTTTTCGCGAAAACCCCAACTCGAAGATAAGTATTCGATTGCATAGCATTCAGATATTAGAACCAGGTAACGTAGAGCAGAAGTTGCCTCAAAGTTAGACACTTGATATGATGTCTCCAAACTGCATACTCCTGCTGGCTTAAGATTGCGATACTGACATCTCACGAAGACCAGCAACAAATTTAGCTCGACGCAGTTTCAGTAATTGATTTCCAATCAAGATGGGCTTTTTGCCCTATTGTTCTAAGATTTATTCTCTAAGTAATGTAAATTTTCTTAAGCTCAGAATTGTCGATATGAGTTGCACGTACTCGTCCTTCTCGTCCATGACCTACCACAGCATCATGGTTTCTCAAAGCCCTTGCCTAGGCGCACCGTTTTCCCATCACCATACCAAAGTTGCCCCTCACGACAATCCAACCCCCTTTCCTCACCAACAATCCACTCCCCCTCTCCATTCCAGTTCTGCCCCTCCTTCGGCCAGAATGAATCTTGCAACCAGCCGTTAATGCGCTCCACCTCCTCCAAAAACCTCCCCATTTTCTCAGGAGTATCATGATCCGTCTGCACCAGGAAACGTGCAAGCGTGATATGAGAGCTCGGTACGACATATCGAGAATCAATACTGACTCCAGTAGCTTTCACGATGTTGAAGAGATCACGGCGGAGATGATGGTATGTGAATTTGTCGTCTGTAACCGCTCGGGATGGGGTGGGTAATTTTTCTTCAGCTGCTGGGAGAAAGGACAGGGCGAGCGCAGCGCCGTCATAACTCAAAGTTGGCTTTAGAAGACGTGCTTGGTGAGTAAACGTGTAATCTGTCATTTTGGCAATTGCTTCTGCCCCTATGTCTTTGATGACTAGGTTCATATTTAGCGCCATTTTCAAAAAGACTTGCGACTAGCGGTAGGTGCATGTAGTCCGAGAAAATTACAATGCTAAACAAAACCTACTTGAGTGTATCTCTGGGTTCGTAAGAGAATGGGTGACCTCTAAGGCAGTGAGATGCATTTTTTCAACAGGCATGAGCCAAAGATCTGTTAGTTGAAAGTCAGATGAGAAATAATATGAGGCTTGAGAAGAATGTACTTGGTGCTAAAGTTAGTAGCCTTTGTTGAATTTCACCAGCCATAGAACGGATATGTGGTGGTGGGCGAGCCCAAAACACAAGACCTAGAAGAACTAGAGTTAGTTATCTGAAGTACTTAGTCTATTGTGTAAACACCCGTTGTCTAATCGTGAATCTGTATAATAATATTCTCATTTAGGCGGAGAACTAGAAACTGGCAGATTTCTAGTTCTCAACGAGGTTCACTATCACTAAATTTTCACTAACAATGTCTTGGATCTTGGAAGCCTGGCTCTATTGATGGGTTCTTTAGCCTTCGGAGAATTGGATCAATGATCAAGCCAGAAAACTCCGGAGAGAGAAGTTTAGCCTTCTGCTGACTATTACGGGTAGTACGATGTGTATCATAGCGAGTTTGGATCAGTTTCTAGACTTCTGTTAGAATCAAAATCCTTGCAAACATATTACAATCTCGAGATGTGCATACAGATTGACGGGAAATTGAGGAAGTGAATTAAGGAGCTGAACATACAGGATCATCTTGACAGGCCTCGATTAGTGCATCATATGGGTTTGCATAAAGTCGAATGTCAACTCCAGATAGATCTTCGAATTTATTACTGGCATCCACAGAGCCGGGTAGGGTGGGAGGCATTTTCTAGATTGAGGTATTCAATGTTGTAGCTGAGGTGTCGTTGGCAAAAGCTGAAGAAAAATGGGGGCACCAAATACGAGGCCAAGCCCAGTAGGTTTGCCTATCTTTAATATTGGTAACGTGTTATCATTTCTATTTACTAGCTTTACCTAGAACTTTAAGTATCCAAATTTCTAAATGGTAGTGTACAACTTCATTTGAAAATTCAACCTTTTCGTATGGAGGCTAACAAAGGCTTTTGTTGACGTTACGTTAGATATATTCTCAAACATAGTTATAGGTTGTCATGTTCCCTGGGAACACATTGAGAAAGTGAATGCTTTCTAACTTCTACAAATTGATAGAAGAAAGGAATTAGTACATTAATTTATCAAGAAAGGTCTTTGATTGTAAGACGCTCATAAAAATAATAATTGAATAGAATAAGTAGTATGCCAAGCCGAGGCCTAGCCCATGGTTCTTTCCTGTTTCGGACTAGACTCAAAACCTAGTCATAATTCGACAGGGATTCGGGGACTTCACAATAACTAACAAACAATTGACACTTTGAAGTTACCAGAAACTTAGTTTTTCAAGTATGATATCATCTTTGAGCTTTGCAGTGTGGTTTCTGAGCAGCATTTTGCTTTTGAGCCTCTTCATTGGCCAGCAAGTCCGCTGTGAGTATCACATAGTAATCATTAAACAATGCTCACGTCTATTTGACTATCTGTTGCAAGAAAATAACACAAATCCCAGATGGAGCTACCCCAAGACAGAGCCAGCTGAGAGATCTGATATCCCGATTCTAAGACTTTAATGCACACTGCTTACTAGATCTTGCCTAGGCAAATATGGGCCAGTGATTGCATAGATCAATACCACTCGCCAGTATCACAGAAAGTACCTCCCTCTGAAGACTAGACAAAAGATGGTTGGATCCTGGAGGATCATATCACTGTTTTCTTAACAGAGAATTTGGCTACCAAGGGAATATTGCATTCGATTCAGGGGCATAGGCATTTATTCTACAACTTTAGGTTGCTATCGTTATTCCTTAAACAGCATCAACACACGGTATCAAAACCTTCCAGGTATGGCTATAGTACCTCTCTGACTAATGCTTGCAGTGCTAGGGGCGCCCATTCTTCACAATGGTCGCTCAACTGGATTCGCCCTATTAGAACCGAAATAGCCTACTACAACCAAAAGAACTCAAACCCCAGGCCTAAGATATCTACTCAGTCGATTCTATGAATTCAGTCAATCACAAATAAAGTCCATTTGTGTCTCTGAAAAACTTAATTCCGGGAGTGCCGGCCTGCCATACTTATGAGTATAGAAACCTCACCTGCTAAACATTTGTCAGCCAATTAGTGGACGGTGCAGACGATATTTCTATCCACTTTCTATCCACTAGATAAAAATCGAGCAAGAATAGTATCATTTGGATGCTAGCTACCAGTGCCGGGACGAGTGGTGAGACAAGAAACTTATATTTCAATTGCTAGCTGATTCACGCCTCTAATACGCTGAAGCAAGTCCACATTTGGAATCCAAAGTTGACGCATTTTCCTCATGGTTTCCAAATTTCGTCGCCGTGAGGTTATTGAAGAATAATGAAGGCTACTCCTGACTTCCTTGCAAGATCTTGATGGGACTTCTGATGGCTTTATTTGCAGTTTTGGACTCAAATATATTAGTTTTAATATCGTTGCTCGGAAAATTGTCAAGTTTCTGCATGAAATTGCGACATGTTTGATTCAAATACATCTATGATGAATCATTTCGTCATTACTACCTGAACATTATTTTAGTAAGATTGGGACAGTTTACAAGGAAGTCACTTGTAATTGTATCCTTTCAGAAAGGAAGATTATTATCCATGACAGAACAATCTCTTAAAGTTCATCTGGAGAACTTTTGTTAGATAACTTTGTTTCTTCAGTTTTCATTCTCTTTTTGCAAATTCATCAAGTCTCTTAACGTATTCTAAATTCTAAAGCTCGACTTATACTTTGCTTTTATTCTTTTACTGGTCTGAAGGGCAACAAAAAGTGCGAATAAGCGCAAAATCTCTTTTATGGTAGACGCACTGGAAGTCCAATGAGTGCACACAATGTCCAGCTAATAATGCTGGCTGAGCATCAGGCTGTTACTAAATGTTCCACTATTTTAGCTACCATGCCTGCAGATCATATACCAAGTCATTCAAACGTCGAATGTTTGGATAACTCGCGTTATGCTAGCAGAAGACGAATTTTTGGGCGGACGGTTGCAAGTATTGCTCTTAATAAATGATGCTTCCCACTAGTTGCTGGGTAATAGACGTGAGAGCTGTCGACCAGAAAAGCTTCCGGAAACGATATTGAATGAAGTGTCCCTTTCATTGGCGCAGGAGTGCAAGATGGTGTCATCATAAAAGTAATCGTTGATATGCCATGCACCTTCTCACCTGAAGAAGTTGTTGTGAATGGTTACCGTCTTTGCTGCATGTATTTAAGAAAGCTTGCGTGCCAAGTAAGGGGCCTAAGTTGACCTTTCAAACTAATAATTTTTTTTATGGGATCTCGGTAGGGCACTTTTTTAAATGCACTACCATCCAAGTGTTGCAATCTTAGAGACTTATAGGTAGTGCAAACTGGCACCCTTATTCTCGCTTAAGCCCCCTCGGGTAAAGCCTTGGCATATGGATCCTACTCTACAACCAGCCGAATGTTTAAACCACGATGCTAAGACTACTGCCTCGGAGACTACTGGAGAATTCCAAAATTAAATCATAGACTATAAAGGCAAGCACGAGGTTCACTCAGATTTTGGATGGCAGTGAAACATTTAAATTTGTGTTCAGATCTGCATGTCATACTGAGTATCCTTGTGAAAGATAGAGTACCTTGTGTGATCTGGAAAAATGGTTACCTTGGATACTTTAGCAAGAAAACGCTTCTTACCTGGATTGCTGATTCTGTCTTCTTTGCCTGACTTTGTATTTATTCTTCTGGCATGACTTATTTCGTTGTGGGAAGAAGAAGAGGCTCTGTCAAACAAACAGCCACTACACAAAGACACTATCTGCCCTCGTCCTTATATATTTACTACCTAGATTGCTAACTATTTCAAATCTATGCGTACAATATGATAAAAAGGATCAAGTTATTTGTCTACTTCAAAGAAATCTGTTTCATATTATCATTTTCTTTTTATAGCAAATAAAATCAATCATTGATATACTTGCTCCTGGTTTGAGTCTATATCTTCTTTTGGCAAGGTGTAAGGCCATTAGAAAATCAATTTAAGGCTCAAGAATCGGCGATATTAGATCAGCTGGATAACGCCGACAGCCTCTTGAATACAACAGGTCTTTCTCCACTGCTTCTGACCCCAACACTATTCACAAATTTCCATTTCCCAAATTTTGCTTTGCCTCTACACACATCCGACTTCGTAACTTATCTATTGGTTTGGGACACCTGTAGAGCATATCTCAACTTATATTACCTAAATTTCTCGCATTGCACTTTCTGCAACTGCTGGAAAACTCAATTTTGATCTCAAAACTCTGATCAAACGCTTCAATAACGACAGTACAGCTGTAAGTCCAGTCCTATCTTTGTCATAATTAAGAGAACGACAGATTCGACTATCTATACCTCCGTTCTCTGTACCTTGGAGGTGAGCGGCAATGATTGAGTGATACTTGGAGTGTCTTGCTCTGAAGCGCTTTGCTGTTGTAGACAGCTCCAACACTCTGCGTCCTTCCCCTTATTCAAGGAACAACATCATTTCTTTTTTGAGTGTCTTCAAGGAAGCCACTCTTATTTCGCCAGTAATAGGGCTCGAGATCTAACAAAAAGAGGACTTGTTACTGCTGCATTCTCTTAAGCAAATCAAAACCGTCAGGATACCTCGAGGCACCTTACACCCTTTTTGCTTTATGATCTTTTTCAATTTCACTGAAGCTCTGCACAGGGGTCAGGCATCTACAATACTTCCTGGCTTCCAAAACGATAGACTGGTGTAGTTGGGTACTCTATCGAGTATCTCGCCACGCTAAGGCTGACATGTTTAATTACTTACAATTTATACTAACAGTTTAATCATCAGATCAGAGGTTGGTCAAAGGGTTGACCATCAGGTCACAAAGATGGGCGATGAGGAGGTCAACTCCCTATCTGAGGAGTTGTCTGCCTTTTCCAACATATTCATCGACGAGGCTCTCAGCGCCGCTCGCCGTGCGCAATCGCAAGCAACATCTCAGCTTTCACAACCAAGCCATGGACACTCCGTTATTTCAGTTCCTAATAATGGGGGTATCTTGGCAGTACACAACCAAGCTTCATCAGCTGATGCAGAGATCGAATACAATACCTCAGATGATGAAATATGGGGTGGAGAAATGACGGAAGAGCTTCCTGACGAGGTTCTATTTGGTACAGATCAAGAGACGTCTGCATTTGATGGTGATACTAGCCCATCGAATTCCCGTAATGCTAATAGCTTAGACCTACCTGAAGAGCTCTATCTGACACCAGAGCTATCTGCAGTTGACAAATTCAAGAAAGCTACAGGTACCAGTTCGAGTTTTGCCGAGGATTTTCTCGTAACGTTTGGGGGCAATGTCGAATTAGCAATCCATCAATATTCTTATCAACAAGATCCTAAATTAGCAGTTGCTGAACGAGGGTTGGAGTTTTATTCTTCAGTTGTGCCATCTTCGACCTGTACCTCAGATGATAACAACGTCCTACAAAAATCAAGCAGCACGATGCTGGTTGAATCTGATAATGAGGATACAAATGACAATAGCTTGGACCACGGTGCCGAATCATCACATAGCAATATCCATTCCCAAATTCTCAGCAACCTAGACGTCTCGAGCTCCCCTTCGCAAAGCCTAAAATCTGTGCAGGCTACTTCTAGCGCAAAACTGAAACGAAAGCGCAGTGAGGAAGCTGTAGCTACCAAGAAAACAAACAAACCTCAAGCATCTATTCACCAATACTTTCCTCCCATCAACCAAAATGGTAAAAGAATTGCAACAGGTTCGAATGAAAATTCAATTTACACTGAAGATTCTAGCCAGCCTTCACGAAAGCGGAAGTCCAATAAAGGCAAGGCAGTCATAACCTCAGCCGGTTCTAAAGTCGCGAGGGCGAAGAAAGTTCATTTTGATAAAGAAGACAAAGAAGATAAAGAAGTTAATTATGGAGCCCTTGAAGAAGAAGATACCAATAAGTCGTACAAGGCTTTGCCGGCGGAGAAGCTTGCTAAAAGAGAACGCGATTTCAAGCCGATATCTGGTACGGCTGGCGATACTCCACCAATTCGTACTATCAGCGAGATGTTTGCCCACATGGGCGCCAAGGCAGAGCTCAAAGGTCTTTTTCACATATTACGGAAACTTTCAAAGAGCCTCAAATTGGCAACACTCTGCTCTGGTACGGATAGTCCAATTCTTGGTCTGGAGATGATATTTTCATGTAAGCGCCGATGGTGTTTTGGAGATAAAAGACGTAACTAAATGCCTATAGGGTACCTTCAGACGTATGGAGAGAACTTTAGAGTGGAGCACGCAATGAGTGCCGAACTTGTCCCTCAGAAGCAGCGATTCATCATGCGTAACTTCAAGCCAGAAATTCTTCTCCGAGACGTAATGGACCTGTTGAGAGCAAATTTTGGGAAGGCGTAAGTTGAATTGTTTTCACTTTAAGAATAGTATTGACTTTTCATAGATTGACTGTTTATGGTAACGAGGTTGATGTTCCTACCAACGTAGATGTAGCTGTGTCTGGATTTGCATGTGTTGACTTTTCGAGGTTGAACTCCAACAAAAAAGCACTAGACGACGGTGGTGAGTCTGGGGATACATTCAATGCTACCCGCACATTTGCAAACAACTCTCGGCCAAAGATCTTGGTTTTGGAGAATGTATCAGGTGCTCCATGGCAGCAAGCAAGCTTGAAGAATCAAGCCAAAAACATCAACAGAAAGGGCATTGACAAACAAATGGAAGATATCGGCTTCGCAGTCGCGTTCTCAAAGTTTGATACCAAAGACTACTATATTCCACACACCAGAGTACGTGGCTATATGGTTTGCACTGACATTGAAGCTTGGTACAACTTGCTATATGGCACTACTTATTCGAAGAAAGCTTGGGTTGATTGGCTAAACCAAGTCGCAAAAGATTTGGAGGGCGGAATGAAGAAGCTAGTAGAGCAAATCGAAGAACTTCGTGGCTTTCTCTCAGTAGCTTGTGATGAGTGGATAACTCTTGTCAAGTACTTCAAGAGTCCTGCAAATGTTCCGGTTGAAGAATTTCTCATTCCAGTGGACTCATATTTGCTAGACCCACTAAGATCTGACAAGAGAGATAAGAGTAGAAAACCAACTGCCTGGAAATCATGTCAGATTGGGCATGAAAAATACCGTAACGATATTGGAGTTGGCAGTAAGCGTCCCCTCACCGAGTGGATCAGTGGAGGTTCTATGAACCTCCCAGACTATTTCGATCCAAATCCTGGACTAGTGGAAAGAACTTTGGATACCCTCGACATTGCACATATGCGGAGCGCGCAGAGAGGTTATGATGACAGAGAATACTGGTGAGTATCAAGATATCAACCCAGTATAAGGAGAAACACTAATCTGTTTATAGTCGTGTGCTTGAGTTGTCGCAAAACGTATATCGGGTAGAGGACATGACTCAAAATGGAATTGTTGGGTGCCTTATGCCCAGCGGCCATCCGTGGAGCACTGTACGAGGTCGACGAATCAACGGAGTTGAAGCTATGCTATTGCAAGGCCTGCCTATCGAGAGGCTCGATTTTTCTGGACTTACCCAAGCAGACCTTCAAGATCTCGCCGGTAATGCAATGACCTCCACGGTTGTAAATGCAGCGATACTTGCAGCCCTCATTTCTTTTGAAGAAATCCTCGAGAAGAAGGTTGTGACTGAAACCACAACTGAAGACGAACAACTTTGTGATGTTATGGACACCCAAGGAGCTCCACTTCATTGCTCCAAAGTACAGGATTCTGAAAGAATTGCGAACACCGAAGACTCCCTCAAATATGGACTTGAAAATGCCTTCGAATATACTCCAAAGTCTGTTTCCTCGGTCATCCAACTGGCTGCGCAAACCATTCAGTATTGTTCTAGTTTTTGCACGAAGCTTAGCAAGGCTTACTATAAATGTGGAAATTGTGATCATACTGCTTGCAAGTCTCACTTTGGAAAGCCGAGGCACGACTACAAGCCCTTCCCAATCAAGTTTGCGGATGAGGATACATTTGTTGGAATGATCAAGGAAGGTCTTCCGCGTATGTGGGCATTTAAGATCGATTCTGGTGGAAATAACTGGCGATATGCAATTCAGCAATACTTAGGCCGTCAAGAACATCCATATGATTATAAAACGATGGGAAGTCTGCAAATTGAGATTGAGACTGCCCTTAGAACTCCGTTATGGTCACAGAGCCTAGAGAGGGTGGGAAGAACATGGGAAGTAAAATACGAATCTCAAGTAGCAATCTTGATCTGCACAGTCTCAGAAACATCTGTCGAATGGCTCTTCTGGCTAAATGGCACCAAGAAGTCTTGGAATGATGAGAAGGGGAAGCAAATGAGAAACTTTCCGATTTTGCGTATGAAACCTGTCGGCCTCGATTTGACATTAGGTCATTGGGAATTCTGGCTTCCTCATACCCATGACATCTCAGCTACAGTTACTAGTGGTGGTGTTCTGGTTGACTCTTATAGACGCAAAATAGGCATCAAGCGTTTCAATAGAGATCTTGTCGCCACAGAGGTTACCTTGAAGCTCAACAAGCAGTCAGATAGATTCTACTTTGAATCTAACATCGAAGGCACCTATCGATTGCATCAAGAGTGTGGTCAGGCATTCGAGACGATGCATGTTCGGCAGGCTGATTCCTCGAGGAAGGTTTTTCTATTCTTGGACCACGAATTTCGAGAAGGTCACCCAGAGACTCACCCGTTTGTCATCACTAATGATCGCAGCAAATTGTTCTGCCGAGTGCCCCGGCGTGATATACTTGGACGTCTTAAGGACTCTAAGGATCCAAAGAATCCAGATCAAACTAGCTACTGGCGACAGCCAATCACGCTGGCATCAGAGGTAGTACATGAGGGTATACCGGCCGAAACTAAGTGTCAGCAAATTAAAATTGAGATTAGGGGACGATGGGCAGAACCATTTGAGATCTCTTTTGATACTTCACGCAATCTAAGAATAGACTATGGTCATTTATCGAGAAACTTCTCCTTGGAACCGCTACATAGCTGTGAAAACACACAGACTGTCTTCCATGCTCAAACTCAGCTGCCTTTGGGATTTGATCCATTGTGGATCATGGAACAGACGCTGGAAATTACCAGCACGGCGGCGCCTGAGCTTCTGTGTAACCTTAAGTGGGTCGTTGACAAGATTCTTAAAAATGCAGACCATAGTGTCTCGGTGGAGCGATGGATGAACCACACTGCCGATGACCTTACTCTCTGTAAGACTTGTAGCCCCAACGCACCAAACTTCCACTGGATAATTCACAAGTTTAAGGGTCAGGCGAAGCTCAAAATTACACCTCTTGAGGATTGGCGGGAAACCAGTGAGTATGAACTTAGAGTCAAGAACCGGCCCACGGGTTTAGTAGCAAAGATGCAGGTACAACGAGATGGTAAGGTGAACATTAAGATCGAAGCTAATGCTGCCGCTCTGATGCACCAGGCTAAATCTTCGCTCGCAATGTTCGGCGGATCGGAGACAATCAAAACATCATGGCGCCTAATCAGCAACGATGTACAACGCAGAGCCCCTAAACTAGGACCTCTCAATATTAAAGATGTCACTGATGATTGTGGTGTGTTTGAACTGCCTCAGCATGCGAAGAATTACCTGAAAGATACACTTATCCTTCATAAGTGCCAGCTGCAAGCTCTTAGATGGATGGTCGAGCGAGAAAACACATTACAAGTATTTGTGGAAGAAGACATTGTCGAGGAGCGGGTAGTTCAGCTTAATCATGCTGCCTGGGGTAAGGCTGAGCGACGAGTTTCCAGACCTGGAAGTCTTGCTGCATTCAATGTTGGATTTGGTAAAACCATCTTGACTATAGCTTTGATGGCTACTCAACGTCCAAAAGATGAGCAATGGGCAAATCAGCCCTGGAATGATGCAATCCCAATCAAGGCAACGATGGTATTCGTGCCAACCCAGCTGACCCTTCAATGGAAAGAAGAAATAGAAGCACACTCAAATTTTCTGAAGGAGAGCATCCTATGTATTACATCGATTGCACAGCTCAGGAAGATGAAGATCCAGCAATTTCTTGACGCCGACGTAATCATTATCAGCGACCGTATCTACGGATGGAAGCCCTACAAGGACCGTGTTGCGAACTTCTCGGGAACTCTTGCAGGCGCGCTGGCTACATCCGATGCCAGCTCGCGTGCGTGGTATGCTTGGCATAAGTCCGCCGTCTGTAATATTCGAGAGTTCTTGCCAATACTCCGTCACAACCCTTCAATGCTCCAGAACACCATTGAGGATACCCACAACCATAACTTGGAGGTAGCGCGTCAGCTGAAAACTCTGCTTCCGTCAAAGCGCTACACAGGCGACGAGTATATTCAAGCAAAAGAGGCTGCTAAGAAGATTGCGGCCGAAGAACAGAAGGCAGCAGTATGGCGTAGCAACAATTCTGTCGAATATCTCAAGGGTGCTACGAAGACAGACACAAATAAAGGCACGAAGAAGGGCAGTCAAGCTCAGATAGCTATTATAGATGATGAGGCTATTGAGGATATTAACGAACCCGCTGGAGGGTCATCGGCCAACAAGTCTTCTGCTAAATTACAGTCTGTTGAGGAAGGTGGTGTTGAAGTCCTTTTGGATGAGTTCAAGTACAAGGACGATTTTGGCCTCGGAAAACTCCAACGGGTAGATGGCTACAAAAGTTTGGCAGGCCCGGTTCTTGAGATGTTTGCTCCAGCACGGCTAGTGATTGACGAATACCATTATCATAAGGAAAACAGCTTATTATTTTCACTGCTCCTAACCATAGGGGAGAAGGCGAATACTCGACTCTTACTATCAGCGACACCTAAGTTATGTAGCTTTAACGACATCAAATCCATGGCCAAGCTCTTGCAGGTGAATCTTGGAGCGGATGATTATCGATCTATGCCACATGATGTATACCTGTCTAAAACCGGAGATTTAACTAGTAAGTGAAATTTGAAATCTGCTTTGGAGTTTACTAATTTGGGAAGCACGGGAGAAACTGATGGTATCCGGACATTGCCTTTCGGCTGCACTACTTCAGCGTCGGCATGATCACGCTCAAAGATTCCTTGACGTCTTTAGCAGGACAGTAAGTTGTTCACAGGATAGCATAAAGGAAGAAAGCTAATGACTTATAGGGCGAGGCTCCTCCAATCTCAAACAAACGAGTTGACACTTTGCTACCTGTAGGCTTGCCAGCTGTCCAGTTATACTCGTATAACATGATGCAGCAAGAGATCGAGAATTACCAAATGGAAAATCTGCAAGAAAATCAGGATCCCATCAGTGATCTACTCCAAGAGGCATGCTTACCCGAATACAAGGACTGCGAAGAGACGTACCGGCGCCACTATGAGAATATGACCAGAATCGAGGGACAATTTTTCAACGAGCTAACAAAGGTTGTTCATCTTCAAAATCTATGCAATGAGGATTGGGACGGTATGAATATTGAAGAGTGGAACCCTGAAGAATGGCTCAACCGGGGTGATGACTGGATACGTATGGCCCTCGCCGGTACCTTGGCAGACCCAGAGTGCGACCAAAAGATCACGGCGATGATTGAGGCCGTAAAAGGTTTCATCAACAAGAACAATTTCTCAACACTCGAAATCTTTGGCGACAAGGCAGGCATGATTGCAGGGAAAAAGAAGAGTGCACAGCATGGTCACCTCCCTGTGAATGTTGCTGCTCTTTCAGATTCTGTTGCAAACTTGAACGAGTTGAGATCAAGTCTCATAAACCAAGTAAGATTGGTTCGTGTTTCACAAACCGTGCTGCGAGTACACACACATGACGCTTTGGATTGCGATAGCTGCGGCTATAATTTTGAGTCCAGAGACTTGGAAGTCTTGTCTAGATGTGGTCATATTTTCTGTGGTGAATGCTTTCTTAGTATCATCGACAACAACCAGTGCTCGGTTCCTCAGTGCTTTGCCACTGCGCGCTCCTATCAAATGATGTCTGGGTGTGATTTGGCTCGGAAGGCACTCGAACCATCGGATGGTGCAAAACCAGCTGCTATTCTTGCATTGATCCAAAGAATCGTCCAGAAGAACGAAAAGGTCATCGTTTTCGCACAGAATCTAAGGGCTCTGGACCATTTAAAAGCAAATCTTAAGAAGGAAGCTATTACGTGCACTGACCTGCATAATGCTAAGCAGGAAGAACAGAAGGCAACTGCGCTGATGTCATTCGCAAAGGAGAACAATAAGTTCATGGTGCTTCTACTGAATATTGGAGATGCCTCGGCATCTGGCAGGTATGAAAATCTTCCAACATGCGTGCTTAGACAGTGAATTAATATTTTTCAGTAATCTTACTGCTGCAAACCATGTTATATTCATGTCACCATACCACGTTGAAGGTTCCGATGGTCAACGTGAGTATGATGCTGCTATGAAGCAGGCTATTGGTCGTGCACTTCGAATGGGGCAAATGAAGGACAGACCAGTTCATGTTTACCAGTTCTTTGCTAAGAAAACTGTTGATGTGGATCTTTTGGAACATCGCAACTCTATGATTCTCAAGGGTGTGGGCATAGAGGACGGCGTTGAGATTGCTGCTTTCTTCGACAAATCTTGGGGTGACGGCGATTATACTAGTCCTTGTGCACAGATGCTTTGCCGCCCCGATGAAGAGTATGCTTAGGCGTCTCTAAAACTTCGCTGCTTATCCTACGACTTCCTTTTCCTAGTCAGGCTTATAGGCGCACATTCGCTGAAACAATGAGGTTTTAGCATTCGCGAGACTTCTTCGGGAGTATGTATGGTGTGCGGAATTATAAATATAGACGTTCCCTATTAATGCATAAAAGCAGTCACTGTAACCGGACGATTAGTTTTTCTTTTAAATGGCTGTCGAAGAAGTTAAAGCTTCTTTACCGGGCCGCTGTAGTTCATAGATGATTAGAAAATTTAGAAAATAAAGTACGGAATTTCCCCGAAAAGAAAAAGCTTCCTGTTTTGCTCGTATGAGGCAAAGGTTCTGTGATATACTATGAATGTCTAAGGTAATAGCGTGGTTTAGCGACTGATGCTAAGTAGGTACCTTCTGCTTGCTTCTTGTTCCGTTACTGGTGGTGGAACCAGGGCTTTGTTCTCAGAGCTTGACCTACTTGGGCAGGAAGCGTTACTACGGGATCTTGCAAGGGGGGGTCGCGAATCCTCAGCATCGTCATTGTCTTTCAGACTTTCCGAATCAGTGAAGTAACTACTTTCGTAGACTTTAGAAGTTTCCTTCTCTTTCTCCCTGAGCCTTTCTAAGCTCTTTTTCTTCTGGCTGTCGTTGGGGGCTTTTGATTGTCCATGGGTTAATTTTGCGACCAATCTGTCTGCAATCTCCTCTTCCAATTTATGATCCTCCTCCTCCACAATCCTAGGTTCTTTCCGATCCTTTTTAACTTGAATCACCCGCTTTGTATGTCGAGGTGGTTCTCGCACAATAACAGGGATTTCCCGTTTTTCACGAACATTAATATCTCTATCATCCGAATCATCATAATATCGGGGTTCCATTCGACGATCCTGGTATTCTCTTTCGAAGATCAGGTCTCTTTCTCTGATGGCGTCTCGTTGGGGGGCTGATGATCTGGGAATTGCAACTGGTTCGTTTCTCGATATTCGCCGGGTTCTCAAGATCGGGTCATTGTACTCGTTTACGTCTTGCCCATATTCTGGTGCCCTTGATCTATACATGGGACGTTGAGGACCACCAAGTTCTTCAGGTTCATTATATATGCGATCGGTAATGTTGACAGGGCGTGAAACCCTTTCGTATACTACTGGTGACTGTCTTCTCCACCGTGAGCCTGACCATCGTCGATAGGGTACCAGACTTGTGTTCTGTAAAGAATCATATCGTTGCCGCCTGCTATCATAGATGCCACTTGGCGGGGGCATTCTGTAGGGACCGATATTTGGATCAAAGGATGGGCCATAAGGACCTGGAAATACCTGCTCCAGATAAACAGGATCCTCCTCAGGGTGAGCTGTTCGAATAGGGACAGCTGAAGTTCTTCTGAGCGCAGCATTTTCTGGCCGAAATCTTGGTCTTTGTTCTCGATCATCAGCACTAAAATAACGGTCAGGTGCTGGATAGTAGCTCTCGTAATCATGGATCGGAGCTGGGACGTCGTGAAAAGCTTGACCGTGGAATTGAGCGGATGGCTTATCCTGGCTTTGAGTGCGGAATCTTGCCCTTCCCCTGACGAAACTTGGACCGGTACCTGAATATGACTTTGTATTTTCGGCAAAAGAGACTGCGGACCGTGGCTCAGGCCCATCGCGCGGCGTACGGGAAGAAGGAATATCACGGAACTGCATGTCTCTATCATGTACAGTTGGGCGAGGCATAGTACTTTGCACAGAAGGACTAGGAGGTCTTCGCTCTAGAGGCTCTATATCCTTATTTTGAGGTTCGGTCTCATCAAAATCAAATCCTTCGCCTGCTGCTACTTTTGAGCTGTTTTCTCGGAACTCGTCTCAAGAATCTGCTTTGTAAGACCCTAAGTATCTGTCCTCGTACTTGAGGACAACGTAAGCTGCTTTAATCTCATCGTCCAAGTCGTCCACGTGAAGCTTAAAAGGGACCAAGTCTGACTGATTTTATATTACGCTGAGTTTTGTTTGCAGCTACAATCAACAAGATAGACCAGTCATAGCTGGGTCGTTTGGCCTCCCGCTCCTCGAGAAGATGACTAATTTCAATCGTAAGCTCATATGGAAGTGAGTGAAACACTTCCCAGACTTCTTTAAATTCTTTATTCTTGTTTGCGCCTTGTGTTGTACCATTTTCAGCGTCTATCATAGACTGTACCATCAATGGCTGTGGCGGAGGTGCAGGGATAGCTCGTCCACCAGGGGAAATGTAGTAACTTTCAAGCTGTGCAAAACCTGTTCTGGAACCAGGATCATGCCAAGCTGATGGGATGGTGTTTTTTGGTGCATTTCTGGCTAGTCTTTTGCTTCCATTGCTCTGAAATAATTTCCTGTTTGGGTAATATTAGCGTCTAGTCTTTAGAGTAATTAGTCGATAGCTGAGAATTTACCTCAATCGTGAAAGCCCTTTAACCTTAGTCTGAGCTGCTACTTTGTCTATCTTTTCCTTCTGCAAGTGAACATGTCCACTATGGGTTTCCAAGGATGTATCGGTATGGCGAAGTAAGAGAGCATCATTCCCAGTGTTTGATGGAAAGGCTTCCTCAACAACTATATTGATCTGCTGTGAAGTCAAACCTCCCCTCTCCCCAAGCTTTTTTTGCAACTCATCTCTCTTCTTCGTCAGCTCTTCTTCTGCTTTCTTTATTTTCGCCACGTGATGCTTGATCGCTTTGTCCTCTACCTCTTTCCTCTTCGCATCTTCTATAGCCTGTTTTCTAGTTTCTGCAGCAATCAAAAGTGCACTGTACTCTTCTTCTTTCCTTTCTTGCTCCTTGGCCAGAAATCTTTCGAAATCCTCACTAATTTCCATCTTCATCTCATCATGAACGGCATGAGACATAGATGCAGACTGTAGAGGGCGATCTGTAGCCAGCTCTCTAACATTATTGCTTCCCATCTCATATAATTTCTTCATCTTCATCTTGTTCCATTCTTTAGCTCCTTGCACACCCCGCATTGTTTCTCGAAGCTTGTTCTTCTCGGCATCAGTCGTGCTGATGATGATTAGTGAACGTAGAATAGTTGTCCACAAAGCCATTAAACTTACACTGTGCCTAGCATGTATGCATCATTTGCTAGTAGGATGTTGAATTTGATCCTCAATAATTCCCCTTTACAAAGATCAAGGTCGGGCTTTAGCCGCGGCCATAAGGCTGCTTCAAACTTACTCAGATCAATCTCATTACTGATGAATCCTTTTAGCTCATTGTCATTTGTCGTCTTCCAACTCGCCTTCCTCAATAATTTTCACAGCTTTATGATGATGTTCTCGCAATCCCTAATTGCTCCTCTCGCAGTTTCCAGTCCATCTGCATCCCATGCCTGGGTGCGCTCATTCTGCGTGAGAAGTTTTCTCAGGCCCTTCAGATGCAGGAGTGTCGCTTCTATCTCGCTGGATAAGCTTGAGACATCATCTCGAGCGGCAGCAACTCCGCTAACATAGGTGTTTAGTGCAGCTGCAATGCCAAACCCCAAACTCACCACCCCCATAACAGCGCTAGCCTCGCCAATTCCCGCCATGGTTTCTCGGTCGCTTTAAAGCGAATTTGCTGATATAAATAACATAGACAACCGATTCATCTGCTCTCGTCACACGGAGAGAAATTTCATCGTTGACAGAGTTTTGTGAGCAGACAAAGCAGAAACATCACTTAAAGAGATATTTTAAAATTAACATGCAGCTGAAACTATCCCTGTCATCACCCATGCGACTTTAGCATTGGGGGCTATGATCGGGTGAGAGTGGTAACAGTAACGGTCAGCCAAATACCAACAGCTTGAAACTTGGTGAGTAGGCTTCAAATACAAGATGTATCTTCACCTACTAGGTAATTAAACATACAAAATTCATCTGAAGTCCTCTCAGCTATGCTTTTTTGAATACTACCTAAAATAGAGATCACATGACCAAGTCACATGATGAATCACCGTTGATATCAACATACATTTCAGCTTGTCGGAGCTTCTCATAAACCATTCAATGGGAACGGCATATGCATTGTCATTCCCAGCCACCACCATCTCCCTGAATTTCACCGGTTCCGGTGGATAGCGTCAGAAAGCTGGGATACGGAGCCGGAGTTAATGCTTACATATCCATTACGCTAACGATTCGAGTACCTTGTCATGATCTTATCTGCTAAGAACTCCATCTCTCACTTTTCAATAGTGGTGTTGAACTCTGATCAAACAATAACTACGCTATGGATGTCTAGCTGAGAAACAATCTTTTTTAAAAAATCTCCTATAATCAAGTAGCACTTTTCGAAATTGCCAAGCATTAAATACTAAGGTCAATCCGCCCGGTGGCTGATCACGGGATAAAGTATTTGTACAACAAGATTAGATGGCCGTGGCAAACGGAGGCATAGCCCGTTCGAGGAACGAGGAAGTGACACCGCTGTTGCGTGAACAGAGGGGACGACATGATGCCGCTATAATTGAGTCGTCAACGCGTGCGAATGGTGGAGATAGGGATGAAGAACATCTACTAGATGTAGACAGGGCAAATCAACATGTAGGAAAAACACGAGGAGCATTAATAATGTTAAGCCTTTTGGGCTTGATATTTCTACAAGGCAAGTCAACAAAATCCAGAGATATCGGCTACGGGAGAGGGTTGGAGATGCTTGTGATAAATATAGCTGACTTTATGTGCAGCTTCCAACTTCTCCGGGATCACTATCGCGCAATCTAGGATTGCTGAAGACTTAGACGCTTTTGCTGAAGTGACTTGGTTTGCCTCTTCATACCTTGTAAGTACAGCCTTAGATGAGTGAGTAGTACTTGATATTAATTGACTTACTTCAGATTGCAATGTCCAGCTTCTCTCCGATAGCAGCAAGGCTAGCTCAGATATTTTCCCCTAGATCTTGCATATTTGTTGCGGCTGTACTCTTCTCTATAGGTGGTATCGTGACCTCGCAAGCCCCTAGAATCGAGGTGTTTCTATTGGGTCGTGTGATAAGCGGAATCGGAGCAGCTGGGATAATGACCATTTCCTTCATCCTCGTACTCGAACTGTCTGGAAAGAAACGGCGAGGACTATACATTGGCTTGATAAACACCGGATTCACGTTCGGAGTATCATTGGGGGCCGTTATTGTAGGTGCCTGTCTTCAAGTAAGAGGCTGGAGGTTTTTGTTCTGGATCCAGGCACCGTTCGGGATGCTTGCTGGGTTGGGGCTTTTCTTGAGTATCCCAACTTCTTTCACAAGTGGCCAGAAGAGCTCTGAGAACTCATCTATTTGGAAGAAGCTTGCCAAGATTGACTATCTAGGGGCATTCACTTTGGTGCGTATCGCTGAAAAATTGTCTTTGACACACAACTAACCTCTTTTGCAGATGGCAGCTCTAGCAAGCTTCCTATTTGGCCTATCATGGCCAAAGATACTCTGGCCACCAATCATAGCCTCACCCTTCCTCCTTGTTTGCTTTATCATCATCGAAGTCTATTTTGCATCAGATCCAATTGTTCCAGTAACGGTTCTCACGTCCCGCGGAACCTTATTTTCTTGCTTCGCTCAGCTAGGCATGATGTCTACCCGATGGATGGTTCTTTTCTACTCACCTGTCTATGCTATGGCTGTTCGAGGCTGGTCACCTGCCTCGGCAGGTTCAGTTCTAATCCCCACAAACCTTGGGTTTGCAATTGGTGGCTTGACCGTTGGAGCTCTACATATCAATCGTGGTGGTTCATTTTGGTTGTAAGTCTCTGGCTTCTAATCAAAGAAGATAAATTGCTGATATTTCCTAAAATAGACCATCGGTGATATCTACCACCCTTTTCACCATCACCATATTTATCATTTCCCAGCTTTCATCCCCAGTGACACCTGCTGTGTATTTTCTTTTCGCCATATTCGCCAACGGTCTCTGTGCCGGTGCCGCTATCAATTATGCCCTTGCTCATCTTCTTCACATCACACCACCTTCCGCGCATTTCATCTCCACCGCTCTCCTTAACACTTTCCGAGGGTTTGCAGGCTCATTCGGTGCAGCTATTGGTGGTGGTCTCTTTGTTCGAGTGCTCAAATCGAGTCTCGAGGCAGGATTTGAGGAGAATGGGGGATTGAAAGGAAAGACACAGTTGGTGAGACGATTAGTGGGTGCGCCAGCCTTGGTGGGGGGCTTGAAAGGAATAGATAGGAAAGTTGCTATTGGAAGCTATGCAACTGCGACTACAAAATTGTTCTTGAGTGCCGCTTTGGTGGCAGCATTCATGATTCTTATGCAAGCGGGCACTGGCTGGAAAGCTGTGAAAGACGTGGAAGAGGTGGTGGTTGACGATGAGTGGGAGGAAGGACTAGAGCAAGGTGCATGATACTGTGTAAAATTTGTAGTACTATAATTGCATCTAATGTCTGAGATGATACATGATGTAGGATAATTAGAATAGATTCAGCTCTCCATAGAGGACCATAAAATGAAAAATTTGGAATTTCATTGATTGGTAGACTTATATGATATTGGACCACCTCGCCTAGTTTAGCAGAGTGATACATTTTAGAACGCTGTTGTCAAGTGCTGTAACTCACCTTGGCCTTTGCCTCTCTGAGATCATGGATCCTGTTTGAAGAGTATTTGGTGCTTGAGAGCCACAACTTTTATGTTTGCATTCGTAACCATTATGACGAGACTGTACCACATAGACAGTACCAACTCTTTAGTAATGTCGCACAGCTTCTGTAGTACTGATTACTTAGAATTGATATCTCTCTTATGCCGCTACCTTGCAGTCGCACGCATGATGATATCTCCCAATATTACCCTTTTCCGTACAATAGTACCCCCAGACCAATTCGCGGTGCGATCATTAATAGATGAGGCAGAGGAATGTGTGGGCAGCTTGACATGTGGAATTCACGGAAGGGGGCAGGTCTTGGCACGGAACCTCCTACACCTTCTATCTGTTATGGACGACATCATCTCTGGCTATGAGATCAATTGTTTTCAATGCATTAGCTAGGATTTAGGATGATTTGACCGTATTCTAGACTGAAGGAGGAAACCTCGTACCATGGTCGAAATCTTACATCGTCGGCCCACATCACACACCAAGCTCATAATGCCAACGATCTTTGTGAGTAATAACGATAGTAGAAAGCTAGATTCAAAACTATCTAACTTGTAATATTCTCTTTGGGATACTATGCTTTCTCCTGTTACCATCTTCCGGATGTCTCACAAGCTCTGAGACAATCCCGCCTTGCAGTTTGCTGGTAGTAGCAATGGAGGCAGGAACCCACGCCAGCCACCTTCCTTTACACCACCAGTTCAAAGCATGAAAGAAGTTGTGTCTATTCAGATGCCTATATATTGATGCCTCTTGCCTTCATCTTCATCTATAATCATCAGCTTTTGGATCACCTCATTCTTACTTCTTCAAACACCTGCCCTGTCTTCGACGTATCAAATACTATCCTTACACCATAGATTCACGAAACATCATAATGTTCGCCTTCTTCTCTATTCTTTCTATTGTATCGGCGGCGGCAATTCCATCTGCATCCAATACTGCTCCAGTGTCAGTAGAGATCGCCGCCTCAGATCTCCTCACCAATCGCACGACCAATGTTACCACTGCTGCCAACCTGTACTGTCCACTTGACATTAAAGGGCTTTTTGAGTTCCCGCACTTAATTATCCCAACTGATAAGGACAATCCTCAGCACGCGTTGGGTACTGCTTATTGGGCTGAAATGACATCGAAGGTACGCCTGACTTCGTCTTCTTGCGTCTGATTTGTTCCAAAACTTACCATTCTAGAAAACCACTGTATTCAACTTCGATATTCGCTATTCTGAAGAATACATTGGTAAGACCTGTGCTTTGATCTTTATGTTTCCCTATAAATCATCGCCGCCTGCCTACGATTGGTCGGGAATGGAGGCTCAGGAATACAGCAAAGGAGGCCTTGTGTTCTCAAAATTGGTCGGGCCTGCATCTTTAGCGACTACATTCGCAAACACTCCAGCTGTATGTTATTTCTCTCACCAGCCAAAGTCTACCAATGTTCCCATCAAAGTTTGGATACTGACCTACCTAAACAGGTCGATGTCGCGTACAATAAAATCTACTTGCTGCCTGGAAGCGTTCACCAAATTGCCACTTTTCCCTGCAATGCTGGATCTCAACAGACGTTCTCCGGTACCAGTGTAGGAATCGATGACTTAAAGATCTTCCAGAGTCAGGCTGAATCTGGTCCATCTGGTTTGTTCATCACTCCATGTGTGTAAGCACCCACCGTGTAGAGTGCCATGCTTGCAAAGAGATAGTGTATGGGCAATAGCTAATGGGTAATAATAATGGAGTCGAGCGTCTTATGGCTTTGGTATAGAATAGTACGCATTATGCGGAATACCAACATAGTTTGATAAACATTGTTGTGCACAGAAAGATGAAATCACTCTACTCTCTTGAAAGCCTTCATTTTATAATGCTGACAGTCTTTGTGTTTGGTGCCTGTGAGTTATTGTGGATTTTTGTCCTTTGGGCGTAAGAAAAGAGAGGATAGCTACCTTTCAGGGAAGCATATAATATATTATTACATTCTTTTAAAACCAGGTCATGTGGTATCACGTGCATTCGTGTCCAGTATATACACATCGACAACACGCACACGCACCGTCATTGAAATTGATCAAGCCAAGTCGAACAACTTTTGGTTCGTAGCTTATTACATATCAAGGTATGGTTACCACATATAGGAAGTGTTATTCCCAAACGTTGATTTTGACAATTAGTGACGTATTCCACCTCAAGGAAAAACAAGCAAGTCTTCAAGACACGCTCTTTGGACCAGTGCATTATTAAACAAATTTAGCTTCGACCACTAGAATTAGCCTAAAACAAGATTGTTTGGCTCGCAAAGGCTACTTGAGTTAGTCGGTAGCATGGATAAGGAGCTTGAGTAAGTTTTCCCTCTGTACAACCCAATCACTTCTCTATCTCTCATTTACAAAGACAGTATGCTGACCTAGACGGTTGCAGGCGTGCTCTTGCAGCCTCAAGCATGGAGCAAGCAAACATACTTGAGGAGGAACGCCAGCTGCAAGAGGCGATTCGTTTGTCAAAGCTACCGTATGAAGAAAACATAGCAGCCTCAACCACCCATCACGGGCAAGCTAGCGCCGTAGCTAGTAATTCCAGCTTCCCAACTCACTCAGGAGATCTAAATGAAAGACCAAAAAAACGTAAAGCTGAAGAGGAGATCGCGAAGGAAGTTACAAAAGCTGCAAAACATGCAGTTGCTATGGCTTACCCAAATGGTGGAATCCGAATTACACGAACACCTGGAAGAAAGAATTCCGCGAACTGCATCAATTTGGCGGATATTGTACACAGAGAAGATCTTCTCTCGGCATGCATATTCTCTTTCTTTATTGCAAATGAAGAATTATTTGAGCACCTCCCTCTCTCTCATCACTCTAATACCATCCCAGTAAGTATGGTTTGAGACATGCTATTCTTTTGTCAAATTATTAATATTTTTTGTAGATTTACATCGGCCGAGATGTCAATATGGATCCGATGCTACCGGTAGCATATACCGCTGCTGGTCTTAGTCTCAATGAACGAGGCAAGCTAACGAAAGCACAGCTAGGAACGCTCATACCCCAGCTTAGCCAACTACATCGCCAACAGTACGGCAAGAATTATCATTCGTTCTACGCTTGGTCTTCAGGTTCTTCACACTCTAAGATTATGCTACTGGTGTATCCCACATTTTTAAGAGTCGTAATTACCTCTTGTAACATGATGGACATTGATACAGAGATGGGCGACAATCATTGGTATATCCATGACGTACCTAAGCTGCATGCTCAAAAGAAACATGTCTTAACAGACTTTGAGACAGATCTTTTGGCACATCTTCAACATCTCAGCACACCCGATGACTTTATTGATTCCATTCGAGGCTTGTACGATTATTCTACAGTCAAGGTTCATCTTGTGACATCCGTTCCTGGCGTCTGCGCTGGCATCAAAGCAGAAAAACACGGACTTCTTCGTTTGCGAAGAGTGTTGCTGGACCTTCAGCTCAAACTTCCAGACAAGAAAACTGCGGGAAACCTTCAACTTGAAGTCTGTACAGCCAGCGTCGGCGACCTAAATGCCAAGTGGCTCAGCGGCTTCCATGACTGCGCACTTGGAAAGGAATTCTTTCCAGTTAGCGAATCAAATAATGACTACGAAGTTCCAGATATGAAGCTTTTTTACCCCAGTGTAAGTGACGTCAAAAGTGCGGATGAGCTGGCTCAGGAGGCTGCAAGTAATATTGGTTGCCATACTCGACCTTGGAACAAAGCATCAAATGAGATTAAGCAAATATTTCATCACTACGAGTCAAAAGATAAAGGTCGACTATTCCATCAAAAACTTATCTTGGCTTACGACCCAAGCGATAAAGCGATCACTTCACCACCTTATTACCTCTATATTGGCTCTGCAAATCTATCGCAGTCAGCTTGGGGAGGTCTAGAGAAGGATAAAAAGAAAAACAAAGAGACGTGTGATACGAAATTGGTAAAAATGAGTAACTTTGAGTGTGGAGTGGTAGTTCCAGGGCTGCTGGTTCCTGATTTATTGGCTTCTGGAACGGTGGACTGGAGGGAAGGAATTGTACCATTTGTTCAAACTGCTAAACGCTATAATTTAGCCAAGGATAAGCCGTGGAATGACCCAAGGTGGGTGACTGGATATGTAGAAGGGAGTGGTGGTGACTTCTAGATTTTATACCTCTAGAATCTAATCTTGTAAGCTACCAACAGCTTGCTACTGTTACCTCATATAGAGGTCAAAATTAAACCAATTAGGAAATTGTCAAGAGACGGTATTTAAGCAATTATTAGGATAGTGGAGAAGTCTGAGTCGAAGTCCCAATCTAACCAGGATCCCCGATTAACAGCGCTACCCTCTTCCAGCATGCAAGACATTATGTTCAAAAAAGCCCATTTTATTTGAGTCAGATCTAGAGTCACAGCTCTCTGTTCAAGATACCTGACATATTCCCCGAATTTCTTAGATTTCACTGTCAATCCACCTCTTTCTTCTATCTGATACCCGATTTTTAGCATAGTTACTGTAAAGTGTAATTACACTGTTCAGCACCAATTGGACAGCAAGTGAAACTTTTTGTTATTGACTGAAATGCGAGAACACCAAATTAGAGAAAGCCCATTGTTCAGAAATGGCGTCAGCTAACTATGAACATTATCTTGAACAGCTGATATCATAGAGAATATAACGTCGAGGCAATGATACGAAACCATACTCCACAATCATCGAAAGTTCGGAAGTTCGGGAGAAACAAAAATGGAGCCAGGCCGGGACCACCTAGAGCAAAACCAGTTGCTTGATAGACTACCGATTCTAAGTTTTACACAGACGCGAAGACTGTACACCCTTTATCACAAGTATCGGATGGATTTGATGCTCTTGTGTTTCAATTTTCCACCACGACCAGCAACCGATGTGGAAATGGCGCAAATGAACCGTCTGAGAGATGCTGTAAGTGAAGGCCCGATCCAAGGATATCTGAGTAACATACAGCTCACAGCAAACAGCGAGTTACTTGATGAGTGCCGACTTCGATTGAAACTTTATGATGAAGTTCATGCACTGCGCACTCGTAGATATACATTTCTCATGAAGAAAAGATATCTCGACCACATTATCAAAGGCGAAGAAGAAAAGGCCGAGGCGATGAAACAGCCAGGCTATATTCGCGCGCAGCAAACTGCAATATGTGCTGTGATATTCCGAGCAAGCATATTCCAGGACAACAACACGATCTCAAATCGAAGAATTTTGGCCGTGGTAGACATGGTAAAATATGTCAATCTGCAGCAAACAGATGACAAAGACTGCTCTATATGCTACGCGGAGCTTCAGCGCGAGATACCCGTGATACAGGAAAATAACATCCAAATGGGGGAGTATGACCCTGAACTGGGTCACATTCCACTCGTGTGTAACGGAACTATTCCATCAGACACACATTGCGCCGCGGAACTTCCTTGTGGCCATAAATTTGGAGCCAAGTGCATCTGGAAGTGGGTTCTACGGCGCAACATGTGCCCTCTATGCAGAAATGACTGCACCAATGACTTAAATAAGTACGAGGAGACGGAAGAATCTGACGACGAGCAGTTTGAGCTAATTGAAGAAGATGAAGCAAATGATGAAGCAAATGATGAAGCAGATGATGAAGCAGATGAAGCAGATGAAGCAGATGATGAAGATGATGAAGATGATGAAGATGATGAAGATGATGAAGATGATGAAGATGATGAAGAAGATGAAGAAGATGAAGAAGATGAAGAAGATGAAGAAGATGAAGAAGATGAAGAAGATGAAGAAGATGAAGAAGATGAAGAAGATGAAGAAGATGAAGAAGATGAAGAAGATGAAGAAGATCAATAAGACGGGCAAGATGATCAAGAGGATCACTGGTGCTAGGATCAAACTTTTATACTAGAAGCCTCGGCTTTGAGGTGATATTGTGGAAAGCAATTCCGATCGAAAAGAACAATTCTTTGATCAAGTGAACAAAAATTGCTATGATCAAGCTTTTCTTTTCAAGAGAGACAGATTGTCCTAAATAAGTCATAAATACCAAAAAAACACGAAAAATCGAAAAAAAGACAGAAAAAGAGAAAAATAAAAAAAAAGGGTTTCCCAAAAAGGTTCTTCTCCGGTTATATTGTGCTTCGCTCTCTCATCAATTTAAATCTATAATCATTACCTGCTCGGGAATAAGTTTAGCATTAATTCAAAAGGTTAGCTTGGAAACAACTATAAATGACAAATATATGGGAATGCAATTTCAGAAACTTCTAAATTTATAGATATCTAAATGCGAAATAGCTATTTCAAGATCTGCTGATTAGTAAATCTGATATATAAGGCTTTACAGACAATAGTAAGTTTGTAATTATACTTCTAGTGAGAAAGTGTATTCATATTTTTGACAGAGTAATCAAAATCAAAATCATAAGAAATATATAATTTTAGAATGTTTCGATATTTGATTTGGACGTTTTGACGTAAAATTGTTCATTTAAAGCAATTATAGATCCAGGATGAGTGACAACAGAATGAACAAAGAGGGGGGTTCTCCCTCTAAGACTTCTCTGCTGTAATATGCATAACAATTGATTTCTAGTTCATGTTCAGGTCTAAGTCAGACCTGGGAACAAATCTGAAATTTTACTTGAACAAAGAAACTTAACGTAATTGGTAACATGAACAGAGGAGATGTGAAGAACAAATAAGTCTCAGAACTTTATATATTTCGTCGTAGAATCGTTCAGGCTTTCTTACTCATTTACATGCACTCATATCGTCAACATTAGCCATAAGGTAAACTGTCAGATAACTTTGGATAGTCAAATTGTCAGGATGGATGCCTTGATGCTCCTAAACAAAGAGGAGGAAGAGAAACTTATTCAAGGAAAGGATACTCTTAACAATCTAGAAGCCCGGTAACTGACCATTTTAAAGTGCAAGCTAGCACTCAAGTATCAATTTCTACAGTTTGAGTGGCCACCACGAACAGAGACTGAAGCAGAGAGTCTACGATTCAAACGGCTCGAGACGGCTACAGAGGGTATAAACCATGTTCCTGTGCTTGCAAGTGAAGCGTTAGGCTACTGGAAATCAGCAGAATTATCTGCAGCCCGGGAGCTCTTGAATGATTGTATCACAATCAGTAGAGAGCAAGCCGATATTTTGGGCCGAGACCAGAGATACAGTTTGCTGATGTGTCGAAAATACCTGGTCCTTATGTTTCAACCATTCAGCAACCTTTACATTCAAGTATTACTAGACGCAGAGGTGATTCGAGCCCAACAAGATGCACTCGCTGTTGAGCTGAGCGGCCGCGATACAGAATCTCCCAGAACGGCGAGGATTTTGGGTATCGTGGACTTAATCACCTACAATCGAATTCCTCTGGCCGTGAAGAAAGGAGAGCAGGAAGGCTGTAGCATCTGCTACGAGGAACTAGAAGACGGTGTTCCGAAAGGTGCAGATGTTCGGGTGGTGCGACAAACCAAGGCAAGTGCGGTCTTTACCTCGTATATCATCAACGGAACTTCCTCAAGACTGACTCATCACACCGCAATGTTGCCTTGCGGTCATAGTTTCGGCTCACGCTGCATTTGGACGCATCTCTTGACTAGCCAGGCATGTCCGTACTGCAGAATGGACTTCACAATCATCCTTGGCAAGTACATTGTATAACCAGAGGGTTGCGACTAAACTCCCACAATTCTTACTCAACTTGAATCATTCAAGACCTAGGTCCCAGATATTATAAACTCACGCAACAGCAAGTATGATGCTGCCTTTATCAGCTATCTACGTCAAGATTCTACCAGTCTGGGGACAGGGCTCTGCCAGCTCCAATTATCAAGAAAACAAGCTAAGTAAACCAAACTACATAACTTCACTGCCCCAAAAGTCATTCTTCCGCCTCTACAATATTGTGATTTCATGCAAGATATTTTTTTGAGTTAAGAATTGAAAAGAGTTCATTCTAAATAATCGACTCGTGTTTGTGGTGTTACAAAAGAACAGAAGCCTGAGAAATGAGATGTTCTTGTTCAGGGAGTTGGTCTTTTTTTGGCCTTGGTTGAGATCACCACTTCTTTCATGCGATCTCCTTGAACCGGCACTCTGCAATCACTCTTGTCCTGACACAGAGACCAAGCAAGAAAAGTTCCACAGGCCATTAGAATTTGTGCAAGAGGCTTCACAGTTACGTAAAAGCCCCAGCAGTATAACAAAATCCTCTATCCCCCCCGGTTGCTTCATGCTAACCTTCCGACCACGTTTAAATCTCAACACGTTCAAACCCATTCTGCCCCCCCCTCATCAAACCACCCTACCCGTCAACACCCGACGGTGCTTTTCGCGAGCATTGTTGCTGTAGCGAAGAACACGCACAGACAGCCGTTACACCCACCGCCGTTGAAACTCGGCATCGGCGCTTGTGAAACGACGACCGAGCAATGCAAACCTTCGTTCGATGCGGCCAGCAAGCGTCATAAGTGTTAAAAGTGTATAGTACCAGTATATCTGCGCGGTACTTCCCGCGGGAATTGACCGGTACTCGTGCGGTAGTTGAGCGGTATATATGTGAAAAAGGCGTGGGAGCAGATATATTAGCCTGGTACAGGGGGCGAGCGATGGGGCATAATTGAGGAGGTATTGTTGAGTGATGTAGGCATTTGTTTTGGAGGGGTGCTATTTAAAACATGGGATGAAAATGAAACATCGGAAAGCCGCATGTCCTGAAGGTATTAAGCAAGCTTGGATTTGCCATCTTGTGGCTGTCATGTGCCTTGAGGGCAACCAAGTATCCGAGAAGAAATATACTCGAAACATTAAAACTGGGTAGTGTGGGCGCGCTTTGAAGCTATAGAGAACATCATATTACGAACGCTTCGGTCAGTGCGAGTGAATGAGTAGAAACCGAGGAAGGGATAACGGTTACAGGAATCATTAGAGAAACATTTTGTGCTCTGGAGAATACTGCTGCATGCATATCTCTAATTATAGAAGAGTCTACGAAAAGTTGACTCTGCCACGGCATCTTGAGGCTACTCTGGAACATGTTTCTATCATCAAAAGACCCTCAATTCGTCATCTGCCGGGAAACCATTGTTCCAAGGAACAAGCTCCAACATGGAGAAGAAAAGTCTGCGATGGAGTAAATAGTTGAATGGGGGTTTCTCCGGCGTACCAAGTGTACCGGCATCTCGTGAGTTGCAATCACGCTCTTAATTCAAACTGGTTTCCGGCAGCAATGATCATTTGCTTGATGGTGCAAAACTCAACAAACAGGTTTATCGGCATCTATCCTATCATGTCAGTATCATAGTATTTTAATACACTCATGGGTTCCCCAGATCCAAGGCCATCCATGCACAACACGATGATGCTCGAGAGCTCTTATTAAGGTTGATTTAAGGTTTTGAGTTGTTCTCCACCTCAGGAGCCGCCATTACCAGATATCCACTGCCAGAAGGTCCGAAGGGGAGATGCGGGGATATCGACCACTCGCAAAAGTCGCAAACTCAGATCGATATCTCGCAAACTCTCATCGCGTCGCGGCACGTGAAACGAGCGACGTGGCCCAGCGCGACGCGACGATCCTTTTTCCAACTATTGTCACAACATGAGATTCCAAATCAAAACAATCCAGGAGAAGCAAACACACAGATATTTATTTAGCTTTCCAGTCTGAAGATACCCAAGAGCAGCATCCACTGTGGCAATCTGATCATCTGTCCCACAACTCAACAATTGCGTGGCCCTCTGGGAGTGACGTAACAAGCACTATGTAAATAAGCTAGACGGGAGCAATGCAAGTGAGGACATGTTTTCCACTCAACAATTAACGGAGGAAGGGAAGCACAGTGCTGTAGCGGAACGCAGCTAGCAACTGGCGTTAAGAAAATTTCTAGTTGCTGGTTTGGAACGCAGAGCCCTTCCGGTGTTAGGAATGGCGTCTAGATAGTCGCGGTAAGTAAGCTGGGATCTGTCCATGCACTTGTTTTGTGGGAAAGCGAAAGAGGCTTGTAACGGGAAAGATTTCGTTGTGGAGCTTTGGATCTCGTATCGGTATTTCTTGTGGCGTACTGGGTATTAGTGAGGATTTTAAAGTTCGGCTGGGAAAAGAGTCTAATGCAACACGCAAACAAATGCGATACCCAAACAATAAACAGAGGGAGAGACACAAAACGATGTTTGCCAAGCACCGGACTAGATCACTGAGCATCTAGTCGTATCTCTTTTAGCATCTTGAGCTCCGATTATTCCTTTCCACACGTTTGCAAGTTTGGAAAGCTGAAAAGGATAATGAAGGAAACGAAGAGCATTCGTGGGATAAGTAAGCCGTTACTGGCGTATAAAAATGTCGCCTATGGCCAGTGAACTAATGCAAGCCAGCGATCATGAGAAGTCACCACCATTGAGGCTTTCCATTTCCACATTATTTGAGTGACTAGCATCTGTAATCAATCTCACGGTAGTTACTGACAGCTATACAATTCTGGTCTTAAATAGCTATGGTGCTGCAACCATAGGCCTACTAGATTGCCTATAGTAGGAGGAGGTGAAATCAGAAACATAATCCAATCGAGGGGGTCGAGTCCACGGGACGTATCAGTCGCTGCTGTGAGGATGAACCATGAAGAGCATAATGCCTAGAGACTGAGGAGGTTGTCAAAAGCTTTCTAGATTGATCGGGAGCCCGCGTCTCGGAAAACATCATTTGATCTTGATTACATCATCGGAAAACCTGTTGGTGTATCATTCCATGAATTAATGGCTTTATATGACGGTAGTACATATAACACATTAAACAGCAAAAGAAACTGAAACACTTGCTGGTCATTGTTTTCCTGTCGACGTTGTGATAGTGATAGTGATAGTGATGTACTCGTCACAGGCTCTTCTTCTCGTCACTCAACCAATGACATATGTGGATATATACCGTCAGTTATGCCACGGAATCAAGGCCAATTTTGCTTATGAATAGTATAGTATACGATTGATCAAAGGGTTCACACATTCACGGATAGATGAGCTTTCTGCACCTTTAGATAACGAGCACCGTAGTTTAGACATTAGCTCATAGTTTACCACATCAGCCCATATACAAGATGTTGGTGACGTTCACTTGAATTGGTGCCTTAATCTCAATTAAACACGACCTGCTTTCAGCAGCTATCAGCAGCTATTAGCACCCCATTCAGCTGCGAAGGGTCTATAGCGTGAGCCGTTTCAAATGAAATAAAGATCGCTGTCCAAGAGCTTAGTTCAAGGACGGGCCACGGGCCATCTCAACATCTTACAGTATTTGCATCGAGTGCAACGAGCGAAGCGTTAGTGAGAGCTGCTAGTGAGGACATCTAGGTAAGCTTTAGTCAACGGCATTTGGACGTGCACGTTTGCATCAGGTATCTTAATGGCTGGGTTATATGGCACTATTAATAATGCATGGATAAGATATAAGATACGCACGCTTGGATATCTTTGCACGTGTCCAGTGCTCTCGGAGGATTCGGTAGATCCTATGTGCATTTGCACCCCGGGCATAAGCCAGAAATCTATTGAAGCAAATCTTTTAGGAATAGGAAGCGTCTGTAGCCATGCTTTGCTACTGCCTTGAACGATGATTGAAAGCCCATGTATCTGGAAAGGAAGCAAATCAAAACCAAGTCATCAGTAAGACAACTTTGTGTATGCCGTGTGAGCGTCAGGGGCACAGTTCCCAATCGTACGTTTTAAACAGAGCGAGGACCCAACAGGTCCGGGGAGGCATGGTGCAGGGACGACGACGAGGGTCCCTAGAAGAAGAGCCATTTTTAAATCCGTGATCACAAATAAGAACGTGCGTGGGGTTCCGGGTGTCTGTGAGCCTGTGCCATGCCCGTAAGTTCCCACACATGGGGGCATGGGGTTGAAGCCAGCGCGAAACAAGTCATGTTGCTGCTGCTGTGATACAGGAAGAATTGTATGTACTGTATGGTGTTAATGACGACGTGAAGAAATTCAACAACATGATGGGTAACACAAGAATACGTGTCAATTAAAGGGGCAATAGGAAGAAAGCATTTGGCGCTGCCGTGGAAGTGAGGAGATGAGAAGTGAAGAAGCGCCGACGAAGTAGTGAGGTCGAATAACGAGAGTTGGGAGACGAAGGAGTAATCTCCTGAATCGGGTCGATCTTCGTTTTCGTTGGCCGCGGACGTTGGAATACTACCACACCTACGGACACCAGGCGAATCAGGAGCCGGGAATTTTGACCTTTCATGTAATTCTTGCCCGCATTGGGGATTAAATAAAATAAGAAAAAGCTGCAGGCGTAGCCGCAATGATAGGTGGTGGGTGGAAGCAGATGGCAGACAATGGGATGAAAAGATGGCGATGCTGATGGCGGAAGATAGGCTGCGAGGCGTCAATGGTGTATTTGTTTAGTCGTACCTGAACAATAGAAAGCCAATTATTCATCCGGACAGACGGGAGGGAAGAACATCCACCAACTAGTTGCCGACGCCAGAAATGACTTTGGTGGAATGCAATTGATATCGGGAATAAGATGTTGACCTGAGGAATTGCACTTTGCCATCTCAAGATGTGAGAAATTAGTCTGCTGGGCTGATAATTCGTGTTATCTCCAACAACCACAAGCTGTTGGCTAATGTTGGCTACGGGTTGGAGAATCCTCCAGCTCAGAAGCCCGAGCAACTATGGGCTAGGATTACCATAGGTCTGAAGAAGTCCGAGAAGCATTACACAGTACAGACGTAGTGAATCAATCTCTCATCTGCTGGATAATTTATTCCACGTCCTTCCAGCGGGTGAAGCTCCGAGTCCAATGCGTATGCAAGCCATCAATACTACTGCACACCTTCATTCTCTCCATGATGTTTTCGTGGCTCACCCGCTCTCTGGACCACACTAGGAAACGATGCTAACAGTCAATGGTGGAAGTGGAAAAGTGGAAAGGCGAAAAGCTCCGAGGGTGCGTTACTGTGATCGCTCAGTCCCGGGCTGCATAAGTTGTTGTTGGCTCTTGGTGATGGCAACCGCTCTTGTGTGACGAGAACATCGTGGCATTCCTCGCTCTATCCAGGTGGAGGTGCAGATGCAGATGCACAAGCAGATGCAGATGCCGATGTAGAACGCAATACGTTCTGTTGTTGCTGTGCAGTAAGGTGCATCCTCCGTAACCGTCAGGTCAGGTCGTGTATAACCTCACGATGGCTCCACCCCACCAGCTCCTGCTGCAGAGTTCGACCCGCCATCCATCCACTGTCCGTTTCATTGGTAAGGCAAGTTCATCCATGTATGTGGCCGTGCAGGGAGGACTTTGGTCTCGTCGGTTGCTGTGTCCACTGAATAAAAGTGATAATGCTGGTCCTGGTCGTGGTCGGGGGGGGGTTCGGTCGGTCGTTGCCCTTGCAGTTCAACGACATGGCGCGGCGTTGCTCCCACCCCTGGGGACGGTACACCACCGGTACCACATCCGCATCCTAATCCTAATCACATCTTCGCTAGTCCTTCCTGTACTATACTAATACTATACTATACTGTACAGTATACCGTACTGTACTGTACTGTACTGTACCGTACCGGCCCCCAGAAAACCCGGCAAAGCAAACAGACACCAAGGTCCAAGCTAAGGGCAAGATAAACTTCATCCCTCCTGGCTCATAAGTACGATCCGACCAGTCTCCTCCACGAGTGCACTAGAGAAAGTAAACTCTCACGGCGACGCGAGAAACGGCAAGCGACGATCATCCTTCACAACACCTGCTCGCGCTGCGTCGTGCTCGACTCGACCTTGCTTTGTCAACACTACACACCTCGCTCCTCGCACCGCCGTCGAAATCCGTCAAATCAGTAAACAAATACATCACCAACTCCACACACGCCCCCAATTGCCCTAATACAGCTCGGTCAACCCACCCACAGCCGTCCCCTCCTTCTCCTCGTACCTTTCGCGCAAGTTGCACCACGAAACCTTTGCTCTGGCCGCCAGTCTCGAAGCTCGAGTCGCTCAGTTTCACTCCTGGCCCATTGCCTGTTCCGAGACCCAACGCAGTGTGCGCACTGATCCTCACCACCACATTCAGCGGCCTGACACATCGAGTCCTTGTCCTCTTCAATTGGTGCAGCCCGTCATACTCTGTTCTGACGGACCTCCGCCTGCATAATTGCCTCTGCCCACCGGCTCCCTTCCGAGCAACCTGAGCAGAGCCGACCCTGGTTGAGCAACAAAACCGAACGTCGTTATTTGAAAAGGGCTGCTTTGCAATCGTGATGCGATCGGCATAAGCAAATTTTTGACAAGCATCAAAACACTTCTTTATTGGTATGGACACACCTGCTGCGCTCCAAGTTCGTGGTGACATTCTTCCTCCCTACACAGCATTCTTTCTTGCAGAGGAAAACTAGACCACCCGATACTAATTGTTAGACTTCTAGCATACGGACCGATAGTCAAACATATCCCCAAGGAGCATCGAAAGTGATACAATTGATCTTCGCAGCGGCGTCTTACCCACATTCCACACCAATCTTATCGACATCCCTCGATAATCACAACCGCCGTCTTTTCACCCTGCGATCATACAAGACCCTCCAACAATTGCTCGAAGGTCTTGGAAGGGACTGATGGTAGCCGTGGCAGGTTGCCCAACATGGTGATAGAGAACAAACATAATACACGTAGCAGTGCTTACGTAGCACCACTGGCAATACAGAAGGATCACCCCAATGGCTCAAGCGGGAGATCGATGAGCCGGAAGAGAAACAATCGCTCGCGCAGTAGCAGTGAAGCAACATTATCCTCTACGGGCCAAACGCAAATAACACCACCTACAACACCCAACGGCTCGCAGGAAGACTTGAGCATACAGATGGAGACGTCACAGCCACCAGTTTTCCACAATTTTCTTCGCGCATTTTATCCCTTTCACCCAACTTACGCCATTGCCGACACCACAGTCACATTGCCACTGAATGAAGGAGATGTGATTTTGGTGCATTCGATACACACCAATGGATGGGCGGATGGTACTCTTCTCGTATCGGGCGCAAGAGGATGGCTACCAACCAATTACTGTGAAGCATATGAACCCGAGCACATGAGAAATCTCCTGAAAGCGCTCTTAAATTTCTGGGATCTCCTGCGAAGTGGCTTGAGTTCCGACAATGAGATATTTGGGAATCAAGAATTCATGCGAGGTATTATTGCTGGCGTACGGTATTTACTGGTATGTATTTTGAGCCATTCCAAATGCAAGCGCTGACATATTGCAGGAAAAATCACATTGTTTAACTCGCGAGTCACTAAAAGTTCAGACAAATGACTCGATACGAAGGAATCGCAAGGCACTCTTGTCAGATTTGTCGTCACTTGTTAAAACAGGCAAAAGGCTCCAGGAACGTGCTGTTGACCCCGTTACACAGGATCAAGAAGTCAACAATGACGTGGATGAAATGATTCTTAAGGCTTTCAGGATTGTCACGAGGGGCGTGAAGTTTCTGGACACGCTCGAAGAGGATGACAGAGTCCGACAACCTATAAACAAGACAATTATGGCCACAGTTGCCGAGGAGACATACCATCCTCCTACTCCTCCAGCAGAGGCGACGTCATTCGAGGTTGCACAACATGGCGATTCTGCTTCCGAGGCGGGATCTCGCAGAGACTCGAGTCACAGTACAGGAAGTGGAGTGTCTCGATCTCGAGTATCTGAAGAGCAAATGAGAGGCTCAACGCAAAACAAACGAGTATCAGCAGCTTATTCCTCCACAACCTCCTCATCCCGTCCTCTATCAGTTACGATATCACGCCCATCCTCACTCATCAATACAAAGAGATCGTCAATCTCACATCGTGCATCTCTGACACATTCTATCCCTGCAACACAACGTCAGAATCTTGTTACCGAGAGATTAAACGCCAGCCATGACACCTTTCTATCATATCTTGGGTCATTTATTGGTCGCTTACATCTCCAATCTCAGTCATGTGCTAATTTGCTGTTGACCATACGGCAGTCTGTGACTGCTGGGCGGGCTCTTCTAGCAGTTGTGGCGGTAGTATGTGAGCACGATAATCAAAGCGCAGACTTGCTCTACAAGGCTCGAAACGCCATGTGCGACCAGATCAACAAATTGGTGATTGCTGCTCGAAACATCATCAAGTCATCCCCAGGAGAAGACGAGGATATTGTCTTGCCACACCAAAATGGTCAACTCTTGACAGCGGCAACCGGCTGTGTAAAGGCTGCTGGTGAATGTGTTGCAAAGACGAAATTTGTTATTGAGCGTATTGGCGACTTTGAGTTCGAACCCCATGGCTCGGAGGTTGACACAGCTACAACTACTGTGCTTGCGGAAGTGAATATGGCACCCAAGGAATCCGTATCTGTACCCGAACCATCCTCTCGGCCACCTCCCCCACCTCTCATCATCCCAAGTTACGAAAAACCTCTTCCCGACGTTCCTTTAGGATCAGATGGCAGTTTCCCAGTTCCTTCTAGCGTTACAGCGGTTGCAACAAGTGCGACAACGGAAACTACATCCGCCACGGAGTCAGTCTCTCTTGGACACTCACTACTACCACCACTTCCTCGTGAAGCAACCCCTTTACTCGCTGGTGATGACTATAGCCCATCGGATAAGTCGGCGTCCAACGATTCGGAGTTTCAGAGCTCTTATCGCGGTGGAAGTATGACTGCCTCTAATTCTGGCACATATATCAGCAGTACGAGGGATTCTGAGTCGAGCCTTATGTCACAAACCTCCACTCGAGCGACGACCCCCGACATTGCCGCTCAGGTTCCCATTCCAAAATCTAAACTCTCTATCTCCGAGCTGAGCACAAGCGAAAGCCAATCTACACTTGCTGAAGACTTGGATGATGGGGAATCGCAGATGCTTGAAAAGACGTTTGCTCACGAACTCCTATTCAACAAGGAAGGCCAAATAACTGGAGGTTCTCTTGCTGCCCTTGTTGAAAGGCTCACTTCCCACGACTCAACTCCGGATGCCATGTTTGTCTCGACTTTTTATCTTACTTTTCGATTATTTGCTAGTCCGATAGAACTGGCTAAGGCTTTGAAGGAGAGATTCGAATATGTTTCAGAAAGTCCTCACATTGCTGCCCCAGTGAGGCTACGCGTTTACAACGTATTTAAAGGGTGGCTTGAATCGCATTGGAGAGATTCATCTGATCACGAAGCTTTGGTAGTGATTGAGCCCTTTGCCAAAGATCAATTAGGCAAAGTTCTCCCCGCCGCTGGAAGAAGGGTTCTAGAACTAGTCAAAAAGGTTTCGTCTTCGGACGGACCACTTGTTCCCCGCCTTGTATCCTCGATGGGCAAAACCTCTACTTGTATCGCACAATTCGTACCTGCAGATACACCACTACCTCCTTCTCACATGACCAAGAGCCAAATAAGCTCCTTGAAGAACTGGAAGATGGGTGGCAGTAACCCCACTGTCCTTGAGTTTGATCCGCTAGAGCTGGCTCGTCAATTGACCATCAAAGAAATGAATATATTCTGTACGATAATGCCCGAGGAACTTCTGGGTTCAGAATGGACTAAGAGATCGGCGTCTAATGCTACTAATGTCCGAGCGATGTCAACTCTCTCAACGGATCTCTCCAACCTTGTCGCAGATACCATTCTTCAGTATGACGACGCTAAAAAGCGAGCTTTGTTGATCAAGCACTGGATCAAGATTGCTCACAAATGCCTGGAACTCAATAATTACGACTCTTTCATGGCCATTATCTGCTCCCTGAATTCCTCTACCATTACCCGCCTGAAGAAGACATGGGATATCGTTTCACAGCGTCGCAAAGATCTGCTTAAGGCTTTACAAGCAATTGTTGAGCCTGATAAGAACTATGCTGTCCTTCGAAGAAGGCTTCATGATCATGTTCCTCCTTGCCTTCCTTTTGTTGGGACTTATCTAACAGATCTCACCTTCGTCGATGCTGGCAATCCATCAACTAAGCAACTTCCAGATTCAGGAGACGGAGAAGGCATGTCGGTGATAAACTTCGACAAGCACACACGCACAGCAAAGATAATTGGCGAGCTCCAACGATTCCAGGTCCCATACAGGCTCACCGAGGTTCCTGAGCTTCAGGAGTGGATCCAAGCACAAATTGTGCGTGTTAAGTCATCGTCAGAAAACGAAAATGTTCAGCAATACTATCGCAAGAGTCTTCTGCTTGAGCCTCGCGAAAATAATCGCCCGCAAATCACCCCTAGTCCCATTGATCCGTCAAGCGGCAATTCGAAAGACAAGTTCGATCTCTTCAGCTGGAAAACTTCCAAGGAAAGGGAAAACAACCGGTCTGGCAGCATCTCCGGCATTTCTGGTACCTCTAATATATAAATCATAATCACCCGTCACGACGGAAAATTTCACGGCCACTACTACTCACGAACGAACGACCTATTTTTGATACCCATCATCGAATACTTGAATAGCGTTTTAGCGATATTAATCTTTTTCACTCGGCGTTTTAAGGATTCCTTCATTTTACACTTTTGCACAACGTTCACTTCTACTTTGGATTTGGACGAATTTTTTATTTCTTTTTATGAGCATGCATGGATGTCATTGGTGTCATCGACCTGGGGATTGGGTACAAGACGGAATTGGTAGGAGAATGGGGAATATTTTATAAAAGTGTAACTGAAGGTTGTCGGACCTTACTTAGTAATAGTTTGTACACCAACGAAAGCATGCGACTGTATCTTTGGTATTCGCGATTTGGCATGCAGGATGGGCATAGGATGGATGGGCTCACGCTCGCATGTACTTTTTGTTTGTGGTGGAAATAGTCGGGTTGCATCTTGGACTGAAGTGTACTGGGCTGGAAGCGACAGAAAAGTGCTTGTTAAGAAAGTGAGCGGCAACGCTATATGTATGAATGAGATGGTGGTTGGGAGGGGTATGATTGTAGGGAGGTGGAAAGAGCGATGCAGTAGTTTGAATGCCAAAGCCGTGTTATATGCCTACTGTTTCCCCCTCTGATGTGTGAAACCCACTGTGAATAGAAGGTGAATCGAAACCAGAGATGGCTGACATCATCTGGTATTACATGCCAGGAGTTTGTTCTCGAGTAAAGTCAACTGGCGTCTGGTCCACTCTGAACGGGTTAGTCCTGGAACCTGCCTTTGATATTGCGAATGCCACGAAACACATGTCGGTGGATTTGTGTTGGGAGTAACCGGTAGTGCCTACACAGTTAATCTATCCATTTTCATTTACGTATAAAATTAACCAGCTTAGTTATAACCAATCTATGATATGGTCAGGTTCCAATAGGGAAACAATCTTCATATCTAGATACAAATTAGCCTATACAATAACATAAAATTCGAATCTAAAAATTACCGACTTTTTTTCTGGCAAAAATAGACATTTCCTTTTGTAGTAAAGCCAATAACATCAAACTTGAAGAAAGGGGGGACATGAAGATTAATCATGATGTAGGTGAAGTCAAGCAATAAATTACCCATGCTATATGATCTAACAATATATCAATGACTAGGTATTTAGACAAATGCCATTGTAAAAGGGGTCCTACCGTTAAGCGAGGCGGCACAGGCGGCTCACGGCAGGACCCACTACTATTTATCCCCATAATTGGTGGGAAAACAAGGCTAAATCGCGAACATCACTGTCCGGTCGGAGCTTGTGACGATAGACAGACCAAACTCGACTCATGCTTCATTCTCTTCTTTCTATTCTACCGAATACCCTTCTATTGTATCATTTTTAAATTGTACACTTTCGCTCTTCTGTGCAATAGCACAGCACGAGCTTCTTGATTTGATAGCCTTTTTCATAAACTTTTCTATCGTACTTTGGACAGTCTGTCTTGAAAACCAGCCGAAAAAGATTTCTTTATCTCGGCGAAATTCTAAGGAGCTCTTCCTCAGAAGTCGCACTCTCCGAACCTCCTTCCACGATCATACAACATGGCTTTCAGACAACGCCTAGCAAGGCCGCTTCTTTATACCACCGGTGCCGTCGCAATTGGAGGCGGAGCTCTCTATTACACCTACAGACCTCGCAAAATCCCTGGCGCAAACTCTGCAGTAGTACCGCCTCCCAGCCGTGATGAGCAAGGAAACTTCCACCCTCCTCGATTCCCCAAAGTCAAGTCAAGAGCAGAGCAGATCGCCGAGCTGAAAAGAAGCGGGGAAAACAAAGGTTCCATCACAACTCTGTTGTCAAAGGACGGGGGGTCAGTGCCTGCCGACGATGATATATACGACCTGCTGGTAATTGGAGCTGGGGCAACTGGAGCTGGAGTTGCATTGGATGCTGCCACACGAGGATTGAAAGTTGCGGTTGTCGAGAGGGACGACTTCAGCGCGGGTACGAGCTCCAAGAGCACGAAATTGGTACACGGAGGGGTGCGATACTTGGAAAAGGCATTTTGGGAAATGGACTACAATCAATATGCCTTGGTGAAGGAAGCTTTACGGGAACGAAAATACTTCCTGACAACGGCTCCGCATCTGAGCATGTGGTTACCAATCATGCTACCGTTGGACAAATGGTGGAAAGCGCCATATTTTTGGTTAGGCACAAAGGCTTATGATTTCTTGGCCGGATCAGAGGGTATCGAGACGTCATATTTCTTGACCAAGTCTAAAGCAATAGATTCATTCCCTATGCTAAAGCAAACGGACTTGGTAGGCGCTTTGGTATACTACGATGGAGCTCACAACGACTCGAGAATGAATGTATCCCTCGCCATGACAGCTGCACTTTACGGAAGCACTGTTGTGAACCACATGGAGGTCACGTCCTTGGAAAAGGATGCGAGCGGCCAACTTTGCGGCGCACGGGTCCGCGATATAATAGACGAAAAAAACGGCAAGAAGTCTGAAGAATTTCTCATCCGTGCTCGAGGTATAGTAAATGCTACTGGTCCTTTCACAGACGCCATTCGAAAGATGGATGAACCAGATGTCAAAGAAATTGTTGCACCTAGTTCCGGCGTTCATGTTGTCTTGCCAGGCTATTACTGCCCCAAAGGCATGGGATTGATAGACCCCAAGACCTCCGACGGACGTGTCATCTTCTTTTTGCCATGGCAAGGAAATGTGATTGCTGGTACTACTGATGCACCTACCAAGATCTCATATAACCCTGTTGCAGGTGAAGACGAGATCGACTGGATCTTGTCTGAGATTAGGCATTATCTTTCTCCAGATATCAACGTTCGGCGTGGTGATGTCCTCGCAGCGTGGTCTGGAATTAGACCGCTAGTCAAGGACCCCAAAGCTAAGAATACCGAGTCGCTTGTTCGTAACCATCTGATTAACGTTTCTGCCTCGGGACTTCTAACATGTGCTGGCGGTAAGTGGACAACTTACCGCCAGATGGCTGAAGAGTGTGTTGACGAAGCCCTCACTACTTTCAATCTCAAGACCAAGCCTTTTGTCAACGCCCCATCTGTGTCCGGAAGCGAACTGGTAGATGATGGAGCCCATCTTGATGGAAGTTGCCAAACCCACGAAGTAAAACTCGTTGGAGCACACGGTTTTTCCAAGACCCTGTTCATCAACCTGGTCCAGCACTTCGGCCTAGAGACAGATGTAGCAAAACATTTGACCGAGAATTACGGTGATCGTGCCTGGACCGTGGCCGCACTTAGTGGCCCAACAGAGAAACGCTTCCCAGTCAGGGGAGAGCGAATCTCCTCCCTATATCCATTCATTGATGGAGAGGTAAGATATGCTGTCCGTCATGAATATGCTCAGACTGCTGTCGACGTGATTGCTCGTCGAACACGTCTGGCATTCTTGAATGCCCAAGCTGCTTTAGAGTCTCTACCAAAGGTCATTGATATCATGGCGAATGAGCTTTCTTGGGACTCGAAGCGGAAAGAAGTAGAGTGGAAAGATTGTAAGTGTTATGAAAGACCTCGTCTAGAATTAGTGCTAATGATACCGTAGCTGTTGCATTCCTTGAATCCATGGGATTGCCAAAATCGAAGCTCACTGCGACAAGGAAGCAAGTAGAAAGTGGCAAACTCTCGTTTAAGGATCTGGTTGAATACAAAATGTACTCTCGACACGATCAGCCCAACGATGAATTAGAAAGTGATGCAAAGAGAGCGCCAGGGCTCAAACTAGGCTCTGCTGCAGAGAAGTAGAGTACCCGCCCGTGGTAAAGTATATGTAATATTAAGGAGGTAATTACTGTTAGAATTCAATGACTTAGACTACAACTTTTGATGAGTCGCTCCTAACATCACTGTCGTGTGGAAACTATGCTAACCAATCATCTTAAACTGTGTACAGTGGTGGTGCCTGGATCATCACAGAATTGCTACTTGATTCTTGGCAGGAACTACACCAGGCACATTCCATGGAGAATGCTTACCATGGCTGGCGGATCACAAAGTGCGACTTGCAACGAAGAGGTCGTTCGCTCGCCAAAGCCACGATTATTGGTTTGTTTGAGTTGCTTTACCCTAAACGAGCCTCTTACATTGCCACGTGTCACCGGCTTACCCTCCAGACTTTCACGATCTATATATGATTTTATATATCACATAGGTCGGATCCAAACTCTGTGTTTATTGCTTACGCCATGCATTATTGCCGACTGTTCAAGAGTGACACCAGCCTTAGGGCATTCAGCCAGATTCTTTCACGTGTTACCGGCTAATACCCCGCGAGAGATCAGGACTTCAATTACAATTAGTGAAGTCAGTATAACAACCAATCAGTCTATGGTCGGATCCCCTGGTTTCTTACTTGTGGAAACGCGAAGCTGCCATGGCATATTTGGCTGATCTCCCGGCGCCTTCAAATTTCCATGGTGGGCACATACACATATCTTTTGACTGCATGCTCGTGTTGTATTCCTTTCATCCAGTATAAAAATACCGGTCTTGGCTTCTTCTTTCTTCTGATTTCTCGAGTCATGGTACGGTTATCACTCAGCTACCCAATCTGCCAAGTAATTGGTTCCGGATGAGTGCTTTGCAATGGCCTCCAATGGGAAGGTATTTTCCACCAGTTTAGTTTCCCATCTCAATACAGAGCTGTCTAAAAGTCTTCATATTTCCTTTTGAATCCCATTCATATTGTTATATCTTGTAAGTTGTGACAATTTTGACTATGCATTTTTTACATCTGGTAGTCTTTGCGACGACAGCGACTTCGGTTTCTCTTGAGAAACGGGCGACAACCATCTCCGTTAATCTCGGGACGAAATATCAGACAATTGATGGGTTTGGGTGCTCAGAGGCGTTCCAGAGAGCGAATGGCATCGTCAAACTCGCCGCAACTCAGCAGAGATATGCGCTGGATCTCTTGTTCAACACAACTAGCGGCGCAGGTCAGTAAACACACAGGTCCACTGGTTTCTAGTAATCTGATAGATCGCAGGCTTCAGTATTCTCCGAAACGGTATCGGGTCCACTCCAAATTCTAATAGCGATTACATGAACACGATCCTGCCAACATCACCAGGTTCACCGAGCGGTACACCAAAGTATGTTTGGGACGGCAAAGATAGCGGGCAGTTGTTTGTCTCTAAGGAAGCGCAGAAATACGGTGTTAAGACCTTCTATGCCAATGCATGGAGTGCGCCGGGGTTCATGAAGACGAATAACAACGATGCGAACGGCGGCTCTCTTTGCGGTGTTTCCGGAGCTTCATGTTCGAGCGGGGATTGGAGGCAAGCCTTCGCAAACTACCTTGTCAAATACGTCCAGTTTTATCAACAGGAAGGGATACAGATCACACATCTGGGATTTCTAAACGAACCAGACGCAGCGACAAGTTATGCATCGATGCAATCTTCAGGCACCCAAGCAGCAGACTTCATCAAAGTGCTGTATCCAACTCTCCAAAATGCCAATCTGTCATCCGTGAAAGTCACTTGCTGCGATGCAATGGGCTATGGAACCGCTTCAACTATGCTTTCTCAACTATCCTCCGTCACTTCTCAGCTCGGAATTATAACCTCGCATGCCTACACCGGCGGTCCTAACACGCTCAACACCAGACTTCCAGTTTGGATGACTGAATTAGCCGATAACAACGGGGCCTGGACAGCCGCCTGGTACAGCAATGGTGGTGCAGGCGAGGGCTTTACATGGGTCAACAAAATCTCCGACGGTCTTACCGGCGCCAATCTATCGGGCTATCTTTACTGGATCGGGGCCCAAGAACGCTCCTCAACCACCAACTCCAAACTAATCGAGATCCGCAACGGTGCTGTGACGCCTTCAAAACGTCTATGGGCGTTTGCACAATTCAGTCGGTTTATTCGACCAGGTGCTGTGCGGGTGTCGGCTTCTGGGTCGGGCGTCAAGACGAGTGCATATCTCAATGCGGACGGCAGCGTGGCGGTTGTTGTTATAAACTCGGGAACGGCTGCTACCGCGGTGACGATTAACGCGAGCGGCTTGGTCGCGGGGAGTGTCAGAGCTATAGTGACGGATAATTCACATGATGCCAGTGAGACGACGGCCACTGTCTCGGGAGGTAGTGTGAATGGGAATGTTCCCGCAAGGGGGGTGGTTACGTTCTTGATCACCGTTTGAGATGGAAGGGGTAGCTTCTGCCTGTCCATTGGAGTATGGCTCTTAGACTCGATTTAAATGCTTTTTTCCCCTCATAGTAGGTAGCGAGTTGCGGGATTTGCCCTATGTTGGCCTACATCTCACGATATTGAGAAGCTCCTTTTAAATGAGAAGTTGACCCTCTTGGAAAAGGCAGTCGCGAGATCGATTCCAGATTCCCAGTGGTTACAGCATGTGCTCATGGTTAGATGACACTTGCAATCACCTCCGATGAACTCATCTTGATATACATATCGTGAATTCTTTCGAAACTTACTCCCGTTTCACGTTGATGGGCTTCCAGCTTGGCTCTAAACCATGTTATTCCCCAATCGTGCTCTTATTAAAACGTGTACTTATGAACAGCCAACACAAAAACAGAGACATGGTACCGATTTTACATCGCTTGTAGGCTTATCTTTGTTTCGAATATCAGCTGTCTCTTGTCACTTCATGAGTGACCACAGATAAACTACTCTAGTCCACCAGCTGTAGAACGCACCACATACTACTTTTCTATCACTTCAAACCTCCCCGGTCCAAACGTCCCATATTTCTCTTACCGAACAACACGATTGCAGCCCCCGAGAGCTACCATGGCAGGATACCGTTGGCGGACACAATTGAATCGTCCCTGATCCCAGGCGTAAATCATCTAAGATAGTCTGCATCATGCACACCCTCCACAAAGTCTCAGATGTGACGACGTGCAACAAAAGAACGAAAAGATTGGGGTTTCTGGTCGAGGGTTGTGGGTTTGGAGCTGACAGCGGGGCAATTAATGCCAGGGGTCTGGTCGGGGGAGCCACCCGTTTGGGCCACTCGTGCCATGGGGTTGAGTTGGGGGAATTTAGCCTGGATTCTTCCTCTTGGGTATGTTTGAAAGAAATGGCTTGACGGCGGTGGGAGGAAGGGATGGGGCTTTGTTGGTCCAGAATGGATGGGCATGCTGGTGGAGCTATTCTAAGCTTGACGAAGGGAGCGGAGGAGGGTCACTTACCTTACTTATATTTAGCAGAGGCGAAGCTTGTTCAAACGACTTGCCGACCTGTTGAAGAACATGTAGCCCACCCATATTGAGTTTCTCAGACGGATGGTAAATCCTCAACCCGACAATAGATCGATACACGTAATTACAGTAGTGATAGGTCCTAGCAAAAATTACGCCTTGATTAACCCAATATTGATGAGTGGTAACTCAAACTTCACTTGTTATGGATCTATAAATGTCTACTAGTAAATTCACGGCTTCAACTAATAAATGCGAGGAAGTGCTTTCAGGATGAAATGTGAAGCCTCATCCCAAAACAACACGTCTAATCACGCACGGCCCAGTCCAGGGACTGCAGTCGAGTCTTGACAGGACGACTTTCGTTAAACGCCTTTGGAGATGCTCCATTCCTCAACCTGCTGGAGAAGAAAGTTACCTACACTCATCCGATCCCCGACCGGAGCTACATCTCTGAGAGATATGGTTAAAAGTCATCAGCTCATGGGGTCAGCCAATGACTAAGATGATGAAAGCTTGTAGAAAATTAGTCCGACAGGTTTGGATTTAATTATTCAGGTAGTCTTCAATGTCCTTCCAACGAGATGCACCCGCAACTACAAGAGTTACAAGAATCAAAGAATTGCGTCTGTGAAATAGCCCGCGGATTGTGAATTCTGGCAGCATGCTCCTTGTCAGACTATTTAATAGCTATGTTAGATTCGCTTCACAAATCTTTGTTAGCGTACACAACCGGTGAGTTTGGAAATTGCTGTTGCTTCCAAATTTTGGAGCCACGTGACTGAATCACATCCCGTTCCAGTGTATCAAGAGAGCTTCGCTACGATGCAAGAGGAGGGAAGTAGGATTGTTTCATATACGCACAACAATAAACTCCTTGTGCTATATCTTCCCGAGTAAATGCCATTTTATCATCTGGAGGTTGCTAAATCTTCGCTAGCCGGCGGAACTAAACCTGAGCGATGTCAGATTTATTGCGCCGCTACCCGCAAATGCTTATGAAAGTATAACAGAGCAGGTAGTAAGAAAGCAAATAAGCGAGGAACACCAAGTCTCATCTCGTCAACACTTCTCCAGACCAAAGCAATTAAGCCATCTCCGAACCCGCCCCCATCCAGAAAGATGATTTCCCGGCGATCTCGATTCGACCGCAATTCGACAGCGATTTGCAATTTTTCGAACGAAATGTTACGACGTGCAACAAAAGCCCAGACCTGCAACAAAACAGGGAGATGCATGTCATGATAGGATGCTCATTGCGAGTGGAGCCAAGCCGGATTCGACAGGAAATGTGGGGTTGACGGTAATTTTGGAAACATCATGGCTTGGCATGCCAAGGGATGGGTTGGTGCAACCTCGGGAGGATGCGATGAGCTGTGATTGGCTGATGACGGGGTGATTCACGTGTGGTTTATTGTTGTGGTATTGATCATATACACTCAATACCTGTTGAAGCAACTATCAATCTTTGTTCTTTCGAAACATGGTTTCTCGGCTGTAACAAAGTGGATGCCTAAATGCTGTGCTAGCTCTGGGAAGCGACAGATGGGTGAGGTTAGCTTGACATAAAGTTTCTGTGCGACATAAGCCTAAGATCAAACCCTCTGTCGTTACTGTTTTGAGACTTAGTCACCTTCTGGACGACATCATTCTACTGCAGCTTCCAAAGTAATTGAGCCTCCAGACAAGTGTTCTAATGCTAAAGAAAACAACTGCAGATTTGACTTGCATGTGTTGACAGCCTGGCGCAAGTCCTAATTCAAGTGTTATATAATAATTAGAACTCATTCTCATGATACAGTATGAGTTGTGATATTCAACGGCTGCCTTAGCTATAGATTTCGAAAAGGCCTATGTTCTTATCAACTTCTGGAACATGACCGGTCGGTTGAGGCTGTGCCACGTAGAGGCTGGCGGCTGACAGGTATTCGCTCGCCAAATATGCTCAATTGGGAAATATGTGGCGATCACGGCGGTTGAGCTGATAGACGATCTGAAGATGTCTTGTAGTCGGTGAATGTACATTGTTTTATATATCGGGGCATCGGGCATTGCAGTGGTCATTTCTAAGAAGCCTATATGAGACCAATGCCGTTTTCACCCCTCTGCCGCCAGCTTGTCTGAGTTCCTCACAATCAAAGCTACCCCATCCAAGCGCTCTCTCTCTCTCTCTCCCTACAACACGCGCATCTCGGTCGCAATACAAGGCCAATGGGTTCAGGTTGGAGTTCCCAGAAAGGCAAAACAGTCGCCGCCCAAGAGCGCGAACGTAAAGAAAAAGAAGAGCGTGCCCAGCGGAGGCGAGAACTTCTCGAGAAGCAGCGCGACACCGAGCGAAGGCAACGAGCTGCCAAAGAAGCATGGTTGAATAACTATCGCATGACAACGCCGAGAAGCGAGGGATTTTTGGGGAGGCTAATCGATTGGTGGAAGGAGAAGCGAGCTTGGGCAAGGCATACGGCGGGTTTTGAAGATGGAGTACCAAAGAATAGAGCAATTCAGGGAGAGGAAATGATTCCGTTGACCAGCAGGCCACATCAGGATTGAGTTAGTGAGAAGATGTCCAAAAAGAGTATTGGGGTCCTGGGCGATTGCCGAGGAGGATTCAATCTGAGATCGGATTTAATAGTCACCCTGAGCTTTGAAAATTTGATTATGATGTGCAGACTAAGATGACAGACAAAGCCGAGCGGATCAAAAGAAATTAACATATTGTTGCTATTTTATGAACGTATCTATAGTTACACTATCAAACACCGACTTCTCTGCTTTACGTTCAATTTGCCCACGAACTGGTTCAATTGACCCATGAAAGAGTCAAAGTAACGGGCCCGTCAACACCAGCGCCAAAGGTAACCTCGGTGGTCACATTAGATGGAATTGTTGGGGCAGTAAATTCTCGTCCCTCGGGATCCGTAGCTAAAACATCTGACTTCAACTATATGACTATTAGTGAATGCCTCACAACCGAAATGAAAAGGAGATCTTACGCTCCAAGTGCTGGTTCGAACGAGTGTTCCACCACATTGGAAGACTTCGCCCACTGTAGCCCTTGCAAATCCACAAAGAGCATCATCAGAAGACACTAGTTGCGAAGTCATTAAGTAGTTTTATGTGTATTGATGCGCCAAGTGTGGGCATGAAGGCAACTTACCGATGGTCGTGGTATCTTTGCGTTTCCTACTTCTGCCGGTTTTGGTGGTGAACTTTGGGCATGCGGCTGGCGCTACATCTGTCCATTTGCCACTACTGTTCAGACAGCCAACCGTCTGACCCGTGGAGAGGTTGTTGACTCGGATTGTAGCATGGCCCGTGATATCTTTTGCGGTTGCAAATGAAGCAAGGGAAATGGTTGAGATGCTCGAGAGGAGAAAATATATGAGTTGCATGTTGAGAAGTGGGTTTTCTCTCTCTTAGTTACTTGACTTTAAAGATACAGTCTCGTAACCTAGAATGACTTCCAATTCTACTTTCTTGGTGACATGTAATTCTTTATATAGTCTTTTGCAAATAAACTTCGGGACTGAGTTAGATGGGTACCTGTATTCACTAGGTCTAGACCTCGCTAATTTGCGCCATACGTTCCTCCTCCTTCGCCAAGTAATTCCAATTATATACAGCGTGCTCGCGTACTCATGCCATGCACGTAGATAATTGAGATATACGCATATTATCCCTCCCAACAATCCTGAAGCCAAAGATTTTCTTTTCCACAAGCTGGAACCATTTGGAGCCAGGTCGAATAGAAAGTGTTCGTTCAGCTGGAAAGGATGTTATAATGAACGCCATTTATGGCAAGGCTGTGGCAAGTTCATGCAAGGTCCATGGCCTGATGTCAATCAGATCTCAAATCGGAACCTCAAGGATCCTAACCACCAGCCAGAGCTTTCAACTTTGGAAGACGGGACATCACCTGAGACCCTTGCCACCACAATTGCGCGCCACTTCCTCTAGACATTATTTCTGGTGAAGATTGCAGAGCCCCCGAGATCAATTAAGCTTTGAGATGGAATTAAGCTTCACATTAAGCTTCGAGACTCATCAGGTACCAAATGGGTGATGGTAAAGGCTTCGGTAGTGAGAACATTAAAGGGGCGTTGCCAAGAATAATTTCTCAATTTGATATATGTATGGAAACGAGCTCCTCTCTGTCAATGTCAAAACTAGTAGTGGAAAAAGCATTTCCAACTGGCCTAATCAAGCTAAAAATACTGGAATTTGGGCTCGTGATTCGGATGGTAATTGTATTACATACACTGGTGGGTATTTCAAAGTCCGAAACACGTGATACACAACGTTCACATCGTTTCTCCATTTTAAATGTCTCCGTAAATAATTTAATCAATTATTATGAAAGTATGAGAACTTATATGGTAAATGAATCGCGAGGCAAATCATACCTTTTGACAAAAACTGCGGGTTGTGAGTGGCCGTGCCTCGTTACGTTTAGGCCAAGGTGAAGGATAATGAAGACATGGATGGTCAGCCAAATGCATTAGCATGCCAAGTGTCAAGGTTCTCAACTTATAAAATCCATACAATATATTGGAAGGACCGGAGATGTCATTCTAAGAGTGGAAATTCACGGTTCACATTTCTTCAAAGCTAGGTCATGCTCACCAATCGATATCCATAATTCCTCTTCATTCTGACCAAACCTATCGAGCACTGGTCATACAAACTCAAAATGGAAACATTGCGATCATCTTTGGTTCCCCATTGACGGAGATTAATTTTGGCTACTCGGTTCTTGGAGTTTTGCTAAGTATGAACTTCTTCCTGACCACCTGTAAAAGAGATCGAAGTTCAAAGTAAGCAAATCCGCTGATCATATTTCCAGGCAAATGGCTGACTTCCAAGATTCCTTCAAGTCATCCATATACATGAGTTAGCACCCGATACAGACCTCGTCTTGGCTCACGGTAAAATAACTATTTAACAGGAGCTTCGCAAACACAGGCTAGTATTTGCTAATTCCACAAGATTCACATGGCGGATTGAAAGTCTTAAGCTCCATCATCAAAAGTACACTTGAAAATTCATTCTTCTTGCAGCAACGTATTCCTGCCTACCGTACCTCGCGGCAAGCTGTTACCACGAGTCTCCCTATTCTAGGTAGCATCACATCCTGAATCATCATCAGAGAGTTGGGCCTGCCGTGCGATTGTTGATATAGCCACGCTCGCCTCCCTTCTAGTCCATTACCTTAACCGAAACTCCCATTGTCCACCAGTTGTCAAGATGAATGATGAAGAAAGGATGACTTGTCCTGCCAACAGTCTCCTGACACGTACCAAGAGTCCAACTGTCAACGGCGAAAAAGTAGCAGATGCAACAAAAGATAAGGTACCCGAATTCAGGCGCGAAATTCATGGTGTTCGGTGGGCTTTGACCGTAGGCGCCGTTCTTTCCTGTGTCTTCCTATTTGCCCTCGACACTACTGTGGTGGCCGATATCCAGCCAAACATCATCGAATCCTTAGGAGACTTTCAAAAGTTTCCATGGCTCGCCACCGCCTACGCCTTGCCTTCTACTGCGCTGGTGCTTATTCAATCCAAGCTTTACGGACTTTTCGATATCAAATGGCTCTACTTCGGCTACGTGGTTTGCTTTGAGGTCGGCAGTGCCGTTTCTGGTGCTGCTCCCACAATGGACTCTCTTATTGTCGGGCGAATGATTGCTGGTATCGGTGGTTGCGGTATCTACGTTGGCTCGTTGACCTTCTTCAGTGTGGTCACTACTCCTAAAGAGCGCCCTATCTACATAGCTCTGATCTCTCCTACGTGGGGAATTGGTACTGTGCTGGGCCCAATCGTAAGTTTGCCTCGAGCGTTGATTATATTACATGCATAGCTGACTTCGCAACTCCAGGTTGGCGGAGCATTCGCAGAGAGTAGCATTGGCTGGCGATGGGGTTTCTATATCAACCTTTTTATTTTTGCAGTCGCCGGGCCCATTCTGGTCTTCATCCTGCCGTCAATCGATTTTGCCAAGGGTCAATCTACGAAAGAGAGAATGAACAAGATCGACTGGCTCGGGCTAACCATCTGGACCGGATTGTGCGTTTCCTTCTTCATGGCCATTGCATATGGTGGGACCTTATTCGAGTTTGACTCCTACAGCATGATTATTCTTTGGGTGTTTGTAGGTATTCTCGTGATCGGATTCATCTTGACGCACAAATTCCACCCTTTTGTCGAGAAGGAGAATCGATTGTACCCCAGTCATCTGCTCAGAAACTTCAAGTTGGGGATTTTACAGTTCGCCACATTTGCCGCCGCTTCGGCCATATACATTCCCATTTACTACATACCGCTGTACTTCCAATTTGCCAGAGGCGAGTCACCCGTGGAAGCCGCCATCAAACTCTTGCCGTTTGTCTTCATGATCTCCACCATTGCCATTCTGAACGGACTTTTCATGTCACGGTGGGGCTACTACATGCCGTGGTTCTTTGTTGGTGCACTTCTGGCAGTCGTTGGAGGCGCCCTCCTGTACACGGTTTCGATCGACACGAGCGTCGCGGCGGTGTACGGTTACAGCGTATTACTCGGCATTGGTGGCGGTTGCTTCATGATTACTGCTTTTGGGTGCGTCTCAGACCTCGTGGATTCCAAGGATATATTCAACGCCATTGGTGTCATCAGTCTTGTTCAGTGTATCGGCATCACTCTGTTCCCTGCTCTCAGCGGCAGCATTTTCCAAAACCTAGGTGCCAGGTACATCTCCCCAATCTTGCCGTCAGACTATTCTGGCGACCCACGTGTGATTCTCGCCGGCGCGAACAGTCCCGAGTGGCAAAGCTTCTCCGAAGATATCCAATCCCAGCTTGCAAATGCCATTGTCGATGCAATGAGCGTTAATTACATTATGACTGTTGTTGCCAGTGGCATTACAGCAGCTCTTTCGCCGTTCCTTGGGGTATGTCCGCTTTATCTATGATTTTTACTTCATACTGTACTAATCAGGCTGCAGTTCCGCAAACTGAGCGCTTAGTTTCATGCAAATTGTTGAATGGATCTCATGGAGACAATGTTAGGGAATGAAGTATAACAAGTTGAAGTAATGCGGGTAAGTAGAGGTTGCTGTAAGAACACCATGTTCGTCTGTTTTCCCTCCGTACAGGTTCTGTGGGACATTATATTACTGCATGCATGCAGATCATCGTTGCTACGAATAGCAAAAGGGTGCTGGCTAGATTCTTGATTTTGTTTTTCATATCCATTTTAATCCGAACCATTTTCTTTATGAATTGCAGCGTGAGTTGGCAGGTTCATATACTGCTGTTCTTACACAGTGCAATAATGAAGTATCGCCAGCACTGATATTGCTATAGGTTTCAAGTAATCAATTAACCTAGTCTGACTTTTTCAAAACAATGGGTCGCATTGAGAGAGGTCTTGCATATGTTGACAGGAAACTTTTGAGTGGTGTCACTTTGCATAATGTGACTTCTCCTGTATATCTCCTATCGTGCAAGAAGAGACAATCATTGCTACTGGCCGTCTACCAACAAACCATTAATTGGTAGTACTCATATTTCTTTTGAGGTATACTCCTCCTGACGTTGGTCAAAACTTGGGCATGCGATCGGCTTCTCACCTCTCCGACTCCGCCAGTAATTGGTAGACACTATAATCTCTGGGCAACCTCGAATTAGCCATCCCCATTTATGTAGCAAAGGAGAGCTTATTTCCCAATTTTGAGGATCCCATGGCTCCCCCCAAACTACGAGCCCAGCCCATTCATTCCTCCCTCCACCCGCCTCCATGACATCGTCATATAGTCGTTGCTCGTCCTCAGCCGTCATAATACTCGTAGCTAACAATAAGTTGTCCCGCATCCTGGGTAGCGGGAACAAATCAACCCACGGGTGGTGTCTCATTCTCAATTGCAAGCTCGTAGGCATGAGGCTACTCGGCGCCGATGCTGTGAGTGCTGCATCTGGCGCGGAGCTCTGACCATCACGACCAAACGGAGAGATACACTCGCAAATGAGCCACTCAAAGTTGAAGCCTAGTGCAGTAGCGTTTCTTGTGAAACCATTGATGGTGTTAAGTTGTATAATTTTCAGGCGGTGGTCGGCACAAGGGTCAGCCGTCAGATAACTCGTTAAGGCTTGCTCAGTGAACCGTTTGAGAATAGCTCGATTCTGTGCAACGCTCTCCTTTGTGCAATAACTGAATGTCGCGATGAGGTTGTCTACAGGAGAGGCTATCGTGGCGTGTCGTGGAAGACTTGGAGCGGATGTGACATTGGAGGAGACATTATCAAAGAAATTTCTTTTTTTCCTTTGCCTTGCTGATTTTCGCTCAGTATTGAATTATTCCAACCAATTTGGGCACACAGCGCCAACTTTACTCACAAACACGTTTATTCAGCCTATTTTGCAATTTCTTTCGCTCTTTCTGGTTGGTTATGCCCGCCCAGTCTTCTCCGCGGTGTCGTATGTTGACTTCGTGTGGCATGCATTGCAACTCGACACAGCAACCGCGGGGAGCATTTGGAGTGGACGCCATAAGCATAATAGTGCAGAGTTAAGGTGGCAGTAGGATTCAATACTGGAGCTTGCGAGTGCTGAGCCGTCTTTGTTTGATAACTGCACTAAGCTGACATCTTGCGAGTCTCATCACATGTCACAACATGTGTCGTTGACAACCATCGTTTCCTGAATGTACTAATGCAGACGGCTGACATTCTCCCCACAAAATTCCACACGCTTTTCGAGCCAAGTCTGTTCACAGCAGGACATGGCACGGGCGGTCCGTGCCTTTCTCCTGGACTGTTACAGGGGCAAGACTTATGGATGACAAAGTAATAGAAAAGAAATCTTACTCATCAACAATTTTTTGATGAAGTCAGCCATGTAAGCTAAACAGGTGTAGTAATCGTCCGGAAGCTTCCTCTAGCTTTGAAGGGTCAAAGTTGCCTAGATTTCTGGAGTACGGAATAGTAGTAGAGTAGAGAAAGCATGCAGGTTGCGAAAATTAGCACTAATCCGTACTCCACGGCCATACACACGTGACTCTTCGCAATTACTATTCAATTGTGTTTCTTCATTACCAAATCTTACAATCCTCTAGCTTCTTAGTAACTTATTAGAAAGCTATTTGATAAGTGAAACTTAACCTTAACAATTTAAGCTACGTGTGAATATTAATAGTTATAGCAACCAACAACGCCCAAGAGTCATAATACTCCAGTATGCCACGGAGAATGATGCGTAGTACTTCTTATTAGTTGTAGCAAGTCCTTTATCGCAATCATAAAGAGAATTAATGCTGTTCATCTATCAAGAATTTACGAAATTTTGAACGTATTCATCTAACACCCTATGCTCTCTCATTGAACCAACTTTGCCATTGTACCAAACACGATACAACATCTATACTAGCTGGCGGCGCAGTAACGATCTCATTCGCTCAATCGTAAAGTTGGAAGTTGGTAACGATCACGTGTACGGGACATGCTACGATCCCTTCGTTTTGGAATACACCGCTATGGTTCCATTCTCAACTAATGCTACTACGATACGCACTGCTACTAGTCCCAAACCAGTTTACTCCAAGGTGGTCTTTCATAAAAGCACCCCTGTATAAAAGTGACCCGGTAAGTAAGCAAATGGCGCTTGTCTGGAAGAACGCACACTCCACAAACATGATATGGAGATAATGAACGACCAGAAAGGCATCAAATCAGAGCTCCGGGCGGAGATTCCGGAGCGTAAGAGGCTAAATTCTGTGGGCTATGATGACCGCAGTATTACTTCATCACCCGCCGTAGGAATACCTCGAAGTCAATTGGCTCCGGCCGAACTAGAGGCTCTTCGACCAGTGATACAACAACTTTATATAAATGAGGGGCAAACGTTTCGAGAGCTTCAGAAACAACTTTGTACTCAGTACAACTATAATCCCAGGTAAGTATAGCGCGAGATTCTGCAAACTTTGCTTCGTCAGGTGCTGAAGATGTCGCAGTGAGCGACAGTTCGCTAGGTTGCGTAAGAAATGGGGCATTAAAAAGAACACCAGAAAGGATGATCGTGAAAGACTTTTGAAGGCGCTTGAGACTAGTGGCATCTCGGAAGAGGGAAGTATAGGCGCGGTGTCTTTGAATGTAGAGAAAGTGAACCGATGGAGAAAAGAGCTTAAAGCAAAGAACGCAGCAGATAGAGGTACGACAGCCGCATCACTAGATTTCTGGTCTTGCTAAAAATGCTTAGGGTATGCTTCAAGCAGTTCGGCAGTGCCTCGCAGTGGCCAGCTTGCGCGAGTATTGAAAACACACTCGAGACTCACACGACAACCTGTAATCAAGGCCTTCCACGTGACAGAAACTCTGCTGTATTCTATAGATGCATATGTCGCTGGGATGTATGATCAAGGACACTGGGCTCCAATGTCTGACCGATCACTTCAACCTGCATCTTCTGATACCCAAGATTCTGAAGATGACGCATACACCGTCCTTGATAGATTCTACTCAGGTTGTGTAACTGCCTGTGAGCTTATGGAAGAGAAGAAATTTGTTGAGGCCCGAAAAATTCTCTCAGCTGCTTGCGCATTGCTACGTAGTATCATTGCGTCTGGCCATCGAGAAACCTTAAACTACTTCGTCAGCATCTTCTTCGAGCTGACACAAGGAAGATTTGCATCGCTTGTTGGGGTTTTGGACCTGCTAAGAAACTTCTTAGGAAACATGGCTATGCTTGTTCTTCCAGAGAGACATCCGTTTAGAGCCATCTGTTGTGCAGTGGGGCGGATGGATGTGAGCGAGCTTAATAAAGCTATTATTTTATCTCTGAAAACTTTGATAGACGTTTCAGAAAAGAAGGAAGGAAGATATAGTCCAAGTGCTTTTCGAAGCCAGCTTAGCTACGTTTCTTTGCTTCATGCGAATCGACCCGTAGAAGAAGAAATTGCTCTACGGCAACTACTGTCTGAAGTTCGTGGACGCAGTCTGGATGGGACGTTCAATGCCTTGAAGTTTTTGCTCATAAATCTTCAAGGGCAGAATCGAATAGAGGAATGTGAGGCCCTTGGGGTCGAATACCTCGCTCTAGCTCAGACCCATGCAGGAGATGGCGCAACGGATGTAGATATCGCACTCGGATTGCAGATGCAGGCAAAATCACAGTACAGGCTTGGTAAGGCTGCCCTAGCAGAGGCAAACCAGCGAAAACAAGTCGGCATTATGATTGCTACAAACAACTTGAACTGGGCCATCCGAGGATTGGGAATCTTGGAAGGGTGGCTTCGAGATTGGGGTCGTGCAAACGAGGCAGATGAGTTAGTCGAGGAGATTGAGAGGTTGATAGAGCAAGACACTGCCGGCAAAGAGAATATATACTAGCTAAATAAACAGCCCATCAATAGAAGGAGATCAAGCAAGTTGGATTTGATGTTGTAGTTTCGGAGATTACATTTTCAATCTATTGCTATTCAGCCGCTAGAAATTTAGCCGAGGATGATGGTATCCGCACCAACACGAAAAAAAAGAGAGAACTTATATCCCCACCGTAGAATTGAATGGTCTAAATGAACACAGGTATAATGTAGAAAAAGGAAAAAAAAGAAAGTGATTTGGGGGTATTGAACCACACCTGATTTGAACAGATAACCTTTGGGTCTGGAATCCAACGCGCTACCGTTGCGCCAGCGGTCCAGAACAAATCACTTTGTTGGGTTTTTGGCCCAATGATTAGCCGAAAACCGCTTCCCAAATTAATATACGATATACACAAGCAAGAATAGTCTGCGTCGTTCTTTGACTAGTATTCGTACTATCCTAGACCCAAATAAGACTAGTGTACCACGTGATATTTATATTGCACCTGCATACCATCTTGACGCACCCTCCTTCGGGTTGACACATCTTCTATTGCCGATATCTACTCACAGCCGCAGATCCTTTGTTGCATTTTGAAGTGACATGCATCTCATGATGCAGCTATTGTGGAAGCTGGCTTGGCAAAACTGAGCCCTATGTAGTCCCAAGCAGCACTGAGAGCTTTCCATAGCATTTCATGCCGCACATTTTCCCATTTCTTTTTGGCCAGGCTTATCCTCTTTATTGACTGCCAACAATCACATCGTAGCATGAAAATGCTGCCATAATCTTAGACTACTATTAAGCCCCCCAAAGCTCATTCCGCCTTTGCATTTCAGTAGTTGTTGTTTTAATCTGAGCTGCGCACCACTGGCCTTGTGCATACTCATGTGTCAGCCAGAGTCGACTCAGGAGATGCTCCTTTAGTCCCCTTGTAAATCGGCTGTAGTTTCTATTGTGTAAACAAGAACCTTGCCGATGCCTGTTCAATCTGTACATATCGCTATCTTTGTAATGTTTATGAAGAGTCGTAATGTCGTTAAGGAGGGTCACTTTTAGGCCCTTGTCTACTACATATCTCATGCATTTCGCGTTGGATTACCGACAACGTCGAAGTCGCATTCTCATGACAATATGCGAGCCAAGGGCACATTAGCCGGAAGTAGGTCATTTGGGGACCAGCAGATGCCGATTTTCTCATGTTTCCTGGCTGGTCGTTATGCAATTACCAGCCAGTCCATGATGAAGTTAATAGGGGTGGCAAAGATTTGCTTACTTGCTTGCTGCTTCCAAACGGGAATCTGCAATGTGTGCTTGAAATTGACGTGTCTCCAACTGCATTTGATGTTGGCTGACTGCAGCCTTTTTAATTTCCATCACACCATCAGAGAGATAAATATTTACTACTGCATGAGAATGGTACATTTAGGATAATACTTTTTTGTTTAAGTTCAACATATAATATACACCATTTTTCAGCTTGTAAAATTTGTCAACTTCGCATTCTAAGTTCCGGTTAGATATTAGACCTTTGCAATCATCATTCACCTAGTAAAGGTAAGCCCGATGATCAATATACAAGCCGAGTCGGCGGAGCTCGTCGGCTTCTTAGCAGATAAATGCTCTCGCAATGAGCCGCTAGGATCTATGTCAGAGTCGGTGTATGATACCGCCTGGGTGTCAATGGTTCATAAGCCAATTGAGAGTGAACAGTGGTGGTTGTTCCCTCAATCTTTTCAATATGTACTAGACCAGCAGAGCTCTGAAGGAGGCTGGGAGCGCAGCAATAATGCAGCTACCGATGATGTGCATGGAATTCTCAGTACCATGGCTTGTCTGCTGTCCATTATCAGACATCGAAACAAGCCAGAAATTCATGGCTGCCAAGTTGCAAATTCAGATCTCGATGCTCGGATTCAGCGTGCTGTAACTTGGCTCAAGTTGAAGTTGGATAGTTGGGATGTAAATACTTCCGAGCATGTGGCCTTTGAAATCCTTATCCCTACACATGTAGCCCTCTTACATGCTGAAGGACTAGAGTTGCATTTTCAAGGATCCAATGAATTGCAGCAGATAAATGCAATTAAGATGGACAAGTTCGATGCTAGAGTTCTCTACGGAAGTACTCAGACCACTCTTATCCATTCTTTGGAAGCCTTCATAGGGAGAATTGATTTTGACAGAATCAGCCATCGACTTGTAAAAGGCAGCATGATGTATTCGCCGTCTTCAACTGCGGCTTATTTGATTTACGCATCAGTCTGGGATGAAAGAGCTGAAGAATACCTTAAAATGGTACTAGATAAAGCTGAAGCATGTGGAAAGGGCGCTGTTCCATCAGCCTACCCTTCGGATATTTTTGACATTAGCTGGGTAAATCTTTGCAATATTCCACCTTTTGCTCGTACTAATGAGGAGAGCCAGGTTCTCTCCACACTTCTAGGAGCCGGATTTACGCCTGAAGACCTCGGCAAATCGCAAATAGAGCTACTGGGTGACCATCTTTCCCAAGCTCTAAGTTCTGGTGGTGGGGTTGTTGGTTTCAGTATGTTTTGGATGAATGCACCTTCTTGTTACTACTCTAATATAGTTTCACAGCAAGTAATGTTATGCCTGATGCAGATGATACTGCAAAGTCAATCTCGTCTCTCCATTTGCTTGGTCGGCCAGTTACTTCACTCGATCCTTTGATCAAGACCTTTAAGACAAAATCGTTGTTTCAAACTTATCATGGCGAGCGGAATGGGAGCTTTAGTGCAAATTGCAATGTTCTGGTGGCCTTGCTACAAGCTCATGATCAGCATACTAAAGTCATCTGTGAGGTTGTGGAGCACCTTTGCACAATATGGATGAGTGGTTCCGTGAAAGACAAATGGGTACATTAAAGTCCTTCTTTCTGTTTCGTCGAGATGTGCTAACTCATACAGAACTCATCGGAGCAGTATTCATATCTGCTACTTTCTCAAGGGCTCACCATGACCCTCTCTCTTTGGGATCAGGGGCTATTACCTGATCTCTCCCCCGAATTCGTTCTTCACCAGGTGGCTCTTGTTATGGCACAACTCCTCTCCCGGACTATCTTAAATCAGCAGCCGGATGGCTCATGGGGATCCACCATACACGAGTCCAATTCTTGTGAAGTAACCGCGTACGGCATTCTGACCTTAAAAACCCTTAGTTCTCTTCCATTCCTAGAGTCTATGGCGTCAGAGATGCAAGCTTCTATAGACGCTGGCCGTCATTATCTTTTTCTAAACCATGATCGGTGGAAGGAGCTATCCTATATTTGGATTGAGAAAGTAACTTACGGATCTGCAGTTCTCGCACAAGCGTATTGTCTTGCTGCATTGCACGATACAGAGACTAGGACCTGGAAAGGCGCTCTAGCAGAGCTTGTATGCCCTCCCATGCACAAAGCGAAAAAATTCATAGGATTTTTCTCTTTTCTACCACTTTTCTCCCATCTCAGCGGAAACCCCACAATCAAGTTATCTATTCTCGAAGGTTATCTTCTTTTGCCGCAGTTGAAGGCTAGACGTTTGGACATCTTTCCACGTAAAGACATGGCTGAAGATAAATGGCTAGAATACATTCCATTCACTTGGACGTGTTGCAATTATCTCAATAAACCTGTAAAGACACAGCTGTTAACAGAGATGATGATTCTATCTATGCTCAATTATCAAGCCGACGAGTTTATGGAAGCAGTAGTCGGGGTACGTCTACAGGGACAAGAAACCATTCTCCAACAATTTATCATCGATTCTTGTATGAACACTGAATTTGCACTGGCACCTCTAGAAACGACACCTCCGGGTACAAATGGATCTCAGAATAACGGTACGACGGAAGCACACGCAACGGGAAAGATGAGTTTCGAGACTTTAGAAGCTAAACGTGTCCTCAAAAAGTATATCTCCCACATTCTCACTCATACAGCAGTCCTCCGCGCCCCAATTCGCACTCAGAACCGACTCAGGCATGAGCTAGCTAGCTTCCTCTGCGCACACATTACGCAGAACTGCGACAACATGCTCTTCTCAAAGCAATTGGAAGAGGAAAAGATCCAGCAAGAACTCAGGACTCAGGAGCCTTTCAAAGCTGCCAATAGCTCATTTTATCAGTGGGTGCACACGACCTCCGCCAATCACACCAGCGGCCCATTCTCGTGGATCTTCTACGAGTGCCTCATCTCCACCAATTCTAAGGAGCTGTGGAAAGGCCCACGAACCGCTTACCTAGCAGAGGATGTTGGTCGAAGGCTGAGTACGATGTGTCGAATGTACAATGATTACGGATCAGCAAAGAGGGATCGTGCAGAAGCCAATGTAAACAGCTTGGACTTCCCAGAGTTTTACGATCAAGAAGGGACGGAAATAGAGCTAGAGGAAAGAGAAAGAGAGGAGCACCGGAAGGACAATCTGATGTATCTTGCTGAATATGAGCGCTGTTGTTTGAACAGTGCCATGAAGCGGTTGGGTGAACTAGCCAACAAAGAGCTCATGAATCGAGTGCAGTTGTTTGTGAATGTCACAGACTTTTATGGGCAGATATATGTGGCGAGGGATATCGCAAGCCGAATGAAGTAGACTAGTAGCGTTAACGTCACTAATTAGTTATTGAGTATGGTTCTAGCCACCATTGATATTATAAATGGTAGTGAAATCGTTAGTCCACGCGCGAGATCTAGAGCAGAAGATAATCTTCCTATTTCAACTCATAAGCATGAAAGCCACAAAGATTACCGGCCACTCAGCTCGAAGGCGGGCTGTATGGTGAATTATATGAAATTACTAATAGAAATGTATGATTTTCACGATATTTACTGTTCCTCAGCAACTCTTAGCAGGTAGATATTTTTATAGTAGTTATTTAAAATTTAATGTTCAGGCATTCCTGTCTTCGCCGTATTAAAAACTTAGTATTCGGCAATATGAAATTGAATTCGTGCAGTGATGTTATTTGTGGCGGGCGGTTGTTGGGAAAGCCAAATTCATACTCATCCACAATCTTGACGATAATCATCTTCGTCAGGAGTGTTGCGATATACCTGCCGGGGCACGCCCATCTTCCTGACCCCCATCTGAAATCCTCCGCGTGGCTATTGCTGAACGGTGTGCTGCGATGCTTATCCAAATCTTTGTAAGCTCGAAGGCCATCGTATTTCTCCGGGTCGGGAAATAACTCAGGATCCATTGCTCTTTTGGCTCCAGAAACGCAGAGATATTGCCCCTTTTTGAGCTCTAATCCAGTCGATAAAGTATGATTCTCCAATATTGCTCTCATGTAGACGATTCTCGTAGATGGTGAAATTCTTGTGGTCTCCTTCATAGCAGAGTCAAGTTTGACAAGGTCCTGAAAGGCATTTATATTCCACACCCCACCCAATTCTTCGTTCTTAATGCGAATTTCTTCTCGGATTTCCCCCAGGAAAAAGGGATGCTCGACCAAATGTGCAATCACAGAGACGACTAAAGCTGCGGAACTATGGATAGCTCCAGCTGCAGTTGCCGCGACAATTCCAGCTAATCGTTCAGGATCAGCTTCTTGAGCATTCTTGGCCGAATGAACCATGGCTGAAATTAGTTCCATACTTGATGGAAGACCTTTCTGTTTCTCCTCCCAACTTTGTTTTACTCTTGGTGTAACAAATCCCTTCAGAGATTTCCAAGTCTTGCTCAGGTGCCATGTAAACGGGCATAGCCAGACGAGAGACCGTTGCAGAGCCCAGGGAACTAATCGCATGACAAATGCGACTGAGAAAACTGCAGTTATCAGCAGAAATTAAAGAGCTCAGATTCAATGAAGGATTACCATTTTCTGCATGATCCACAAATGCGCGAATCAGTTCTGGCTTGTCACAAGTCGGAGCACCGAATATCATCAGAGTCATTGCTCTGCTAATGCAGAGTGCAACTTTATCGAGCGGTTCGACTGCAGTCCATTCCGTGGTACTCTGTGGAAATTCATGGCCGAGGGTCTCCTGTATACGCAAAGCGGCGGGTTTAAAGAAATGAGGTAACGACGGGGTAACTTTGTTCAATAGAATTTTGACGTGAAATGAGGTTTCCAGTACCACATTAATCCCATTCAAGTGGCCTAATAAGGTGGTCGAATGGGATTTCCTAGAATTTATAACGTTCTGTGACAGCGTATTAAGCTCAGGGATGTAATCTGGAGGCAAGACTACCATATCGACATCTCCGCGATTGAGCAAATACGGTCTATTATTGAACTGCTAGATATCAGCATTGATAACTCTGAAGAAGCTTGTGATCACAACTTTTTCGTCAGCATCCTCTAAGATTTGTTTGGATTTGAAAGCCCATCGGAAACGAGCGAAGACTCGAGGCTCAAGCCGAAACAATCGGTTGACCACGGGCAGCACTTCATCGTCTTTCAACAAGTAGTAACAAAATAGCAAAGAAAGAAAGAGTATCACAACAACTACCACCACCTGCCGTTCAATTGGCTGTTCAATCACCCAGGAGAAAGATTGAGAAGCCTTTGATCCAGCGAACTCGAGTCCAGACCATCCGAGGCTTATGGAGCCGCTCATCATGAACAGTCTATTTTCCAGTAACGCAATACTAGAGAATATCTGGAAGGCTTGAAATGCCGTGTCTTCGCCATTCACCCATTCACTTCAATCCAAAGCCAACCCAGGGGCGATGAAATGCCGAGTCGACAATATCCCGCAGCGCGCACTATCTCTGTGTCATGTTGGAGAACATGCTCCGATGCAAGTGAGGGTAATAGGTAACTCGTCAGCTCTTTACGAGTGATGTTGCAATCTAACTGCCCGGGACAGAACTGCCTGCCTGTAAAAATGTATTGGGCGATCCTATCACAGAGCCCAGCTCGAATAATTGACCCTTGTCATGCCGATACCACCAACTGCATTATGGAGGTACATCGGTTGTGAGTGATTACCAACCCCCCCTTACTATTTGTACTTCCCCATACGCGTCAATAAATTAATTGCATAAAATTGCATAACATTTTCATAGGCTTCATTAACTGCACCAATTACATCTGCCCGGCCAGCCTGACCAACAAGACAATGCCTGACCCTGTGTTGTATCACCTACAGCTGTCGACGTATTCACAGATGCACAGAGCTCAATGACAAATTTCTTGTCCTTCAGGCTCCGCTCCACCTACAGATTGCACATGAGCAGCGCGCACTTCTCTTCTCGTCTTGTCATACTCGTAAGTGGACGTGATCATGCCCGGCATCGTCTTCACAGCACTTGCTGGCCTTGGTGGTCTTTTTGTCCTGTTTCTGTCTCTCCAAATCTCAAAATGCCGGCGAAACTATCGCCTTGCTTTGTCGACAGGCTTTCCTGTTTTCTATTCACCGTAAGCGCCTCTCTGCATGCCACTTTTACATCAGCTATCTGTTATGTCGAACATCGCTAAGACACCTTACCTAGCGTTCACATTTCTAGTGTATGGTGGATGATGCTGTACCCTGTGTTGATTCCGATCCTCAATCTCTTACCACGGTCGTGGACAAGCCCATGGTTGAAGTATGTGTACTCTCCTATTTTATGACAACAAAATTTGATTGGTTTGCAACAGGATAGCTCAGGTCTGGAATATCTGGAAATTGGGCTACGAGCCTTTCCAAGAAGCCGGTGCCGATACATTTATATTAGCCACACCTAGTGGTAATATGCTCTGGTCTAGTGACAACGCCATAATTCGTGGGCTATTTACGCAGCATCCCAAAGTTGATGCTCCGGTGGAGTTCTTGGAATTCTGGAATGTTTGGGGCCCGACTCTTGCTTCGGTCCAAGGCAACGAATGGAAAAGTCATCGAAGGGCAGTCACGGCTGGCTTTGGTCCTGCCATGAATCACACTGTATGGAAGGAAACACAGCACCAGACAGAGACGCTTGCAAGTCACTGGATCAAGGATCATGGCGCTATTATTCAAGTTGTTAGATCTTGGACTTCAAGGCTAGCTCTTCATATCATCTCCAGTGGATTTTTTGGCATGAGAATCGAATGGAATAGCGACGACACTACGACCGCGGCACCTTTACAGCCCGGCCATCAGATTGCTCTGGATACAGCACTTCCTAAGTTTATTGAATGTCTTTCGGTATTCTTCGTGGTACCTACGTCACTACTCGGTAGACTACCATTCAAAAAGTTCAAGGATACTTACGTGAGTTTCACAGAAGTAACCAAGTATTTAGAAGAATTCCGATTACAGGTGTTGAACAATATCGAAGCTGTGAGAGCAAAAACAAACAAAACGATTCTTGGTAAGATATACTATAGCTGAGATGAACAGAGTGTGAATACTGACTTTGGATGTCAGAGTCTGTTGTGCTTTCTGGCTCAACAACTGAGAACCCTCTGAGTAAAGAAAGTGTGCTAGGGAACATATTCTTTAGCCTTCTTGCAGGACATGAAACTACCGGTGGGACTCTCGGGTTTGCCTATTTATTGATGGCAATCTACCCCCAATTCCAACAACAAATGCAAAGGGAATTAGATGCTCAACTCGGCAGTAGACCAATGAACGAGTGGTCACTTGAAACAGACTACCCCAAACTCAGGCAAGGTTACCTAGGAGCAGTCCAGAAAGAACTTCTCTATTTATTTAACCCTGCATCTTTCATCATGAGGAAAGCTTTGAAGCCGGTCACTCTCATTGACGCGCATGGTGACTCTCATCACATTCCTGAGAATACGCTAACACTTGTCAATAACGCTGGAGCCGCTCGGAACCCCAGCAATTGGAACAGACCTAAACCTAATATCGAGGCAGAGAAGAGTAAAGAGTTTTCATATTCGCCTGCTTTATACTTCAACCCAGACAGATGGCTTGAAGCAGTTGATGCGGGTTATCAGGCAGATAGAAGAGATCAAGATCTTGTAACATGGACGGCGTTTGGATCCGGAGGAAGAGTATGCCCCGGTAAGGAGTTTGCTACCATAGAACTCACGTCAGCAATGGCAACTTTGTTCAAATTTCACTCTTTGGAGCTTGTGGTCGAGAAGAGCACTTTGGATTTATATGGTGGCAACGAGAAATTGGCTTGGGAAAGAACACGAGACAAAGCAGTGAAGATGCTGTATGATGATATTGAGGTAAACATCACTATCGGAATGCACAAGGACATTCCACTTCGCATTGTCAAGCGAACAGAGTAGGCGCATGTTCTTTGTGGTCGGTAGCATCGAAACATGCTAGTTGTCGTGTATCTACGTCAAAGCAGTCTAATCTGATGGATTATCTTCCCCATAAATTTGATTGATTTAATCTGAGTAATAATTCATGGTTTTCAAGCCCGAACTGTGTCATTAGATTTGCTCCACAATTGCGTACTCGCCGGTGTTGATGTCTCGCATATGCAGATCCAAATATCATTCCCCACTGACCTTTCCCCAGTTTTAGGCTGCATAGCACAGCCAATCCGGCACGTTTCGGCGGGGTAGATACCTAGATAGCTGATAGGAAGTGAAGGGGTGCATTCAGAAGAGACTGAAATGGTGTGCCATCCTTCACTTGCCTCGAAAACTCAAAAAGAAAAAAGAAGAAAGTAGAGTAGCAAGAGTTGACCAAAAAATGTTCCTAGCAATAGTACTTTTCTCAATTGTGGCCTTGCCATTTATCTTCTTGGGTCTACAATATCATTCCCTACAGCAAAATCTGGCAATTGCGAGGACATCAGGACTCAAAGTAGTGATTTCGCCGTAGGTATTCAATTCCTGTACTGCACACGAGATGCTGATAAGTCGATGGTTTTCATTTCATGTCCCCACACTGGATGCTGCTCCAGGACTTCCTCGTGCCATTCCTTCGCAAACTTCCATCAGAATGGACGGAGGATTGGCTTTCACTTGCAGTTTTCAGTGGCACATGGCGTGCAGGCTATGACCCTTTTGATAGACTCCAGCATGATTCCTTCATTGTAGCAGCACCGGGCGGAAACACGTTCTGGACCTGCGATCCCGAAATCGTCAACGACGTCTCAACTCGCCGTCACGATTTTCAAAAGTCAACGGAAATTCTAGAGCTACTAAACAACTACGGCCCAACAGTGACAGCTTCCGAAGGTGAGACAGCTCATACGTATCGAAAGATTGCAGCACCAGCATTCAGCGAGAAAAATCATAGTCTGGTGTGGAAGGAAACCTTGGTACAGTCCCGTATGATGCTAGACAAGTGGAGCGAGCAGGGCCAAATCATCCACAACCCAGGAAAAGACACCCAAACATTGGCACTCCATGTCTTGTGCAAAGTGTTCTTCAACAAACCCTTAAATTGGGTTGAAGATAAGCAGGATATTCCTGCAAACCACACTCTTTCGTTCAAACAGGCGATTCGTGTGGCCTTCAAGTACAATATACAAATATTTGTCACTCCGAGGGTTTTACTTAGTAAGAAGAGGCTGATCCACTTACCGTTGCACTTGACCTAACCAAGAGACACAGATCATTCACCTCTTTCTGTCCACAAACGTGCGAAAGAAGCCTTTCGAGAATGGCGAAAATATATGGAAGAACTCCGGGACGAGGCAGAATTGTCGTTGCGCCAGCGGCCAAAGGAGAGTGACAAGCTAGTTCACCAATTTGTGAAGGCCGGAACAGCTGGCCTCCAGGATCCAGATCTCAGTATACCTGCTGCGGCGGTACTGGGCAACATGTTCCTTTTTGTACTCGCAGGCCACGAGTCTAGTGCGGCTACGTTATGGCATTCGTTGACAATGCTGGCATGCAAACCTCGCTTTCAAAAAGCGCTGCAGAACGATATCGATGCTATTCTCGACGGGCGAGCCGTGGAGGATATGCAGTACCCAGCTGACTATGTGCGTCTCATGAGTGGGCATGTTGGCGCTCTGATGAAGGAAGTTCTTCGTCAATTTCCAGTTTCGACATTTCTTCCTAAAACGAATCCGGGCAAGCATCAGATTATCAAATCAGGCGGAGAAAGCTACATTCTCCCACCCAATACTCTAATTATCTTGAACACCTGTGCGGCTCATAGGCACCCAAAGATCTGGCCTCAGACGTACGAAAAATCTATGGACGAGCAACCATTCCCAGTTTCCTCATTCGATCCCGAACGATGGCTACCAATACCAAATGCGGAAGTCGGGTTCCATGAAGGATCGAGATTCGATCCGCCGCCGGGTGCATATTTCCCATTTGCCGAAGGACCTCGTTCCTGTATGGGCAAGGTATTTGCGCAGGTGGAGTTCTGCGCTACAATAGTAGGTGTTTTGAGCAAACATAGTATCATGCTTGCTAATGGCCCCGATAATTCCCCGGCATTACGTGAAGCTGAGCAGGCTTTGTCAGCGGGCATGGGGTTTGAGATGGGACTCAAAATGAAGGAGCCGGTGCAGCTGCGGGTGAGCAGGCGCTAGTGCTAGCGTCGGGTAGAAGGGGCTAGTGTTGGTGCAGAATTGAGTGCCGAGTAGAGAGCAGCCTTAAACTCACGGTCTATCTCATTTTCGAAATAAGTTGATTAATTCTAGATCCGATTCATGCGACTTCTTTCTTCTTCATTTCTTTCCTTTATATTCTTGCCACCCTTCGCTTGATATTTCCAGTTCCATTCCCATCATCGCATCAGCTACTAGGCCCCTGCTTGTGTAGGCGGATAGGAGGAAAGGCTCGGGGAACGGTTCATAAAGAGACCGAGAGTAACGTATCAGTACTTACAATATGAGACACACACATACATCATGCATCATGCATTTCATACCAGCATTATGTCCAATGAACGAAATGATATTCTTATGTAAGGTGGCTGATTGATATTGGATGGTTGGCTGACGTTGGATTCTCGGTTGGTTGTTGACAGGATGCCTTGCTCCATGCAAATCTTGCCAGTTAAGGACGATCGGTAGATAAAGAAACGTCAATCAATAATCACTGCTTGATGTGGCCGCCGCGTTGCATTACATGCAGAAACGCCGCACTCAATTTGATATGTGCGCACAAACTTGAATTATGCAAAGACAGATATCTATGTCCACCTACCGCTTTTCTTGAGGCGTTTTATTCTAGAGCACATCCACTTCGCCAATCAATATCAATATGGCCACGAATGGACCCGCTACGGTACCTGTGAAGGTGCCATCATTGATCACTACCGCAACTATTGTCGTCTCGATCGTATTCCCGCTGTTATCTCTGCTTGCGATCATACTGCGAGTGAGCGCGCGAAGAGTCCACCGAAGCAATCTCCAAGCCGACGACTGGGGCATGATTCTGACTTGGGTAACCCGTACTCATTATTGAATTCAAGTCGTTAACTAACAGCCGCTAGATATTCACATTGGCTTTGAGTATTGTACTTTGGGTATTTGCTGCTTCCTCTGGCATCAACTACTACAAAGTTGATGTAACTGCTGGAAACCAAGCTGCGGCAAAGGCATGACCCATATTATCTTTCTGTGGTGGAGCTAACACTTCTCAGCTGTTATTGTTTGACTCTGCTGCTGCCGAATTCTCGTTAGCTTCTGTCAAGATCTCAATCCTACTATTCTACAAAAGAATCTTTACCACTAAGCGATTTGCCGCAATTGTTTGGGCATTGATCCCTCTTATCACAGCATGGGGACTTATTTTCTTCTTTGTAAGTATCTGAGATTTTGTTTTTAATTAGATTATAAAAGCCTAACGTTTTGTCAGATCATCATTTTCAATGGAAAGCCGGTCAGCACAGCTTGGACAGGTGAAGGAACCCTCCAATTTGATACAGTTAAGGTTGGCTTAGCTCAAGGTGGTACGAGCATTGCCTGGGATATTGTTGTACTATGTCTACCGATACCTATTGTTCTTGGCCTTCAAATGGATCTCAAAAGAAAAATAGCCGTCATTGCAATGTTTTGGCTAGGTGCTTTGTCAGTATGAAGTCTGCTGGGAGTTTCTCGTCGCTGATTTCGAACAGTTGTGTTGTAGTGGCTGCTCTTCGACTGGTTTTCCTCAAGGAAGCAACTCAGAAAGCCATTGATTCGGCAAAGAGCGGAAATGGGTTTGACGCAATTGGCAAGTTCTTGTTCACCTACTTATGTTCCTGTATGTCTTACTAACGTAAACAGCTTTGGAGGAGAAGCTATTCATTTTCGTGCTGCTCGAACCAAACTGCTCAATCATTGCCGGATGCTTGCCCTGTTATGGACCACTATTTGTGCGTGGCAAAGGCTTGGATTCAATGTTCCAGAGTTTTAGGTCAATATTCAGCTTTCGGAGTTCGAATACCGCCCACTCAAATGGCGATGTTACAACTGGAAGTTGGACTAGGCGGGCTGCTTCGAATATCAAACTAATACCAAAGACGTCAACTGAATCAGGAGCGGAACTCAGGGATTATCCCGGGGGATGGGTCAAAATGAACCAAGACAGGGGCAGTAACGACACAGCGGTGGAATTTGTGCAATTAGAAGAGCGAAGTAGGCTCGAAGGCCCCAACTCCATCAATGTCACAAAGGCTGTTGACGTAAGTACCGTATAGATTGTGTTAATATTGATAAATTGTCACATTTAAAGAGGGGTGGGACTGGATATAGACTGGGGTGTGAAAGGTGAAAGTGAAACACATATCATAGCAATCCGATAGACTTCTAATCGTGCCATTAAACCGTTATATTGCCGTACTGCCGTAGACAGATATATGATGCAAATCAATCTTCCCAATAACATTGCGAATTCTGCTTGTGTTCATGTGTCAAGAAGCTGTAAAAATATCAGCACCACCCCATACTTTCGAACCATCGGCACGATGAGAAGCAACAGGGCGAAAGTGGATTAGTTGCCATGATATGAGTGGCTCAATCAGCGCTGCAAGTGAATAAATGGGTGAGAACAGGGAGTGGGACCGTGTTCGTTTTGATCCAGCGTCGCTGGTTATCGTTTCTGCAACTCACACTATACCGATTCCTTACACATAGATATATATCATCACAAGCACTCTAGGCTCCATAAATATTTAAAATTGTGCTATTCATTAGTAATGACTTCCGAATATAACGCAGGCCGAGATTATCTCTCGAGCGCAAAGTATGCAATGCTCAATATCATCGACCCCGTCCTGAACGTTGCTGATGCCTACTTTGCTCATTAGAGTCAGCTATTTCCACCATACGCTCAAACAACTTAGTCAATATAATATACATCCTAGCGTTGACATCCCAAATGGAACGTGTCGCATCGCAGATTTGGGCACGCAGACTGCGTGGGTTTCCCTCTGGTACGGACTTTAGAGCTGCTAATATGTACTTTGTAGCATCTGGCCCATTGACGTTGCTGAAACAGAGCGCCCAGGCGTAGACTTTCACATTGATGGTTTTGACATTTCCGACAAGTTTTTCCCACCGTCGGCTTGGTTGCCTCACAATGTCAAACTTCACGTCCATGATATCTATCAGCCATTTCCAGAGCAATTCAAAGGACAGTACACGGTCGTGCATTTGAGATTATTTCTAAGCTTGTCTAAGGAGCAAGTGGTTCGAATACTCCGAAATGCATGTGAACTATTGAGTAAGTTTAAATTGGACATCGAGTCAATCGAAATCACAAAAGTCAAGTAGTAGCTAACTTTACGAGAAGAACCTAATGGATACATACAGTGGATGGAGCACGACAAGACTAACATGGTCTTAACCCAGACCAATCCGGATGATCCGGCCACGGCGAACCATGCCTTTAACGTGCTCCAACTGAATCCTTTTCCTAATTACAATGCCCGGTATGTCTTAGCAGGTTTTCCTGTCTTTGCCATTTTTGAGCTTTGAATAGAGTCGCTGATGTTCCGTTCTCTTTACTAGTTGGGTCCTCGATCTTGGCTCTGCTATGACTTCGGTAGGTCTCCAAGTTCTTGCCGAAGATCGCATCCCAACGAAACCTTCACTACTACCACAGATGAATGACCTACATCTACTTGCCCTTACGGACATTCCAAAGGGTCTAAGTCCAGTTGTAGATGAGTTTCGGGAGAAACATTTTCTGAAATTGCAGGAGGAGTACCAAAGAGGGACTTCCACCATCGATGGGTTCATCTGTGTTGTGGGCAGGAAGGTGTAGGGTATGTTTGAAGGAAGAATTTGTATGGAAACATCACTATCTATCATGAATTGAAGCATTGTTTATTATATAGTGACTTCAGTAGTTTACGTAGTCTTCAATATGTACTAGCTTGACTGGTATGCGTGTAGCGCTTTGCCAAACCCCTCATCAGAATGGGCATTCCCCCACCGGCCTCTTCCTCACAAGCATCTTCTGCCACGGCCAACAGAACAAGAACTCATGCACCATGAGGTTTTTCGGTCTTCCCTCGCCAGGAAGAAAGCTGAACTCGTATTCCGTGAGCAGTTTGACAAAGAGAATCTTGATAATCACTGAAGCAAAGAAACGACCTGGACACGCTGACTTGCCGTATCCAAAATTCAAAATCGTGCGATCAACGGACGAAAACTCGTGCTTCCCAGCACTGCTCACTGAGATGTTATTCCTCGAACGCTCCAGCTGTTTCTGCCGGTAGGATCGAAGCCCATCGAAGTTCTCCGGATCAACTGTGTGTTGCGGGTCATTCTCAATCGCAAAAGTCGGAAGGCAGACATAAGTCCCTGCTGGGATGTGTAAGCCGTTCTGAAAGGTGTGCGGCTTTATGAACAATCGTTTCAACCCCAAGGTTGTAGGTGGTGACATCCTTTGCGATTCACGAAGCACACTGTCTAATTTGTGCAACCTTGAGTACGAAGTACTGGTCCACCCTTCCTTACTCTCGACCTCCTCCTTGATCTCGCGACGAATCTCCTCAAGGTATTGTGGGTGTGAGGTAAGGTCATAAAGAACGTTGACCATTCTCAAAAGCGTCGTGTGCACAGAAGCTAGGGCTAGAAGCACCTCGACGTGTGCCAGAGTATCGGGATTTCGATCGCCTCCCTTTGCTAGCTCGGCCAGCCAAGCAAGCACATTTGATTCCTCTGCACTGCTTGCTGGTGCCCATGAACCGTCATCGTTTCGGGCAATGAGGCTTTGGAGCTTGGGACCGAGCAGGGCTTTTGCTGCGCGAAGATACATACGACCATTGTAGTATGAAGGCAGAACACGGCAAATGAGGGGCCGGAGCCATTGGGGAAAGAGACGTAGGACCACAATAGTCCGGAACACTTTGGGGAGGAATGGATTAGTAGTGATGAATAGAATAGGCGAAGTAACGACGACCTCAGAGGGACCATGTACTCACAATTCTCCGTGTAATTGAAGGAAATATCTATCCACTCGGGATTACGACAAAGGTCGCGACCTACAAGTGCCCTTGCCGAGAGCCTCGCAGAAATTCTGCCGAGAATTTGATATGGCTGAAACTCGCACCAGTTGACATCGTCGCATGCCGGGAAGAAGTCTTTGAAAGAGGAGTTCAGTTCCTCTTCGAGGTATGGTGTAATGCCTTCCAGCCGTGGGGTAAGTTTCCTCTGGACAATTGAATGGTGCAATCTGCTTTCCAGAATCAGGTTGATGCCGGTGTACTCACCCAACAGATCATGTTCCAGAGCGCGGCTTGGGCTTGCGACATGCTCGGGTAAAGAGGATAGTTCTTCGAGCAATGAAAGTGGCAATAGAACCATGCTCTTATCTTGGCGGATGATTTGGTAGGAAGTTGCTTTGTGCTTCGAGTTGCACTGGTTAGTTGCTGGATACTCATATCCATGGTGGGTGGTGGTACTTGCTGACCTTTTGATATCCTTGATCGATCAGGTTCGCTGCTTTGCCCGCAAACATCAAATTGAGGATGAAGCGCGGGACTAAGAAGGGCTTCTTGATCCCACCAACAAGAGGGTGTTGGCGACCCTTCCGAGCCATCATGTTGGTGATGGCTAACTCCAGCATGGAATAAGAAATGAAAATGCAAAAAAGCGTCCACGCCACAGAGCCATTTTCGCCCCACGATCCAATATCAAACAAAGGAATGTCTAAAAAATACTCTGGCAATATCGCCATTCTCGGGCGCAGGCAGGCACTTGCACTTTTTGAGATCTGAAATTATGGATAGCCAGCTAGCTATTTTGGTATGCAAAACGTGCAGAGGGGAAGAATATCCCACGTATAAAGTAGAACAAACGCAGGAATATCTCTTTACCACCAGTTTTAGGTATCGAAAGGCGTGTGGCAGTAAAGAACTGCACCGTAGAGTACTCGGACGTAAGCCAACGGCTGCTTCCTTGCGTTGCGTGGAGATGGAAAATGGAAGATGGAGTGATATCCCATTGCAACCCTCTCACCTGAAGGAACTCTTTTCAGGTATCTGCACTTTATCAGCCTGCCTACGACGTCGGGAGTTGTTTTGGAGCCTCGGGGTTTGCGCGGGATGTGATATATGCATGCAACCATTCATCCATGCCGATCATTTCATTTTCAAGTAGGATGAGGTGTCATGCATGCCCCCTATATATGTTTTACTAAGCCCATTCCTAGCCCGCTCTCTCTCCCGTTCCCCTTACCTTTAAGAGGTCGTGCCCGGATCCTTTTCCGCCTTCCCCCACGTCGTCAAACAGTGACTAGGTTCCTCAGGCAAACGATGCAAGGTGAGGCGATGATTAACCGGTTAGTAGGTAGTGCGTTAATATAATTTAATTGAGACTGCATTATCATCAGTGGATAAGGTTGGTGGCTCGCACCCCATGTAGATGTTGGTGTTTTGCAGTCTCGTCTCACTTATCTCCGAAAATATGTTTTGATGATTCAACGCCATACATCACGCTAGATACTTAGTTTATAGCAGCACAATAGGGCTGACGCAAGCCGTGGCCATCGCCGTCACCAGCCAAGATATCAGCCACACATACACATAGGAATATAATACCAGAAAACAGCGTTTCGAAATATGCCACAAACTCCGGGAGAATTGGAAACTGGCAAAGTGGAGGATCCCACAGAGGGAATCGACAACACTGCGGCCGGCACCACCAGCGATTCTCCGCCAGAGATTGATCCGGAGAACGAAGTGACTGGGCTCAAATTATATTTAATTCACTCTGTTATTTGCCTTTGTACTTTCTTGGTTGGATTGGTGAGTTATACCGGTCTGGTTGAGCTCGGAAGACTACCACTGCTAATCGATGAAAAGGATTTTAATTTACTCGCCACGGCAATTCCTCGGATCACAACCCAATTCCACTCTCTTCAGGATGTCGGCTGGTATGGTGCAGCGTTTTCGATAGTGCTGTAGGTTGTTTACTTTACTCGTTTGACATAGAAAGACACAAATTGACGCTACCTACCAGATGTTCCTGTCAGCCTCTAGCAGGCAAAACATATACCCTCTTTCCCAAGAAGTTGGTCTACATTGCCTTTGTTGTTATCTTTGAGATCGGTAATCTGGTTTCCGGGGCAGCACCTACATCTGGAGCTATTATAGCCGGGAGAGCTGTTGCTGGCTTGGGAGCTTCTGGTGTCTTCGCGGGAGGCTTTGTGATTCTCACGACCATTGTTCCGCTGCACAAGCGCCCAATATATATGGGTACAATCAGCTCGACATTCGCAATTGCTAGCATCGTGGGCCCGGTAATTTCTGGGGCGTTAACCCAAAATCTCTCGTGGAGATGGTGCTTCTATATCAACCCTCCATTTGGAGCATTTGCGGTGTTCCTTCTCTCCTTTTTGTTCCGCGTAAAACCTGCCGCTTCGGAAAAGGCACCGCTTATTGAGAAATTGAAAAGCCTAGATGGAGTTGGCTTCATCCTGTTCGCCGGATCGACTACCATGTTACTCCTTGCTCTGCAGCTTGGGGGCACCTCGTTCGCCTGGAATTCGTCCACCATAATCGGTCTCTTTGTTGGCTCTGTCGTCACCATCGCCGTCTTTTGCTGGTGGGAGAGACGTCTGCAAGATATGGCAATGATTCCTCCAAGAATTTTCAGGAATAGGAACGCCTTCATTATTTTTACCAGTTCCGTTTTGATGAATGGGCCTTTCCAAACAATAGTGTTCTGGCTACCGATCTGGTTTCAAGCAGTTCTTGGGGTATCCCCACAGCAGAGCGGTATTAGATTTCTACCTACGGTCATTTCTGATGCCCTCACTGGAATCATTGGATCAGCAATTGTTATGAAAGTGGGCATCTGGAATCCGTTCCTCCTTTTTGGCTTCGCTCTTGTATCTCTTGGACCAGGTCTTATGACTACAATACATCCCGGAATATCAGATGCTCACTGGATTGGTTTTCAAATTCTCGGTGGTGTTGGGTATTCCCTTTGTTCTAGCTTGGTTGGTTTGCCTTCCTTTAATTATCACGTCGTGTAGCTGATGCTCAATTTAGAATCACATTGGGATACAAGCTTCACTTCCACAGGATCTTGTCCCCCTAGGATCCACCACACTACTGTTTGGCGTGTCCATGAGCGGTGCTGTGTTTCTTGCCATCGGCCAAGCAGTTTTTAATGACCGCTTATACAAGAATGTTGGGCAAGTGGTTTCGAGAACGGTGGTCAATGAAATCAATTCAGCTGGCGCAACTGGTTTCAGATCCGTAACAGATGTAACTGATTTGCCAATAGTATTAGAAGCCTACAGTCGCACGATCACCCAAGTTTTTGTAAGTTTGCACCTCAAAAATTAGGGAATATAAGCTCACTCATACATTAGTACATTGGTGCTGCTGCACCAGCAATTGGCTTCATACTGCTACTAGGAGCGAAATGGACTCCACTAAAGAAAACAGAAGATAAAAAAGACAACACCGAAAAGGTTTCTTATACTGCAGCGGAAGATGAATGATATTTTCGAAATTAATTAATCCACTAGCTAGTCCAATATGATCCAATCTCTCTCAAGTCATCGACGAGTGCATGTGGATTTTCTAAGGCCGGAAAGTGCCCGCCAGAGTCGTGAGCTGATCATGTTAGTAGAACCGACAGACTAGCCACGTGGAAAGGGAAAGTAGCCAAGGATAATACGACTTACTGTTATACTTCACCAGATTTCCAACCGAGGAAACCACATCCTCAATCCAGAAAACTATGTTATACTTGAAATCACTAAATAGCATAGGTGCGTCGGTCCGTGCTTTAGTGTAGGATGTCTTGATCAAATTTGGGTTTTGCGCGTATGTAAAGATGGAGCTCACGATGGATCTGGTCAAATAGTATAAAGATACCTGGAGAAGGATTTCATTATGCGTGAGCACGGATGGCGGTGTACCTGCCTGTGGATCGGACCCTGTGGATATTCAGTCACGGATAAGATAAATGATCAGGAACAAAGGCAAGCCTACACTCAATATACTTCTCTCCAATCCAAGCCAACTGTCCAACGGGATTATCGTAGAGCGTGAGTCCAACGGTGTTTGGCTGCCCTCTAAATCAATGGATAATTCCCAAGAACGAATCAGCCAACTAACTTACCTTGGTACTATGTTCCAGATTGTATGCATTGCCAGTAGCTTGAAAGTTCAAAAAGTAATCCTCCCGAAATTTCTGATATGGCGTGAGGGTGATGTTCCGATTAGCTATATCTTCCAAGCCGAAGGGGAAGAAAGGCACCGCCAGAAGATGCACTGCGCGAACGGTAGTGTTGAAGTTATCGTACAGACTATATGACAACATAGCGCCAAAGTCGGTTCCATGAGCAGCGTATGTCTTATAGCCTAGCACGTCCGTCATCAAGGAATTGAAAACCCTGGCAGTATCATCCAGAGTCCAGTTGGCAGGTGGTGCGCTGGAGAATGCAAAGCCCGGCAGGGAGGGAATCACCACGTCAAAAGCCACCACCGAGCTCTGGTTTTTCTTGCCGGATGTGTTGCATGTGTTCGTAGTTAGAGAATCAATGATTGGCATGAACTCCGCGAAAGACCCAGGCCACCCATGGACGAGAAGCAAGGGAATCGCATTTGGGGCGTTGGACTTTTGGTGGAGGTAATGGATTGTGATGCCTTCGATGACGGTGGTATACTGCGGGTATCTGCGGCAACATTCTGTTAGAGAGGATGTTGTTTTAATTACCTTTAACTAATATCTAGGACTAATTGCAAGTAACCAACTCACCGATTCAAAGCAGCTTGCTCAGTGTCCCAGTCAAAGGACGTGGTCCATTCCGCCTGGAGAGATTTCAGAACTCCAAGATCGATCCCCAACGACTCACCCACTCCCGGATACTCTTCGGCATCAGGCAGTTGGGTTTGGTTAATCAGACTTAACATCCGCGGAACATGCTGGCTCAGGTCGATCTTGAATTCCGTGGGGCTTCCAATTGCTTTTTGGCCAGCAAGCAGTCCGGCCAGGACGAGTTCTACGGTTCTCAAATACATACTTGCTTTGAGAATCTCAGGTGGAGATGAAGTAACGTAGTTGTTTCAGAGGATCGACCCGAGGTGGGATGTTATGTTTATACATCAAGCACACCTCCTCCGCAAAGTCAGCCAGAAAGTATTGGCTCGCTTCCGCCAAAAACATAACCACATGGAGGCTTGCAGGTTGCATTGATTGCACTGCATCAATGCTCGCCACCACGTTGCTGAGGCTCATTCATTTCGCGTTCTTATTCGACTACGGAAGGTAACACCACCCAGGGCGGCCGGGTAAGCCCCCCCTGCCCTTCCGCCAATAAATCCACGGTTGGGATTATGGTTATATTTATATTCGCCTCCTTTAACTGAAAAAGTGGCTTTTCCTTCTCGTTCCGCCCTCGTAAATCCGTCCCCAGTAGTAGTAACCTCAACTTCCATTTCACTAACCCCCACTGAACATCAATATTTACTTGTCTCTCTTTGGTCCATATGACCAAAGTGATCATCAAATCTCTATTCATGCCCTAGTCAGCCATGTTCCGCCAATTTTCCTGCTCTCCGAATATGAATCCACACGCGTTTACCGCACCAAAATGCAACTTGACTTTCAAAGTCCGCCTGCTATGTTTTAGGAAACAACACTTACCGCTTAGGCGGATTTCTTTGGCAGCAAAAAGTGGTCTGCTTATTTTCTTTCTCAATTGATCCCATCAAGTTCACTGAACTGGTACATTGCGTGAACAAGGTCTATTTGCGTCCTTTGTCTGGGTTACATCTGTTGACTGGTTTTTTTTTCAACATGGCTTTCCAAAAATGCTTCTTCAATTGACCACCAGCTGCATTTTGATGGTTGCACGGTCCAAATGTCTAACGCCAGAAAACCAGAGAATCCAGACTCCGATGGGGTGGTACTAAAGCGCAGGAAAGATTTTAAATGAAGCTGCCAGCATAATCACAACACTCGACCTAATCATTCTACCATTCAGATTCGGTTCATAATAGAGCATCTAATAATATAAACAGTAGATATCGTAACCAACAGCAAGCCCTCATAGTGAACGAAAGCCTTTTCTTTTGGAAAACTATGTTATGAAACGGCTGTAATTAAAAGAGGTCAATTAGAGGAACAGATCAAGCGTCCGTATTGCTTGCCATTGGTCTCTTACAAAAACATAACAAATTGTTGGCAAGTAGGATTACTTTGTGGCCGTATGCTACTGGCCTTGGTTCAATCTGTTTCAAGATCGGATGTACTAAGAGCTAGGAACTCAAATTTCACACTCAGTATATAGTAGTATTTAGACTACCGGCTATCTCCTTGCGCTACTGGAGCCAAGTCTATTTCTGTACAATTCCAATCCGGAGTAGGCTATCGTGCTTCGGAGAAAAAGGATATAGGTTATGAATAATTGACGTTAAAAGCTTCGTTTAGACTCTGGACACGCTACACTACGGTGGTAGCTTAGCACCTGTTGCAGAATGAATAACGAAATTGATCAAGCCTACTGCTTGGAAACATTCTCACGTTCTCAAGATCTCACGAGGAACTGGGAAATTTAGGCTAGAATAAAAAACGATTTCCATTCCTTATTAAGGGTATATATTATCATATGGAGCTCAGGTGATAGGTATTACTTGCTTTACGAAGAGCTTTGGCTTTTGGGTATTGGTGAGGCCATTGAGAGAACCAGAGCAGTGGCTGACTATCAAGCTACTGGCCCTAATTGCAGGTTGTACCCAAAGGACCCGAGTCTCCTCCCGGCTACACGGCAACAGCAATCGCAATTCACGGTTGTCATCGTAATACGGCGAGGTTCGCAGCAGTTTAGGATCCAGGGTTCGTCAGTATTGTTTGTGAGCTTCAACTGTAGGTAAAGGATATCTGGGCCGTGAAAAAAGAGACTCCATCTAGATTGCATGTAGGTACAAGGAATATCGTCTTGTCACAGGGTGGTAGGGATTTGGGAGGTATGGCTGAATGGGGCAACGTCATAAACTTGAATGTGGTAAATTAGTAATCAAACAATATGTAACCGGTTAGTATTTCCATCCTAGGATAAATGGGTTCTCTTCTTGAACATTATAGATGACATCAGTGATAAGGGCCATTTTCCTTTGGATGTGGGACTATATGTACAAAATAGAGCAAAAGAGGCATAACGAGCCAGAGATGTTCCATCACATTTCCAACACATCAAAAGGATCACTTCTCGTGAAATTGCGACTGGCAATATCATCGGAACATCACAATAAAAAGTGTGCCTTTGGGAACTTTTACCGCTTATTATTGGGATTGGAGGACATGACCATCGCCATAAAGACGCCGAAGTCTCGATGCAGTTAGGTTAAGCGAGTTATCTATGCATTATCCGAGAGACACACATTGTGTATGTACGTGACAAGCCATTCCTTGGCTCTTTTATAATCTTATATGCATATTCAAGCGCCACTTCACACCGAGAACCAGGCTACGGTCCTCCAATCAAACCCTCACCACGGTCTTTTGAGCCTCAATCGGTGAACTAGAATATAGCTATCGATATATTGGTTTATAATACATGTGGTTTGGCATATCAGATATATCGTTCACCAAAATGCCCCTAATCCCCAAGTCCCGGGGCGGTTTTTGCTGTCAGATGGTTGGAACTCGTTCAAATAGCTATCTATGTGAGACTTTAGCGGACCGTGTATTCTAGCCTCAATTTTTCTAATACTTACGCCATGTTTGGATACCCTTTAATATTATGATCCGCTTTGGGTGCTCGTCATTGCCAACTTACTGTGGGAAGAGGTAAGGATGCTTTCCTGGCTGGTACATCTTCCTAGAAGATCACCCAAGTAACACATGTAGGCATCAAATGACACTGATAATGAGGAGGTTGGTAAGGGAAATGGTAGAATCCAACTGAGGAAGGCTTGTCAGACTATCATCACCAACACTCTTAACAATACCCAGAGCGTGACTGTTTTAAAAACACATACTAGTGGTTCAGATATTACTTCAAATAGCAAATGGATTCATACATATCATGGACGATGATAAACGTACATTATTACGTTTCGTGTCTTCTGCTGGAGAGCTCTCGATAGCCACAATACATTGCAACAGTGAAGCAAAGATTGATATTCGAGAAAGAGACGGGCAGTGCCGTTGTACTGTTCTGTATTTCAACAGCACGAAGATATGGGCAGAGAAGCCGATATTAACATCCCAGATAAGACGCAATGCGCGATCCAACAGACAGCAGATACGGGTGACAATAGAGAGATAATGAGTTGACATCATTTTAAGTAGAATGCAATTTATCGAGGGCTCAGACATGGTAAGCCTTGCATTATCTGACTGTTCAAAGCATAAAGAGTGTAAGGGTTGGTGAGGGCTTGAATAGAGACATGTTTATACACAACATGTGCTCTGGTTTACATCGGGAAATCAATTTCGTTGTGGGTCGCGTTTAAAAGAGTCGATCTCAAACTTAATCCCATTGCGACGCAAAGACATTGGAACGCTACACAACTCTTAAGACTGAGCTCAAGCAAAGAGAAATATAGTCAGATTTCGACTGAGATCTTAAATTGTGCGAAATAACCAACAACTAACAAATAATAGCTTAATCGCTTGTTCGTTCTTTAGAGTTTTATTTTTATTAAAACGTAACAAGCAGCTTTAACTACAGAATATAGAGTATGTACTGCGCTCTATATAACATTCACTTACCAGTTATTTCGCTCCAAAGCTTAAGTTTATCGTAAATCCAGTACTACGGTATAGAGGGATATGTATTAAACCCTGACAATCTTCCAGCGTACACAGTTCCCACAAAAGCTGATCCAATTAGGAATTTAAGCTGACAGACTTAGCCCTTCCAACTGAAGTGGATCGAAATACAAGCTAACTCCATCAGTAATTCTGATTGGCAAAGGAGAACTAGTCGCCAAAGGCCTGTCAACTGTTACAAGTAAGCGTTACATTGTGATCAGGGTGATTGCAAATCTAGCCCTTGATAGATATTTGCGCTTCTTTGGAAATCGCTCTTTAGAACTGCTAGTTGATGACGTTTGTACAGCTGAATCAAAAGTAGCCAGGTAGACTCAGCAGGACCACAACATGGGTCAATTAGCTTACTGTCAAATGATTTGTGTCACTACTGGAGCTTTGCGTCTACTTCTGCGGGGACTTCGTAATTCGCTGTTGGCAATCTCGTTTACAGCTAGTTGGGACAAATGCTGACATTGTCACGGTATGATAAATTGACTAAGAAATTACCGATCCGACGCTAACGAAAACAAAGCCCCACCTAGGGTTGAAGAGAAACGCCGTCGATCAAAACTGTGCGGCTGTTTGCGACTATTTCTGCCGCTTAATCCTCGTTGCCGCCGCGTCCAGTCCTGGCTGCAAATTCTTCATTATCACAGTTTTTCGTAGACTATGCAATTTCAGAAACATGTAAATGCTGTACTTCGTGTTTGATATTGTTCACTGAGAAAGAGGCAGCCATTTCCTTATCTCCAACACAGGGGATGGACTTGGGAAGATATCTTTAGCTATCTAAGTTCCAAGACTTTCCACAGAGGTCAAACCTAAGAGTTTGTGGAGATCTCCAGAATTATGAGACGACAATCATCCTGAATGAGGAATTATATCTACCCATTTCTCCATAGGACCATTTGTTGTAGCCCCTAGAACCAAAAATGTGACCGGAGATACTAGCTCATTGGCCTACTGTTCTTCTCTAGGTTAACAGGCTCCAAGGACAAGACAATGGCTTCCATTGATGGTAGATTATGCAAGGTCCCGATTTAAGTATCCCAGAGACAGAGCCTAGAAATGTGCTTTTGGCGAGGTTGTGGGAAGGGTCCGAAACGTGGCGAACCCAACTTTCATGTGTTAGACAACCCACCTGTTGATCTTTTAAATTATCCCCATGAATCTGTTAGTTCCCACAGAATTGGGAAGTCATTCCGCTGATTAACAAGGATGTATCTTTGGTCTCCACCAACTCGGGGCTCCAACCTGTAGGCTTCTGTTTGGGCCATGTGGATAGTCGTTGCTAGGGCTCGTGATGTTCATAGAGTGGCCAGTGCCGATATTAATATAATCCGACATTGGCTGGTAAAATCCCGAACAGGGGCCGCAAGCCTGTGTCTGTACCTTGCCCCTGATATATTTGATTGGATACAGCCATACACTCTCTTTAGGATATCATGCCATCGCGAAGATCCAAATGATGTATGTACTCTAGTTAGCGGCGAAGCTCGATGTAATTTGATGCGGAACTATGGAGTGATGTTGCTCTCGTGCCCATTTTCGCCATCTCGGCCCAAGACCTTGGTACTGACCGTTAGCTTTTGGTAAGCATTAGTTACAATTGGACTAAATAAAGCTTATGGGGCCAACTCTCAGAGATCGTCAAACGGCATGCTATAGCGTATGGCTAGGCTCGGGAATGCACAAATCTCCGGGTGTGTTGGCGCAAGTTCGTGATAATAAGTAACGTTCCAACAATCTCGCCAAGGTACACCAAGTAAACCAAGCCCTGGGCGAATTGTTTCCAGAAGGTGTTAAGCAAACACCAAGACAACGACAGACTAAATCGAGTATTTGATAAGGCTTTGATTCGATAGCTTTGCCTAGGAATGCTAGATGATGTATGAATTGATTGGTACTTTTGAGTTGGATCGATGATAAAACCTTGGCTGTGTTGATATTGGCATTGGTTGCCACTCGTAACAGGTGCTTAGTTCAAAACTACAACGCTTGGTGACTTCCTAGACGAGGAGGAGGCCGGGCAATATGGTAATATTATTGTGTGTCAAGGTTCGAACTTAAAGTTCGCAGAGGTATAAGAAAGAGATCGGCACCCGCCCTGCGCACTCCTGAAGCATCTTCTTTTATCACAGACTTTCATTGACCTGCTGCACGCAGTAAGATCGTAAGATGGACACCAAGAAGAGCCTCGAGGTCACGCAAGGGACATCCCTAGTCTCCCCTGCTACGGCAATTGACGAGCCTCACTCCGACGGGGAGAAGGCATCAAACGTGTCTTTCGATATAGAGCGACCCTATCCAACCGACGAGGAATGGGAAGCACTTCCTAAAGTACCAGGATCAATTCCTTGGACAGCAGTAAGTAGCTTTCGATAGAGATGCAGAGAAGTATACTGACCTGATTTTCGTAGTGGACTGTGGCAGTAGTCGAATTCTGTGAGAGATTCTCGTACTACGGAACAACCGCAGTTTGTAAGTTTGAGCTTAGCTGAGTGCGGGAGAGATATACTGACGTTTTTATAGTTGTGAATTTTATCCAGAGAGACCTTCCAGACGGATCTTCGACCGGAGCAGGCTTCCTCGAGGTACCGTCAGGTGCTCTTGGAATGGGCCAACGTGCTTCCACCGGTCTCACAACTTGTAAGTTTATCACTGTAACACAACATTTCGGACACAACTAAAGAAATACCAGTCAACAACTTCTGGTCCTACGTGACACCACTGTTGGGTGCCTACATCGCTGACCAGTATTTTGGACGATACCTTACCATTCAGTACTCCATCTGTTTTGCTTTAGTAGGCCATGTTATCCTGATCATCTCCGCTATTCCACCCGTGATTGTCAATCCAAACGCAGCAATTGGTATATTCTCCCTTGGAATTGTTATCATGGGTCTTGGAACTGGTGGATTTAAATCAAACATCTCGCCCCTGATCGCCGAGCAATACAAAGACGAGAGAGCATATGTGAGAACCAACAAGCATGGCAAGAAGGAAATTGTGGATCCGGCAACCACCACTGCTCGCATTTACCTCTACTTTTACTTCTTAATCAATTGCGGTTCCTTGACTGGGTCCATCGCCATGGTTTACGCCGAGCATTATGTTGGTTTCTGGCTTTCTTTCATGCTACCAACCGTCATGTTCTCTATTTGCCCAATCATTCTGTTCACGTTCAAGAAGTATTACGTTCTGTCCCCACCTACTGGATCAGTCATGGCAAAAGCTTTCAAACTCATCAAGCTTGCATTTAAAGGCAAGTGGTCTATAAACCCTTCTACAACGTAAGTCTTTACTCGCCCTTACCCATACGACGTTTTGAACAATACTAAATTTCCCAGCGCCAAAAATTTCCGAGATCCAGAGTTCTGGAACAAGGTCAAGCCAAGCAACATCGCCGCGGCTGATCGTCCATCTTGGATGACTTTTGACGATGAATGGGTTGACGAAGTTCGTCGTGGTCTCCTGGCATGCAAGGTCTTCCTCTGGTTCCCTCTCTATTGGCTTGCCTACAACCAAATGACCGGTAATCTGACATCCCAAGCGGCTACCATGAACCTTGGAAAGGTCCCCAATGATATTATTAACAATCTCAACCCTATTTTCATCATCATTACCATTCCAATCATGGACTTCGTCCTCTACCCTGCTATCCGAAAGACTGGATTCAACCTTACCCCCATCAAGAAGATCGCATTTGGTTTCTTCCTTTCGAGTATGGCTATGGTATCGGCGACTGTCACCCAACATTACATCTACAAATTATCGCCTTGTGGAAGTGATATCAACGCACAAATGAAGGCTGGACGTGAGGATTGTGCTGCACCTTTCACTGTTTGGATACAAGCCTTCCCTTACGGACTTATTGGTCTTTCCGAAGTCTTGGCATCAATCACCAAACTTGAATATGCATACACAAAAGCACCAAAGAACATGCGTTCCACTGTTCAAGGTCTCGCTCTCCTCACCAGCGCTATTTCCAGCGCTCTAGGTCAGGCTCTTGTTGGTTTGAGTGAAGATCCTTTGTTGGTATGGAATTACGGCAGTGTTTCTGTCATTGCCGCTTTGGGTGGTCTCGGTTTCTGGTTTACTTTCAGAAAGGCAGACAAAGACGAGAACAAGTTGAACAACTTGAAGGCCAGTAAGTTTGAGGGAAGAAGGCAGGGGGATGTGGAGAACAGAGAGACTGAAGTAGTTACTGTTGGAGATGAAAAGAAGGCTTCTGGTTTATAAAATGTTGAGGGCCACCAGATCCTTTGATGGCTGTATAAATTATGCTTCTTGTACCTGAAACAAGTACTTAGCAATAACTAAGCATCATCTAATCACACATATAATCAAATAATTACTCTATACTGAGTTTTATGCTTTAATTCAATATGACTGAAAGTGAATTGGGGCGAATGACCAGAAGAGCTTTTTTGGGTTAGTCACGATGCGACCTTAATATGAAGTATGAGCGTTGGTTTAAACCATATCCAAAGAGAGTAGGAACTTTTATCTGACATAAAATAATGTTAAGCTCTAACATTATTTTATGTTCTAGCTGTAGTGGAAGCACGAGCATATGAATCCTGGGGCTATTCTTGAAATATTTACAATGTATAAAACCACTCGTAGATCCTATTTTGAAGGTGTGGTCGAGGAGCTCTTCAATTTTATTTATGCTGCCACGAAGAGAATTGTATTTGCCAAGTATCTATGAGCCCATACATTTCTGTGCTGTAGAGAATAGTTTTGCTTATGTAACTTTCAACTTGATACCCAAATGTTGAGCTAGCCTCAAACTGCTCGTTCTAACTACAATTGCTTCTAGCTACCCGAGCACACTATACCGACTACAGAAGAGGATGAGTTTCCAAATAAAAAGTAATTAACACCGACTGCTTAAGGCCGACCGTAGACAATTGGAGTTCTCTCTCATGGTATGAGGCTCTTTTCCACTTACCCAGATTTGACCTCGGTCGTCGGATTTGAAACTCTCCTCGAAACATTTGCGGCTCCTAGGGCCATCTTTACTTGGCTCGTCTTTGGGCCCTCGATTGACCGGGTGTTTACTTCCAATTGAGCTATACCCTTTTCCACTGGCTGTTGTTGAGGAGAGGAGGAATTGTTGCCAAAGCAAACCACGGCACCATATCGCCGGATTTAACTATAGAAAAAAAAGAATTCTTTTTTCGAACCTAAAGAACAACAATGACTGGGTTTTGATTCAAAAAGCCATGTGCGAAGAATATGATAATCTTGTATGAATCGACAAGGCTGACTTTGCATCTGCAAGCCTGGCAGATGCTTGCGGATGCACGTGATACCCCAGCCGTTTACCTCGGTTTCTCCAGATTACCCCAGCCGGTGCCGACCTTCATGTGGAGAACGATATCCAAGTGGCCTCCTTATATACCACCTCCTCTTCCGATATAATGAACTATTTGCATCTACATCCTCCTCAGATCTACTGAACTATTCTTCTTCCCTCCCATTATCACACTTTATACTCTAGTAATCACATAATTCAAGATGGTTATCAAACCAAATCAACCATGTTACGTCCTCGGCGTGGGCATGACGAAGTTCATTAAGCCCAGAGGCAAAGTCGATTACACAGAGCTCGGGTTTGAGGCCGGTGTCAAGGCTATGCTCGATGCGCAGATTAGCTACGACGATGTTGACCAAGGTGTTGCTTGCTATTGTTACGGAGATTCTACCTGCGGCCAACGTGTGTTTTACCAATTTGGCATGACCCAGATCCCCATTTACAATGTCAACAACAACTGCTCAACCGGCTCGACTGGTCTTCATCTTGGGCGCAATGTTATTTCACATGGTGGTGCCGACTGTATACTGGTCGTTGGTTTTGAAAAGATGATGCCAGGTAGTCTACAGAGCTTTTGGAACGACCGGAGCAACCCCACCGGCACAACCCATGAGATGATGATTGCTACCAGAGGAGTCACCAACGCACCTGGAGCCGCACAAATGTTTGGAAACGCTGGCCGTGAATACAAGGAGAAGTGAGTTTCTGGTTTATCAAATGTTCAGTTCTATGCTAACAAGTGCCCACAGATACGGTGCTACCAACGAAGACTTCGGCGAGATCGCAAGAATAAACCACGAACACTCACAGCGCAACCCATACTCCCAATTCAAAGACGTTTACACCCTCGATCAAATCATGGGCTCTGCCATGATTCATGAACCTCTCACAAAGCTCCAATGCTGTCCTACATCAGATGGAGGAGCTGCCGCTGTTTTGGTGTCCCAAGATTTCTTGGATGCCCGTCCACACTTAAAGGAGAGAGCTGTTCTCATTGCTGGTCAATGTATGGCCACCGATGCCCCATCTCTATTCTCGAAATCAGCAATTGATCTTATGGGCTTTGAGATGTCCAAATACGCAGCAGAGACTGCTATGAAGGAGGCCAAGGTTACACCTGCTGATGTTAAGGTGTGCGAGTTACACGACTGTTTCTCTGCCAATGAGATGATTACTATAGATGCTCTCGGGCTCTGTCCTCCTGGCAAAGCACACGAAATGGTTCGTGCAGGAGATATTACATATGGTGGAAAGATGGTCATCAACCCCTCCGGTGGACTCATCTCCAAGGGTCATCCTCTTGGAGCTTCTGGTATCGCACAATGTGCAGAGCTTGTCTGGCACTTAAGAGGTTGGGCCAACAACAGATTGATCAAGGACACTTCTGTTGCCCTACAACACAACTTGGGTCTTGGAGGCGCAGTCGTTGTGACCGTATACAAGCGTGCAGATGGAAAGGTCGCCACCCCTGTGGATGATAAGACTATCGGTGAACAGAATGGTTTAGGTTACAACCCTGCAGTTGAGGCAAAGGGCTTCACAGAGCAGCAAGCTCGTAGCACTCTGAGCAAGTCCAAGAGCAGTGCCTGGGCTCTTGGAGAGACGGAAAAGAAGGTCGAGGCTCGTTTCTAAATGACTATATATGTATGATACCAAAATTTGCAAAATTTCACATCACCTGGGCTTCATTTGAATTTAGAAAAGGGATAACGGCGACACATGCCTGGCGGCATATGCCTCTCTTATAAGAAACTGTGAGTGACTAGAGAAGGGTGCAAATCACATGGCTGACAAACTCACCCCCTTTTTCTAAGCGAGAGCTTCTCGTAGTGATTATGGCAAAGAGGTGCGAGTATTGTATACAGTGATACTAAATCCTCTAGCAAATCTGGAGAACAGATGCATCTTTAAATGTATCAAGTAGTACAGCAAGTGCGACGGATAAAAAAATGTGCGGCGTGCAACTGCAATACACATAGACCTGCAACAAAGGATGGGAAAAAATAGCGTGTTGGTTACAAAACTTGAAGCTAGAATTGTGAAAAATGTAGAGTTGCAGAAATGCCACGGATAGTACAATCCTAGACTGGCAGTCGGTGTGCGGCACGCAGCAAATGAGAATGTTTCTAAAGTACCGCCATGCTTCAACAACGTTGAGTTGGTGACAGGGGCGGCAGCTATATTTTAGAGGTTGTTCAATGAATTTGCAGTGTTGGTAGATCTTGAGGAGTATTCAAGGACTAGCGCGTAAAGCTAAACCATTGTACGCTCTCAACACGAGCACTATGTTTCCCAGTATCTCGTGCAACTTTATGCATCTTCTCACTAGCGCTTGCATCTGAAAGCAGATATTCAATCTATACAGACTTACGAAGATAAGCAAACGCTAGTGAATGAGCAAGTAGCAGATTGGAAAAAAGATATTTGCTCCTGGAAGACTGAAAAACGGTAAATGAGATGCAGAAAAGCTGGTTTAAAGATGCGGCTTGACTATTGATTTATCTACGCCAATGCCGATTGCGTGGCCGGATATGAAGCCAAGTGCCATCTACAGGCAAATACTGTAGAATCTACGCTGCGCTCATTTTACTAATCAAGATCATCCAGATCTTATAGTTTAGGTTTCAAATCGCTAATGGATGCACTGGCTTCCTTATTGACCTCCAATTCGCCAGCCTTGAATGGAGCGTTACCAAAGAAGATTACCTCCACTGTTAAGTCATCCCTGTTACAAGTTAGTAACTTAAAGATCTATACTGGGGAAGAAAGGCCATTTGCTTACCGATATCGTCTAGAATAGGGGGCAGGTAGTGTTAACAAAGCGCATACCATGTCCTTATCCTTCCCACCAAGAGCATTGCGTACTAAATGTGTAGCAACATTCTTATCTTCCACAACAAACCGCTGGTCCTCGCCACCCTTGACACCCCATTGCTGTTGTCGTATAGGAGTCTTCTGACCATCCTCCTTCATCCCCTTACTCTTAGCTCCTTGCTCAACCGGCAAGCCTTTTTGGGCAGACGAGAACATCTTAGCCCAGCTGCTTGTTTGCGGCTCTGATGATTGCTTCTCGATCCACTGGCCTACTAAGCCGACAACCTCTTCGTTGGTGAGCATTTCCCAGAGACCATCAGTTGCCATGACAAGAAAATCACCTTTCTCCGGATGGATTTGCGTGGTTGTTACAATAGGCTCGGCAGTGACATACGGTGGTGTTCTGAGTTGAGCTGAAGGAGTCCTACCAAAGAAGGACTGCTTTAGACGCTCTGAGACTTCGCGTGTCCATTTATAAGTTGCATCACCAAATGCTCGCGAGGGCTCCAGGCCACCAAGTACTCGACCATTGCGAATCACGTTCGGTTCATTTGGATGCTCTTTACGCATCCGTGCCTCTTCTTCCGGGTTACTTCCGGTTTGATCTACTGACAAAGGCGTGGCAACCCATCTTCCACTATCACCTCTACGACCGAGCACAGCCCGAGAATCACCAGTACAGGCAACACGGAGCAATTTTGATCGGCTGTCGTAGAATGATAGAAGGGCGCAGGAACCAGAGAGAGCTGGGGCGAGAAGTTCTGCCGCGACCAATTTTGAGTTCGCTTTCAAGACCTTTTCGACACTCTCGTGTACAATCTCGTTATCTAGACGGTTGAAACCAGTCTTGATAGCAGCTTCAATTGCCTCAGATGAGGGTATTGGAGATGATGTATTTGAGAGAGCAGCTTTGTAGGTACCATTTAGTTCCCTAGCCACGAAGGAAACAAGTACTTGCCTCAGTTTCGCAGACGTCGTCCATCCCCTATTTAGTCAGTATGATTAACACAGTTTTGCCAAAGTGTCACAACAATACATACGAGTGGCCATCAAATACACCCCAGAACATCCAGTCGCCCATAGAACTTTGGCCTGGCACAGAACTAGCTAGTCCTTGGGGCAGCTCAATTATCTTCTCTACGTGATCATCTTCGATAGGATCGTTGCTGGGAATTTGCACAACATCATATCGTACAACACCCTGACCCCGTCCCACAAGATATGATTCCTCATTTCTCCTCAACTTTAAAGTAGCTTGTTCTGGCGTTAACATCTCCAAGACCTTCCTTCCAGATTCATCCGTCTCCTTAGACACTGGCCCTTCTCCGCGGATCTCTCCTGTGTACAATGAATCTGCCCCAACGATGACCGCTTTCCTCGCTCGTTCCGTTGCAGTTTCGCTAGTTGGGAGCGCGCCTCCAGCGGAAAACCCTCTTCCTTGTTGACTAGCTATTGGAAGTTGTGCCAAATTTGTCCCATTTCCTTTGTACGTATACCAAGCCCCATAACCGACCAGACCAGAAGCAACAGCAACAGAGAACCTTCGAATGTGCATAGACGATTGAAGGACCTTAGGAGAAGATGATGATGCTTTTATGACTGGCTCTGTTTTCCCTGAAAATTGTCGGATACCATGTACATAGCTTGATGGCTGGAAGACGCTACGGGTTCTGAGAGTGAGGCTTCTTGAGGAGGCAAGGCGCGCTGTTCGAAGGGCGCGAAGGGCTGCACGACGCATTTGATGGTATTGCCGGGCTCTTCGAGCGTGTTCAACGAAAGCTAGTGGACAACAAAGGCCAGGGAGTTGTTTGAAGTAGCTGACGGGGACGTTGAATAAGGAAATATTCAATTGGGAAGTTACTCTTAAGAATGCGGATCCCGAAATGTCTACCCAATATAGAGACCTCTTCCTCTGCCGGTCCTTGTAAGTTTCTCCGAACAATCCGTCTTGATGCGATGGTTGATTGTTGCCGTACTGTGATGTTAGATGTTGACCAGAAGCAGGGGAGAAGCTCTAGAATTGTGGAGTCATCAGAGGGAGCTCTCCCCACATTAGTCAGCAATACTTTTGTCTGCTATCGCTCTTTACCTATTTTGGGTTCTTTATGCTAAAAGTTCCTTGATCAGAGTTGTTATATTAAATAGGTATAGCAGGAAGAAGAGTGATTCGTGTAAAGTCAATTTTGATATTACTTATTAAATCTATGGGGACTATGAATGAGTTAGCATACCCCTGTCGCCGATATCCTCTGCGTCACCGGCCAAAAGCTTCGAGTTTGTTCCCCCACCATAATCGACCTACAGACTTCATACTAAAAAAGAGTTCCAAAGTTTGGCGATTTTCACCAAAATTAATCAGACGAAATGTGAGCTTGAGAAAAGATTTTTCTTAACTACTAGCTTACCCTCAACAGAACAAACTTGATCCATACTAATTCAGAAGTTGTGGCACAATGTCAAGTCGACGTCTTCGCAAGATACAGCAAGAGAAAGAATTGGAAGATGCGAAGCGAAGAGCAGCAGAGGAAGAAGATGATGATGACGAATCCGCAGATGAGCCTGTGTCGTCCAATAAAGCAGGCGCCTTTTCAGCCTTTGCAGCTTTGGATGAGGATGAGGATGAGGATGTGGACACAAAAGAAATGAGCGAGGATGAACCGGAAATCGAATTAGAACCAGTTTCTGCACCAGCTCCGAAGGCAAAGAAAACAAGGAAGAAGAAGAAAAAGGCTAAGAAATCTCATGCTATGCAGCCTGAAAACGAAAATGAGTCAGATGAGATTGAAGCCGCTCTGCGAGAGCTGAACATAAAGAAGCCTACCACGGTTCACGCACCTCTGCCGTCTAAAACACCACTGGATCTACAATGGGATAGGATATGCAATCTTCTGACTGTTCAGGCTCAACATCTGAAGGTCGGTCATGAAATGCGAAACCTTTTTGGTCGTGCGGCAACCGATAATCATGATGATGCTGGGGGTCGGCCTGGTAGACAACGCCAAAGACAGCAGGTAAGCAATTAATCATATAGAAAGCCTTAGTGTTGGGTGTCTATAAACTTGAGGCAGTTCTTTTGATTTTTCTTGATGGTTTAGATAACTCCTTGGTCTTATTACTGTGCTAATTTAATTAAGCCAATGGATTTAGAAACAGCATTGAAGGGAACTCACAAGCCAGGACAAGGGCTCTCCGAAATTACTTTGCGACGCAACCCTTTTGTCCAGGGAAAAGATACATGGCCGAAAGGAACGACCGGAGGTCTTACTATGACTATAGTCAACGATCTAAAGGAGCATGATGGTACAATGGAATTCCGATTTGTTCATGATACAAGCTACCAAGTCACCCAGCAAGTTTTTCATCGTTTGGTCGAAATGGGAGAGCCTCAAAGTTTGATAACTCTTCTTGTCAAAAATCCATACCATATATCATCTCTTATTCAAGTTAGTAAGATCGCTAAAGATCAAGGTGACCATGCGTTGTCTTCAGATTTATTAGAGCGGGCTCTGTTCAACTTTGGTCGGGCAGCTACAACTCTTTTCAATACAAAGCTGGGCAAAGGTCAAGCTCGTCTGAACTTTGCTCGACCTGAAAACCGCGAAATCTGGCTTGCTGGATATCAATACATCAAGAGCCTGATTATGAAAGGAACTTATAGAACCGCTTTTGAATGGGCGAAATTGTTGTTGAGTTTAGACCCAGAGAACGACCCATATTGCATGCGCTTGACAATACATCACCTTGCCCTTCGAGCTCACCAGTTTACTTGGCTTCTAGAGTTAGCAGACGATACGCATGATGAGTTACTAGGCAATATCATGCCTTCACTTAGCTCTCAGGAATATGTCAAATATCACAACACATCTTCGATTGCGTTTGCGGCTTTGCAAACGAGGGATGGACCTAAGGCTAGGGAGCTGCTTTCAAAGGCTATGCAAGACCTTCCGTGGCTTTTCACTAGATTATTCTCTGAGATAAACCTAGATGCACCTCCTTCAATCTGGGGAATTCAACCTCGAACGGATGCTGAGGATCTGTTCACTGACCTGTATATTCAGCAAACAAAAGACCTCTGGAATACGCCAGAAGCTACTGTAATTCTGATGGAAATCGCACATACAATTCCCAAGGTCGACGTGACCCAAATACCTACGCTATCCAACCAAGCAATGACCCTGTCAGTTGTACGGGCGATCTATTTAGACAACACACCCAGTCTAATGGCAAAGCTACCCAGCTCTCTGCTCCACAGGGATAACAACTCAGACGCGGACCCGGTTCCGCCAGATAACAGCATTTATTCTTACGACACTAAGCCATTTGCCGTCGATGAAGGTCAACAGGATGGTGATGAACCATTAGGTCCGCAGCATATATTCGCAAGACTCGCTCGATTGTTTCCACTGCGCCCAGATGGTCACCTTCACGAACGCGGTGCTGATGATGACTCCGAGCCTTCAGATGATGAAGATTACATAGCTGAGGAAGGAGATGAAGAGTTCCTAGGTCGCATTCCGAATGAGATGCCACCTGGATTAGTTGCTAGAATGATGGGAATGATCTTCGGGACGGCCGACCCCGAAGAGAACAATAATGAAGACGAATGGGAAAGCGCCAAGTAAGTTATTTTCAAGTAAGAGGTCGTGGCATGTTTTAGACATACCATAAAACCTGGTTGAGTACTTGAGGATCGATACAGTTATCATTCCACGCTCCTTTCTGCAGTCTTTATAAGCACCAATACTACAGGTCAACATCTTAAGAAAGAAATAGTGTTTCTTCAGGCTGTATTCGCGGTTCCCAGCATTTGATGATACAGAAATACTGACACCCAACCCTCTAGTACCGACACAGACAATGAAATGCCTGAATTGATAGAGACTGAAGGAATGCCAGCCTTGGTCGGGAGTGATAGTGAAGAGACTGATGAAGAAATGCCCGCTTTAGTTGGGAGTAATGATGGAAGGAATTGATGGGATGCCACCTTAGGCGTAGAGCGTATTGTCATGGCATGAAGTACCTATGCAGCTCAAATATATGACTGTAGAAGACTATTCATATGTAGCTTAATGGTATCTTAAGCCTGTTCATCCATTTAACTGTGAAAAACTGGTTACAAAGTGCATTTACCTGGCTAGGCTGGTTCGAGCATAGCGATTTTAAATTGTATTGCTATAGCGACATTGGCGTTCAAACTGTTACTATAGCTTACCTAATAAGTAGAGTACCCGCAGCTTCTTTTGTCAGACACTTTCTTTATAGCAATCTAATGCTGTTTCTGCCTACAACCCCGACAATCTCCATCTAATATCGTTTCCCACACCCATAAACACCACCTCACGTGATAAGAACTGACACCACACCACCGTAACTGACGTGCTCTGGAACTTCTGAGCTATCTGTCTGTCTCACCAGTCACCACACCCTCCGCTAAATATAAATTCTCCCGCCCAAATAAAGTGGCCAGGTGTAAGAGCTACCTGTCCTGAGCAAGTTTCACCCAATTCACCCGAAACAGCATCCTTGCCAAGCCTCGCGCTCTGCATCCGACCTCTCGGATTTCTAAGCTCCCACCACCCATCAGCCTCGGGCTCGCAACTACAAATACATTCCACCTTCACCCCTTTTATATTCCTTTTTCCAAGTCCACGTTACACGCACCTACAGAACTCCTCTTTGTCTCCCAGTCCCAGAATATAAACTAGACCAAGCTCTCCTCTACTCGCCGCATAGACGAAGATCAACCCCACCACCAATAATATACCCCGCGAACGAGAAAGACCAGCTCACAAAAACGCAAACATGTCCGCAGAACACACTTACAAATTCAACGTCAGCATGAGCTGTGGCGGATGCTCGGGAGCTATCAACCGGGTTTTGGGAAAGCTTGACGGTATGTTAGAATCCTCCGGGCCCCCATTCATAACTCCCTCTTCTCAACTTGCCACTGGGAAGATGCAAGCGCACAAACACAAAAAAGCCGAGCTGATGCCTTTGATCACACAGGTGTCAAGTCCTATGACGTATCTCTAGACACACAAACCGCAACCGTGGTCACGGAAACTCTTCCTTTCGAGACGGTGCTGAAGACGATCAAGAAGACGGGAAAGAAGGTCAACTCGGGGGAGGCTGATGGAGAGACCAAGAGCATTGATCTTGCTGACGAATAGGAGCTTTCTGAACGGCTTGGATGAGAGAGAGTGATAAAGGCGATGAGCCGAAGGGAATTAGAACCTTTATATATGAATGAATGAATGACACGAACACATATTGCGGGATTTGCGTGTTAGATTGTGATTGAACAGGGCGAGTTTGGCACTTGTGGGTTGATCTCAAGCCCCGACTAGGAAGTGTTACTATCACATGAGCTTTCGTCAATGATTGTAGCTCTTTAAATCAGGTGCTAATAGTGTCTGTCACGGTGTTGCGGACACCAAGCCTTTGGTCTGTTTCTGAACTGGGGAACCACTTACCTCGCACAGCCTTTTTAAAATATCCCATATCCTGGACCCTACCTAGTTCGTCATAGTTTTACCTCAACTCTGCTCACCAGGGATTTCCAGTAGATTTATTTTTCGTTGTCACGGATAAGCTTGTCTTTGGCAAAATGTTAAGAACCGGGGTTGGACGTTGTATCAGAGTTACTCCAATCGCTCAAACAACGAGACGTGTTCGATGATTCAAGAAGTTATCTGATTTTCGGGTTTACTTAATTTGGAAGTCCGACTTGGGTTGAAACGTGACCCCTTGTTCAGTTCTTCTAAGATCTATGTCACAATTTGGACATTGTTCCTTTATCTATTCAATATGATGCAATTTGAAAACAATATATCCTGGGGCCTGGACTATTCGTGTTCCGCAACTGTCCACAAGTACAGTATGTACATTTGTGGTCGAGGCGATGTTGTTCTCAAATATTTTGAATCCAAGTTCTACAAATCCAATTACCTCAGAACTTCGCAATCTTTCTATACATCTCAATCCTCTCCACAAGCTTTAGATCATCCATATCTGCTGTGTCGTAGCCATACACTGCGAGTAATAACATGGCTCTTAGCGTATAGCTTGCATCATTGCCTGCATTATGAAATCCCTTGCCCTCCATTCCCATCAATTCCACGACCCTACCAAGATTCAACCCACACTTTATCCCAAGAACCTCACCTCCAATCTTTTCTGTGTCAAGTATGTCAACCACAGCAGGTGCTAGCCTCAGATCGATTCCCAAAGACTTAAATTTGTGGATTTCTGCATTGACCCCGTGGCCAACAATGATGATATTTCGCTGCTGGTCGGATGGAGTGTTGTTTATGTATAACATAGTTTTCAGTTCAGCAACTAGAGACGCTTGGGAGATGTGGGCTGTGGTGCCAAAGAGAAATGCTTTGCTCCGACTCACGGTGCGGAAATGATAAGAACTGATAACAGGTTGATGGACCATGCCAGCATCGAAGAGATATTGAGTGTCCAATATTGACAGTCCAACCTCACGCAGCACGACACCCCTATCTGCCGATTTGAAGTCGCTGTATTCGAAATCTATTGCAATGAATACTGGGTTTTGAGCTAAAGGTCCATGATGGTTGCAACATACTTGGATACATTTGGTGGAATTGGCGGTCATGGGTAATTTGAGAATCTGTTGTAGACAGTGCAAACCGAATGGGTTGACATGCCGTAAGGTGTTCTTCTGGGCAGAAGCTTTCGGTAATAGATGAGCTGAGCTCAGTAATTGACTCATGCCAACTCTTCCCTCTCTTGATCGGCATCTTTGCCACTGTTTCTCCTTGCTCCGAGCGCTCTGCTCGAGCCTCCTCTTGCCAGTCGTTGCTATGTAGGACAAATTGCATAAATAGGCTGGAAATGCGTTTGACTCATCTTCTTTCGTCTTGATTTCCACTATCCTATCATGCGTCCGCTGTCGGTTCAGTGTCCAGATTACGAAATAATAAGATATGACAGACGTGAATCCCAAGATAGTAATGAGTAACCGCTCCTCAAGGGTATACTGGCCCATTCTTGGTAAAACTTTCCGTTTATCTAGGCTCATAGATCAAAGCCAGGTTATTAAGAAGCGCTACGGGGTATATTGCAAAGTCAGAAACTTCTTGATATTAGGCGGGTCGAATCTGGGACGTTGATTGTTCTTATTCATGAAGGGTCAGAGGATTGTTTTAGGAAGTGAACTTTGAGGAGGTTCGGGTTAGTTAAGAATCAAAAGCTCTATAGACATCCAGATTTGAATGTGAACTGGATAGGGAAAATAAATCATCGCGCGAGCTAGAAATTATTGTGGGCCAGGCTGCGTTTTATATAATATGAGTAAAGATAAATACCATGTTCTTATTCTGCAATAATTTTGTACATGATACCTCACTGGTGAATCAAACAGTCGTTCCTTCCTCTGTTAGCATAACCATCCAGAATATCATCTCCACCACATCTAGATCCCCAAAAAGAAAAACCACAGGACAATCTAGAGCATCCAATTTCCGTAGGAAGACTGGAATCTTTATATTTACATAAAGAGATTAGACAAAACTCAGCAGAGGACTAGTGCAAAAGTAAAATAAGGGGTTGTCCAGGACAGGATTCGAACCCGCGACCTCTACTGTGTTGACCACCAGCGCCACGGACATGCTGTCCTGTCGCGCGGAAGCCTCAAGAAGCGTGCTGGGCCACTGCACCACCTGGGCTTTGAGTTCTTTTGTGGTGGTATCTTCTTCATTGTGGTAAAATTGAAGGATACATTCGTAGAAGTAGGGAAAGAACGGAAAGGTGTGTGGGAAGAGGAAGTAGTCATGATGGACTCTGTGCTTAGATCGCTTGTATCAGAGGTGTACGAAATGAAATTTCTGCCATGGGAGCTTTTGCATATTGGTGAGATTTGAGACAAATGAACCCAGGAACTTTATAATCGAACATCATATGCACTAGCATGAGCGGATTTTTCAAAGTCGACAGTTTAGTTGAGTATCTAGGGGAGCACATTGTCAGCTAGGTAGTGAAAGGGAAGATATCCAGGAAAGTTTGCTAGCAGATCATGTCGTTTGTCACATGTGAAGCTTGTGTAAAGTCATTTCGGTGAGCAAAGTCAACACCAACAAAGTTTTGATACAGTGCTTGATTATTTTGACTAACTAAAGTGGTCCAGATTTATATTTGCTCTATAGAAGAAGTTCAAGCTATCATCCATCCGCTTAGTGCTCCATTTTCCTCCACTAATGTGATAGACGAAAATTCAAAAGATCGGGTACAGATGCAATACTCAACGGACCAAAAACTAGAGATTACGCTAATCATCAGACTCATCCGAAGCCTGTTCTTCGTTATCGTTGTCATGTTCGTCTTCAGAGACAGAATCTTCTGTATTCTCATCTTCGTTCTCTGTTAAGCGATCAGTAATCTTCCAAGTATAATTTCATATCTCGTGGTATCATGCGGTATTGTACAAAGAGAAAACAAATGACTCGGCAATAGATCCACAGAAATCATAGAGTCGACTTACCATCAGAAGTTGTTACTTTAGCGGGCCAATTTACAACCATCTGGTCTTGGAAGTCTCTTAAACCACTTTGCATGTCTGGTCCAGTCCATTTCTTGAACCTTGGATGCTTAGATCCCTTAAAGGTAACCGTGGCCACCTCTGCTAGGTTGTTTCTTTCCGTGGTGAATTGAGCAAGATGTGACATAGAGATTGTCGTGAGATTGAGATTGTTAAGCTTTGATAAGCGATCCAGAAATTTAGCCCAAGAGTTCACCCTGACTTCATCCGCTGGCGTAACTCCAAGCAAGTAGATCCTATTGAAAGAGACTATTCGGAGAGTATTTGCGAACTTCCGAATGACGGCAATCAAAGAAGCTGTCCTTACACTTACACTTCCGATATCTAATTGCCGTAAGTGAAGGAAATTAATCGGTTTCGGTGAGTGGGGAAGCTCTAAGAGCTTGTCTGTAAGACTCGACGTGGATGAAACTGGCTTTGACAGCCACGTCAGCAATTCTTCGGTTCCCCCTTTATCACTCAGTGGAAAGTTGAGTCGAAGATGCTGTATCTGGGGAAGTTCGCTCAGAAATGTTCGTAGGTAAAATGAAGTGGAATCTTCGGGATTGCCATCTGCCGATTTAGTATACACAATTTGATGCCCAATGTTACAATCAAGAAAGAGTGTTTCAAGATTAGCTAGAACAGGCTGGACGTGATGTTTGATATATGGCGGCAAATAGAAGGCCGAATCCTCAAGTGGGCTAGACCAAAGATTAGCATAATCATGATGGCCCGTAATGTAAAATGAATTCTTGGTACTATCCTCCAATGGACAAGTACTTTGAAAGTCTTAAAGGAATTTGTTTTCTGAATCCAGAAATGGTCGGTTTTCAAACCAGAGGGCTCGTTCTTGGAAACATAATCAACATACCCATATCTTAAGATTACCTCATAATGCTTCGGGCAAACACCAGATTTACCCATGGCAATCAGTGTATTGAGAAAAACCAGATGTTTCTGATGTAGCACCTACGACAGAGTAAAACTTAACGACTTCCAGTATGCTAATGTTATAGTAGCTTACCTCTGGATGATGTACTATAAAAACACCTCCTGCAGCCTCGAAAGTGCCCATACCATAACTCCTCCTATCCAAGAATTAGTATTGTAGCCTATTCTTAGGTGAGCGTTCGACTGACCATTGGACACTGGGAAAATCTCGATAACGCGACCTTGAGTTGAAATCTCTCACTCCAATGGTTTTGAGATTACTCAAGCTTACAAAAGCTTCGGCTAGCAGTTCAATGTCCCTGCCAGCCAAGATGAAAGGCCGCGTACCACTGGCTGTTAGGAGTGTGTAGTTATAATTGACACAGTCCTGGACCGACAGGTGCGCTATATCTGACCTTGGAGGTGTATGAAGTAACTGCGGTCGCTCCAGGCCAAAGATAACGTGAGTGATATGTGACGAGAACCGCGACTTGGAAATATCCACTAAGGTTTGCAGACTGAATTCCGTAAACATGAATTTCCTTTTGGTGAAGAACTCAAGGGCGAAGGAAGAAAAGAGACAAGTTTCAATAGTCTTGCATGTGCGGCGAAAGTTGCCATACTCTGGGGTAGTCAGACTGCTAGTGATATGTAGAAGAACCTCCAGAGGCACTTTGAGAATAGGACTGCCCATGATGTCGCGTATCCTGAGGCTGATGAAGGTATCGTGCCCTGTGAACTGTCAAAATACGCCCTGGGCCATAATTCAAAAAAACGGTACTAGACTTGATCGACAAAGAAAAAAAAACACGCACCAGTTCAATTGATGATATTTGGCATGCAAGTAAGAAATGATAAACTCTTAAGACTCTGAGTTGAACAAGTGAAGGAGAGCGGATTCAAGGCAGATACGATCACATGACATCGCGTTCCGTACGTGACGTAGAAATGCATGGCCAGTGCACGACTGCCTCCCACTTCTGGTGTTGGCGTTGTTGCCTTGTCGTACTTCATGCACGAACTACTTCAACCCTTGAATGCCTTACAAGTAGCTTCTGGAGGATATATAACCCCAATTCCCTTTCCAACCCATCAATTTGAGATTCCTTCAAACATATCAAGGCACTAGCTATAAATCGGAAACTTTCAATTCGATGCCTCCAAAGAAGAAAAGTAAGACTGCTGCGGTGCCAGCTCCGCTGCCATTGGACGGCTGTATAGTTGCTCTCAGTGGAACATTTCCTGGTAGTTCTCAATCAGCTCTCGAAAAAGAATACATCAATCCTCTCGGAGCTATTTTAGCCAAGTCAATCACCTCAACCACTTCCCACCTGATCACAACTGAATCCGATTTCGCCAAACCCTCAACGAAGGTCAAACAAGCCCACGGACAGGATACTCATATTGTCAAACTGGGATGGCTCACTGATTGTTTCGATCAATCTACAAGGTTGAGTGAAGATGCATATAGCTTCGGGTCAGCTGATCCAACCAATGGCACATCCTCTTCCAACAATGATATTCCCTCTCGAAAGCGATCTGTTACAGCTACTCTTGCCGGTGATCAGAACCAAGATGATGATGCCGACAAGGAAGCAAAACCTAACAAAAAGTCTAAAGGAGCTAGTGCTTCAAAAGTACAGGCTGTAGTCGAAGGCGAAATCAATATTGCCACGTCTAAAGATATTAATATTTCAATTGACGAAGGTTGCCCACTAGCTAGCTATCGGGTATACATAGCTGACGACGGACTTATTTACGATGCCGCCCTCAATCAGACGAACGCTGGACACAACAATAATAAGTTTTACCGCATTCAAGTAAGTCTTTTCACTTTCAGGTTGGCTGTGGTATATAAGATAGTATACCATAGTCACTTAACTGTCAAAACCAAAGTATACTACTTTTACCAGAGAAAAAGATCATTAAAATACATACTTCGTAGCAATGCATACAATTTCAGTTTTCGTCATTTCTGGAACAATGTCAACTGTGTGACCTAGTTGTACTAAGCTAATATCTCCCAGGTTCTTCAGAATGGTAGCGATTATAAGACATGGACTAGATGGGGAAGAGTTGGTGAAAGAGGGGCGAGCGCTGTTCTTGGCGATGGTGAGCTCTTCAAACTGGTGAATCAATGACAACATCAAATTAACGAATAACTTTATTAAGGATCTCTCGGTACTGCTATTAAAGAATATGAGTCCAAATTTAAAAGCAAAACTGGCCTATCCTGGGAAAACCGAGGAGCAAACGCAAAGTCTAATAAGTACACGTTTATAGAAAGAAGCTACGGTGACGATTCGGAGGATGAAGAGGCGGCAGTGGATAGTGTGAAGACTGAAGCTGTTAAGGCACCAGAATCGACCCTTGAACCGGCAGTTCAAGATCTTATGAAGCTAGTCTTCAACCAGCAGTACTTTGCTGCGACAATGTCCGAGTAAGTGATGAAGGTTATTAACAGAGCCGATTCCATACTTCTGAATGCACTGACTAATCTATGTTTAAGTCTTAACTACGATGTAAATAAGCTTCCACTCGGGAAGCTCAGCAAAAACACCATCAGTCGAGGATATCAAGCCTTGAAAGATCTCTCTGCTGTACTAAACGACCCTTCGACAGCAAGCGAACATGGTACAACATACAATGAAGCTATAGGGAACTTATCCAATGCTTTCTACTCTCTGATTCCTCATGCATTTGGGCGCAATCGTCCTCCAGTAAGTAAAATTTCACTTAGGTATACGGGAACCTCATGGATACGTGCGCGAGTACTTGGACTATTATAGCATCCTGTGTTACCAAACAGACCTTCAAAGTTTGGCTGTTGAGTATCTGCTTGGATGCATCACAGCGTTTGAAAGAATCGATGCTAGAACCTAATTGTACAACCGGCATTCTGCATTATCTCGGAAATTCCTATACTGGTGAAGCATTAAGCTGACAGATGTTATATAGATTATCCAAGACCAGGATATGCTTCTCAAGGAAGTACAACTTCTCGATAGCCTGAGCGATATGAAGGGCACTGCGGGAATAATGAAGGAAGAGTTGAAAGATGCCGGGAAGGTCAACGCTCTTGACAAACAGTTTGAAGGCCTCAACCTGAATGAAATGACCCCTCTCCCGTCGCAAAGTGATGAATTTTCAGAACTGCGGGATTACCTTGTTCATACTCGGGGCGCCACACATAATACACATTACGAAGTGGAAGCGATCTTCAGAATTGAACGCAAAGGCGAAAAGGATCGTTTTGATAAGAGCCCATTCTCAGGTCCCCCTCGTGATAGGCGTCTCCTTTGGCATGGGTCGCGCACAACCAACTTTGGCGGGATCTTGAGTCAAGGACTGCGAATTGCTCCACCAGAAGCCCCGGTTTCTGGCTATATGTTTGGCAAAGGTATCTACCTCGCGGATATGAGTTCTAAATCAGCTAACTACTGCTGTGCTCACATATCTAATGGGTATGCTTTGTTACTGCTTTGCGAAGCAGAGCTCGGTGACCCAATGCAGGTATTGACAAGTGCATCTTACTCGGCAGGCGAAGATGCTAAGGCGAAAGGTATGTCATCTACGTGGGGTCAAGGCACTACTGGACCGAGCAGTTGGAAAGATGCCAAATGCGTCCACCCTGAGTTGGAAGGTGTCAAAATGCCCGACACCAAAGTGCTACCCGGCCCGACAGACGTAAACAATGCATATCTAATGTAAGTGTTTCCACAAAAAAATTCTCAATCGGGTGTTAGAGGTTATGTGCTTGAGCCATCCTCAGAGCGCAATGCTTGGGTGTGCCTCTAAACAAATAGTTCTCGAGATTATGCATTGTTTGCAGATAGCTGATTTGATTTTTAGGTACAACGAGTATATCGCCTACGACATCGCCCAGGTCCGTCTGCGTTACTTGTTCCGAGTTAGAATGTAGGACCACTAATGAACGGTGAATAATTTTTGAGAGCGGGAGCTGGGATTGATCCACCTTAACACAATCTTGCTCACGAACGTGCCCCTTCTCTGTGTCATGATATTTACAACCAGGGAAAGTATTGTTAAAACGTGCTTGATAAGATAAGGTGTAGGAAATACGACGATTTGCCTGGTTGAAGTATTACATCAATCAATTAGCTTCATATTCAGCTCCCTATATTCAACAAAGTAAATCATTTTGCTTCATATCACTTATCAGTTCTGTGAATTTGCAACATTTTCATATGTCCCAATTACACAATACCACCGCTGCTCCGAAAGATAGATTGATGACTAGTAGGCAATATTTTTAAAAGGTCCTCCTGTAAGCCGAGGTACAATCATAGCCCAGACCAAATTCACTCACCTTTAAGGGGAAGACAATTGGGCTTAAAACTGCGTCCAGCTTTCAGCTTTCAGCCGATAAACTCAATTTTGTGTGTATATGCAGGTGTCAGATTTATGGTTTTCATTATTTGAGTTTACCATGCCATTTAAGTTTTAAGCCTTAAAATTTAGTGTCTTGTAAACTATTGTGCAATCTTCGCTACCAAAAGTATGACCTGGAACTGGCGAATTTGAATCATATCTGACCAAGATGATCAGTCTTTGCGATCCAACCCATTTGCATATACCGATTCATAAATTTATACATAAGGTGTACATTTGCGTTAATATTAGATTGTGCTTAAGTTGAATTGCTGTCTTAAGTTGTAGCGAGCGTCTAAATGTGATCAAATTCCCATGCTTAGACATTGACAGGAAAAGTTGCTCCACTCTGGTCTGCTTGATTCTTCTAGGCTACTCTTCGCGATGTTGTCTCAGCTCGGGCAGCACTAGAAGCTATACTATTGAGTAGCTTATTTTTGAATGTTTGTTTTTCCAGGCAATGTCAGTGCCAAGAATAAGTCGCATGCTTGCTTGGATTTTGTACTAACGACGCCTTTTTCTGACTAACCGTTTTCTTTACCTAGGTATATACATGTGCCGGATACACTCGCGAGATTCTGTCCTCAATTTGATACTGAAGCAATCAGTTCTACGCTCGTCACTGTTACGCCACGTGGACGGCATTTTCTTCAATGGATCAATATGTAAGGAGACGAGACATATGGGCATACAGTAGCTGGTGAGGCTGAAGGCACCATGCGGAAGTAAATACGGCTGATTGGTCCACAAACTATGGCGAAAGCCCTGGCTGATGTGATGAATGATAGAGTTGGCAAAAAGGCTCTAGTAATATTGCCACGTGAGAAAAGTAACGAGTGACTTTGGCTGTAGCTTTATGGTACGCTTGAGATATGAGACACACAATAAGTGCTTTCAATTCGTTTCGTTTCGTTATGAAATATTAGTGATTATGTAAGTCCGCCCGCCTCAATTTTGTACGTAATTCACCACCTAGCAGCCGGGAATGACTTCGTCAATGGTGGACTTCATAATAACTATACGAAAATATCGTCTTTTGATATCTTCATATCCAAAATTTGGCCTCTTATGAGTTTGATTGATGTATAATTTCCAGGAAAGACCAATCTCTATGATCGATTGAGTGACCGAGAATCAATTGAGTGGGATCATGGGCAATAAACACCTACGAGAGGATCCATAAAGGACTTTCCGCTCTTTTCTGAAGTATTCAATGACTTGCAAGGTTGGAGTTACTCATTTCTGGTGTTTAGGTTTGACCGCCTCGAGTTTGGACTTGGCAATAAGCCTACCATATGCGTGACCCCCTTGCCGCCTGTGGTCTCTGTTCAGCTGCTTATGTGTGAGGAAGAGACCAGAGCATGATTCAAAAGGTATAAATATGTAAACCTGCTCAGTCTCTCTGAGCTGATCTCTCTCAATCTAGCCCACGAATCTTTGATAAAACGGTTTCTACTTCGTCTCCATCATCATGTCGTTCGATTGGAACAAATATTTGGTCAAAGGAATCCCTGTTGACCAGAATGGTACATCCCTTTAAAAATTCCTTAAGCCCTTCCCTAACATTCACAGGAAATGTGCCCCTGCGTCAAAACTTCAGGGATTTGACCACCGAGCAAAGGTACCTCTATCTTGAAGGTCTCAAAAAGTTCCATCATACTGGAAGGGATGATCCGTTGTCTTATTTCCAGATTGCCGGTAAATATTTTTGCTCGTGTTAATTCCGGATCTAATTTCAAAGGAATTCATGGGAGACCATATCAGACGTGGCCCTTAGGGAACACCGACATTCCACAAAAGCACTCAAGCGGATTTTGCGCCCATACTTCAGTCTTGTTTCTCACCTGGCATAGGCCATATCTCTCTCTATTTGAGGTTAGTCTTCACGCGCCCTGCCTGTACGTGTCTAATCTCATTAAGACAACCTTACGTACACACGTCAAAGATGTTGCTGATGGTATTGCTGCCCGTGGACATCCTGATAAAAATAAGTATCTGGCACTTGCAGAAAACTTTCGAATACCCTACTGGGATTGGGCTAGAACCGACTCCCTCTTCGTTCCCCCTGAAGCCCTCGATCCCAATTATGCTGTGGATGGGCCTCCTTGGCAAAAGAATAATGATACACCCATGAAGAAATACAATCCCCTCTATGAATACCCATATCCAGCGGGTACTCCAAGCAATATAACAGTATGTGTTCTGCATTTGCTATAACAACTAATATTACTTCCTGCCACGTCTTTCTTGGTAGCACTGATATCCAGCTCGGTATTAAATTGGATGGAACAATAGACTGACTCAACGCAAAGAAAGGGTTTGCAACGACCGTCCGATATCCTAGCGTTACAGGTGCCGATAACAAAAGAGAAAGCATCATGAGCGCAATGACTAGATTTTATAATTCACCTGAGACCATGCGCCTACCACAGCTTACACCGGGACGCAATTTGACGGAACGTCTTGTTTATATACTTCAAAGATACAAGACATTTAATGCTGCAAGCTCTAACGTACTTAGATCGGAGGTGGGAAAGGAAACTCTAGTCGACGCGCCAAACTGGGGAAGCTTCGAAGATATACACAACGCGGTTCATGTGCTCATGGGTGGCGGTGGCAACATGGCACAAGTTGAAGTGTCTGCCTTTGATCCTATATTCTGGCTTCGTAAGTGTTATTCGATCCAACGAATTAAAACTCATTCTAACCAAACTAGATCACGCGTAAGCATCATCGAACTCATGAATGGAAATCATCTTCAGACTAATATTTCATAGAAATATCGATAGGGCCTTCGACATCTGGCAAGCTTTGCATGAGGATGACAATGATCCGAAGACATTCATTGTGTCTCGACAATCAGATGGAAACTTTGCTATTAGAGCAGGGACTGATGAAACAATGGATACCCTCCTCTTCCCTTTCCGACCAGATATTCGCTCTTGGTACACTTCGAAAACAGTTCGGACGACAGAGTCATTTGGCTACACGTACGAAGAGACTGCAGGTTTGAAGTATCCTACAACGCAAACAGAGAAAACGGCTCTAATGAAAAATATTGGCCACATATATGGCTCATTGGCAAAGTTTATCCGTCAGAGCAAAAGTGGAAAACCTACTGCAGGCGCTGTGCTTCTTCCCCAAGCACACATTATTCAAAAGGTTGTAAATAACAACATTCCCGCCACCAGTGCAAGTCTTGAGACACTTATTACGGAAATGCCCTTGAAGAATGCTCTACTAGAAGAATCACTCCAACCGTCAAAACCTTTCTTGAAAGACCTTGCGCCGAATAACAAATATCTAGAGTGGCTTACCAACATAAAAGCGGAAAAGCATACACTAGAGGGAGCATATTCTCTCCACGTGTTCTTAGGTCCTCCCCAGGAACCCAACGTCGAGTTATGGGCAGCATCACCTACTTACGTAGGGAGCTTCAATCCTCTCGGTCAATTGAGCGAAACTGGATGCTCTAAGTGTGTTGATGATCAGCGTGACCACACATTGATCACAGGCCAAATTCCCCTGACAATTGCGCTCGTGGAACGATATTTGGCCGGAATTCTTAGAGATCTAACTCCTGAGAGTGTTGTGCCTTACTTAACAAGTGAGCTCCACTGGAGAGTTGTCAAGGTAGGTGTTTCATTCCTCAGTCTAAATAAGCACTAGTGAATTGACGAAATCTACACAGAAAGATGGAACTATTCTCGACAACCGAGGCTTGGTTGATGGCTTGACTGTTGCTGTGGTTTCTAATGAAGTCACGATTCCAGAAAACGATAATCTCCTACCCATCTATGCGCCAACTGTTGAGCTGTATCCTCAAATTACGACCAACTTACATGGTGGAGGAAGAGGTGAAGGTACTGGGTTTACTGGTTAAAAAATCTAATATTATCTGAATAGCTTGGAAATCCTACATGGCATTACAAACTATAGTTTGCTTTCTATCTCAATTTTGTTTTTCATCACGGTCATTAGGCGATCATTAGGCGATAGATAGGTAGTTGTAATAGCGCCAATACGAGGTACTCGGGCTGCACGGCCGCTGGAGTTTAGACATTAAGTATGCCAATGTCCAAACGAGGGCCCTGGGTTGTAATAACAGGTAAGTAGAAATAAAAATATGCTTAGTAACCGCAAACTATCTCCGTCCGTACCTAACCCCCCTTATATAGATAACACTGCCTGCTACAAATGTGGATTATCTGTCTGGCTTACATAATGTAGGGAGTGCTGTAGGGTGCCTATATGTGATCTGTTAATTTACTATTAAATATTAAAATTTGATGGCTGTTTTGTGCTTAGTGTAACCAGATCATTTTGTGCGACGCCAACTTGCGTTAAATTGGACAATTGGAGCAGCGTTTATGTAATAATAAAGTTTTACAGCAAGCAGCATTCTCCCTTTGTCCCTTAAAAGTCTTTTCTCTCTAGTCTCTTCTCAATTATGAGTTCTTGTCTATACTTATGTTGCCGATTGTCCGTTTTGCTTGCGCAGGCCGTTCTCTAGATGGGTGGAATTGGAGCCGCGAATAACGGCTGTATCCCTTGTCCTTTATAACCTATTTTACCTATTATAGCCCTTTGATAGGAGTACTAGGACGCTGAACTATTGCGATTATTGGGTAGGATAGGTCTGCGCGTCAACAATAGAACTAGTAGCAGCTACAGTTATGCTAGACAAAGAGCATCTGCAACTCTCTTCACTAGTAACTAATACCCAGCTCTAGATCTGACATAAAGCGTCTGGAGTTATTAATCTTAGTTCTGGTTGAAGACCCTTTAGACCAGGGGTGATCTATAGCAGAGTTGATAGCATACAACTAGTCGAATTAACAAAAACCCAGGCTTGTCTGGCCTAGTCAACTTGGATGTCTTGCCTATACCTGTACCAATTATCAGTAGCTAGGCGGAAAAATTTAAGCTATAAGCATGTGATACCCACAGGATCAACATTAGAGAACAATTTTAGTTTGTACAGGAAGAATGGCAGGCCAGGTTCACTAAGACGACGATATACGCTCGTGCCAAAACAGCAGTCAAGGACAAAGGTCTTAACAAGGCGCTTGACTATCAGTCTTATAAACGGTTGTACTAGATAAAGCCCCCGTAGATATTTGGGCTTACCCTATTTTTTCACTTATAAAGAACAAATATACATAAGTTTATATAAATCTTAGGTTAGGTGCATTTTTTCTAAGAAATTGCTATATACTACCTAAAGGTTTCTGGTAATCAATTATGCTGCTACCTCAAGTATCAACTATTAGAACGTCTAAACGTGTTACAAGTTTTATAAAGAAAAATAAACAAGTAGTGTACAATAACACAGATCACCAAACAAAACCCTGGGTAAAGAAGGGCTGATATTCAAGGTGCCTCTAATATGAAGTATAAGTGATTAAATAAATCTTAATCACTGTAAGAACTTATCTGAAGCCAAAGTACTAATTAGACATCAGGATAAATCAGGTTCACAATGCCTAGTTCTATATTTGCTCTGCCTTTTTCAACACTCATGCCACCTATTGTGCCCTTTGATCAATATCCTCTTTAGCTTATAATTAGTCCCAAGATCATATATTTGAGTATGAGGGGATATAGCAAAATTAGAAAAATACCTTTGTTGTCTTGAGAAGCTGGATAGTCTCTGCGATCCTCATTTAAGGTAAACTTCATCGTGTGTATAACCTGGCGAAACTCTTCAAGTGGCATTGTGCTATTGCAAATGATTGTCAAACAGAACTCGCTTGCGTTTAGGCTCACGATTGAGTAGAGACCCTGTTGAATGTGTTGCGCAACCTGATACAATGCTTTATCAATTGGACAGTTAAGAGCAGTGCCAAAAGTAGCCCATCCTAATGGGCTTGGCGACTCTACATTGCACCATATCGTACGAATGCTTGGCGGTCCTGCCTTGAACAAAGGTCCTGCCTCTTCAACTTCTCCAGTTGTTGGATTTGTTACTTTACCACCAACAATTGGCCGATTATATTTCACATCCCAACAATCGTATATTATAGAAGCCATAATCTTTGTTGAGATCTAGTTTAAATTTAGTAATGTGTTTAATTCAAAGAGCTCTTTCTTATTGACCTTTTTATATGTTTAATTAAGGAGTAATTTGACAGGCTTTTTGGGCTTTTGATATTTGAGAAAGATAGAAAATAAGATTTGCCAAAATCAAGGACACGTTGAAGAAAATAATAACCTAAGGTAAGGATGATACCCCTAGCATGTGCTTGTTGGCTAGTACTACCAACCATATCTGTCAGAACCAACACAAAACCAACATCACTACCAACACTAATACCAACAATAATATTACAGCCCCTAACCCCAAATTCTGAACCTATACTAACACTTGAATCAGCATTAAAACCAACAGTACAGCCTCCCTGTTTCCTACAGGAAGACGCTGTTTGACTTTGCTAGCTCGGTTCTGAGAATGCTCCGTTTCGCTTATATTAAATAGTTCTAGATACTCCTTATTGTTAAAATCGGAGAGGCTCAAGTGGGCTTAAAAGGTGGAGGGATAAATCACTGTATTAGTTAATAATAATTAGTAAAATTACATTACAAAGATATAGCCTTTAATACCCCTGAAATCGTTATATAATTATAGATACGATCGATATTCTGACAATATAAAGTCGATTTTAATCTAAAATTATACTTTGTCTAACCAGTTTCCCTGGATACAGTATCGCTTATGATTTCATCTGTAAGGACTGGTCTCAAATCACTTACTGTATATAAATCATAAGATATTAGCAAAATGTAGGTGACTTTACATTATACATCGAACTTTGATATACACTATTATCATCTAGTACTTTTCGGTTGATAGTATATATTGGGATTTTCTTTACCCAGTTGCTAAATTAAATTTATAAATAGGAACGATACTACAAACTCTTCAAAAGACCGAACGTATCACAAAAACTACGAGATACCATATCCAGTCTTGTTCATCCCCAACCTCAAAAATACAAATCAAATCAAAAACAAAAACATCTAAGCACCGCTTGCATCAGCCTGCTCTTCAGAAACAGCTTTCCCCTTTTTCTTGAAAATATTTTTCAGCCCCGAAGTTTTGCCTAAAACCTTTTTCAGGCCCTTCTTCTGTGTCACAAGCTGCTCTGGCTCCGGCACTGCGAGCTCAGCCATTTCCTTTGCTTCATCCTCATGCTTTTTCTTCATGAATACTGCGCATAACGCCAGTTGCTCCACTAATAATGGATGATCGACCAAATCCTCTACTCTCAGCTTGAATCCTTCAGCTTCAAGGATACTTGCAACCTGGGCCACACCAATAATATCGCCTCCGAGCTTATAAAACGACGAGTCAAAGTCAATAAGAGCAACACCGCCTGACCTATCCCAAAGAATTTGACGCCAGGCACGGACAAGAAGATCGTTGTAAATGAGCAACTCGTCATGGCTAATACCGCGCAAATTGGTAGAGAGAGAGCTGTCAACCATTGGAGTGGGATCGCTAAGGGTTTGCTGGGGCAATTCCGACAGCTCCGATGGGCTTGGTAGCATAGTGTTTGGGTTCTCCGAAAAGGCCGTTGAAGTATTACAAAGCTCTTCGAATAGGTCTTCAGCAAACTCGGTGGTAATTCCACTGTTCTCGGTGAAGATGAGGTTTATTTCAATACTGTCGTCCTCTTGAGGAGTAGAGAGAATTGTGATATCGGCAAAATCTTCTTGAGAACCAAGGGCCCCAAGCGTGTAATCAATTTTCCCAATATCAATCTGGGCTTGCCGTTCGATATTTTGATGTTGGCAGACTGTGGAGAAATTTGTCCAATCTGGATAGTCGGTGCAGTGCTTGATAATTTCTCTAAAGCCAAGAGACTCGTAGGGCATATTGGCCACTTGCTGATTTTGGATATGATACAGTAGATCAAGCACAGTCCAGCCGGATAAGAAGGCGACTCGGACAGGGACAAGATTCACACAGGGACCAATTATGTTTTCGATTCCAAGAACAGCAGCGTTTCGGCCACTGATCACATTTCCGAACGTGACATCGGACGAGCCGGCAATAGTAGCTAGGACTAAAGACCATGCAGCTTTTATTATGGAAGCTGGAGTGATAGCTTTCGATGCGAGCGAGGAAAATCGAACATTGCGCTTTAATGAGATTACTTCACCACCTCGTTTGTAGTTTGGACCGCGGCGCCGTACTACTTCTGTCATCGATGATCCTTTGAGAAGCTTTTTCCAGTACGAATAGTGCTCATCTGTTGTTGTCCTAGCAGAATCTCGGACATAGCCTGAAAAAGAAGGAGTGGCAGGGATAGCTTGGCTTTGGTAACCTCTCTGCAAGCCAGCCAGGATAGTGGGCATACAGACTCCATCGTATTGGGCATGAGACATGCGAATGATGATACGATGACGGAGGCTCCCTCTCTCTTTAGCAATAACGAACTTGAGATACGATTCTCCAAGCCGCGGGCCGCTCTTTCGATCGCTTTGTTGAAGGGAGCTGGTGAACTCAGCCAAGTCATCGCAATCATGGATAGAAAATGCAGGTTGAAGTTTGCGAAGAACGACTTGGAAAAATCTATTTGCGTAAGGCACAAACACGGTTCGGAGAATATCAAAAGCGTCGACAAGTCTGTACACGCCGATCTTGAGCTTCTTTAAATCCACTGGTCCGTCACCGGAAAGATGGAAATAGTTAAGCATCCACTTAGACTCCATTAGTGTGCCAGTAATTGCTAGAGCTTGGAAATCTGTGACGGGGAATACGTCGACAATTCCCCCTCTGAAAGTCGTTACCCTAGGGCAAATGTTATCTTGCAAAAACGCATCCACATTAGCAGCTTCGAGTAAAGAGTATCGCTGATAGAGAGCGTTCTGGATTTTCTGTGCTCTTATTTCTCGAACTTCCTCCTGATCAACTGGGCCGATGACATCGAGAGGCGCGTTTGCTTCATCTGCTAAGCGAATAACGGTTGCCATATCGGCGAAAGTTGGATGCCGGAAAATACTTGCAACCGTCAAAGCAAGGTCTTCGTCTCTAGCAATACCCACCATTTGCACTAGAGAGCTTTTAGTCAAAGTCTTTTCGAATTAATTAAGAGAATTGTTCTTACTTGCTATAATACTATCCCCACCTAAGGCAAAGAAGCTATCGTCACCTCTGATTGTTTCCTCTGGAATTTGGAGTAGATCACTCCAAATAGCGAGCAATTTTCTTTCCACCTGATCATCATGTGGAAGCACTGTCTTCATATACTCTGCAGATATAGTTCTCTTTGGCTTGGTGATATTAGGCTTATTTGGCGGTGGTGTAAGTTGTGAATAATCGATCATTGGCTGATTGACCTGGAGTGGTTGCTGAGGCTGAATGATCTGACGATTTACAAAGTTCAGCGTGTCTTGAATGTCTTGCTGCCCATAGCTCACCAAACTTCCTGATTTGAACATCTGAGCAATGACTTCCCGGACTGTTTCGCTAATAATCGAGCGAAGTTCCTCACTGGAATTAAGGGCTGGAATCTTGCTTGGCTCTGGTGGCTCCGTCTTTGTTAATTCTTCCACGGGTTTTGATTTTGGCTTGTAACCTTCCGATAAATCAAGTTCTTCTACTGTCTGGTGTGGTTTGTTGACGAAAGTCTCGAGCACTTTTGACATCCTACTTGCAAGCAGCGCTGCTTGTTCATCAGAGATGAAATTTGTCCAGTATCGAAGCACCATGCCTTCGTCGTTAAGGTAAGTTCTAACGTTGAGAGTTACTGCGTACTAAATAGTAACGAGATTAGTATTAGAACATTCAGCTAGTAATCATCGACTTACTTCTCCGGGATCATGAGCAGCTACAGGATCAAATGAGATTGTGTCGGAATCACGCGCATCATCCGAAGCAGCACCTTTTTGAATAGAAACGGCAGTATTAAATAGTGGTTGGCCACCGGTGAGGTCGTGTTGTACCTGGGCTAATGAGGTGTGCTGGAACTCCAGACTTTCTATGTAATCTTGCTGCACTTTCTGATACACTTCCTTTAGTGTTGATTGCTGCGAAAACTTAACACGGCAGACCAGCATATTGATGAAAGCACCGATCGTATCTTGAATTTGAGGTACTGGGACATCTCTACCTGAAGTGAGGTATCCGAAGCAAATATCCTCTGATTTTGTGTATGTCCGAAGACATAAAGCCCAGGCTGCTTGCATAACATTAGCGAGTGTGACCTTCATCTTTTTACACATGGCCTGAAGTTCAGGAAAGCGGTCAAAGTCCATCGCTGCAGAATGCAGAAGTTTCTCAGACCCTTCATCGTTGAGCTTCGGAAAGTGGCATGGTCGAACACCGTTAAGATATTTCTTCCAAAACAAATTACCAGATCCGTGCTGTAGGGCCTTGATATGGCTGATATAATTTCCATATGATGGCCCTGGTGCTTCGGGAAGAGTTCCATGATATGCAGCAGCCACATCGCGTAGCATGATATTTGCGCTGGAGCCATCAATAACACCGTGGTTGATCTCTGCTTTGAAATAAACCTTCCCAGACAGACACTGGCAGACTGTTATTTGATGGGGTAATCTAGGCTGCTTTTTGTAGTTATGATCCAGAATACTGATTTCACTGAGTTCTTTCAAAGCATCGGCCTCGTCGCATCGTATTGCAATAGCTCCGCTGTCAGCTTGTTTAACGATAATCTGGTTGAAAATGTCGCCCCGATAGACACTATCGGCGAAAACAGTTCGAAGAGCTTCGTGGTAATCTACCACACGTTGCCATGCTCGCATCAGTTTCTGGGCATCGATGGGTTTACCGTCACTGGCTGGATTGACTTCAAACACTGCGTGGAAGTGATAGAGACTCGGATCCTTGATCTGACTTAAAATTAGACCTTCTTGTAAAGGTGCGCAGGGATAGATAGCTTCGACCATCTTCGGAGTTATTCCAACTTGTGGCAAAGACTTTGCTGTGATCTTCTCAAGCCCATCATATGTGATTGGAAGAAGTGGAAAGTCACTTAATGTAAAGTTGACTTCGTCTTTGATCGCAGCAAGCTTCTGGATGGTTTCTTCTAGCGTTGTCTGACATTCCACAATCCAACGCTGGATTTCCTTCTGGTGTTTCATCTCCTTGTTGTAAAGGAAAGAGAATTGAAGTTCATCCCGCACGATAGATGCTGAAATTTCGAAAAGTGCAAATCTCTCAGCATTTGGGCCAACATCCGCTACTATCGTCTCGTTCGCTTCATTTTCAGGGTATGTCCATTGTTGTAACAGTGAATCGTCATGCTCAAGCTGCTGCATGCGTCCTAGGTAGTTGAAGATTACCTCCATGGTCCCATCGTGTTCCTTGAACTGAGCTCTTCCTTCAGGTGTGAGAAACCGTTGAGCGAAATATGGCCTTCCATTGTCAGGCACTTTGCGACGGAAATCTTTGATGCGCCGGACACTATCTACAACATCATCTTCTTCTGTATCAATATCTACCTGTAAGGGAAATATTGATGTGAACCATCCAACGGTACGGGAGATGTCAATACCAGAGTCCCAAGACTCACGGCCGTGACCCTCGTTATATAAGGCTGGGGAATCACGGTCTATGAACACACGACTAAAAGAGTGCGCGATAGCCGACAAGAATAACTCGACTGGTTCTGTGTGGAGACTGATATTGCTTTCACCCATTGCCAGAGCTGTAAACTTTTTATCGATTGTGAAAGAATCAGAAACAACATCGCTGTAAGTATTGACGCGATCTAGCATGCCCCAGTAGTCGAGTCTCGAAGGCCCCACTTTGAATGGCAGCACATTCTGGCTCTTATTTGCAGCGAGAGCATGGCTGTGGTCTGATTGCATAGTGAGCCACACTTGATAAGACAGTGGCTTTTCGGATGTGAGCTTTCCACTATTGAGAAGCTCTTCAAGATCTCCTATGATTATACGCCATGACACCTGTTTTTGTAAGCAATGAATTATTAAAATCTTCATGGGACTCTCACCATGTCTATCACTAAGTGGTGTGCTGCTAGGAACAACATTTGGTCTTCTCCAGCGATGTTGAACAAATCCACGGAAAAAATCGGTCCCGCTTGGATGTCTAAAGTTGCTTGACTATTTCCTACAATTGCAGCAACTTCATTTGCCGTATCTAAATTATGAACGCAAAAGCGATAAGATGTTGCTGCATCTTTAGTAATCCTTTGTTGCCAATTACCAGAAGTGCTCCTCTTGAACTTTGCTCTGAGCATTGAATGCTGGTCAACGATAGTATTGATGGAGGCTTTTACTTTTTCTGCTTCCATCCTTCTACTTATCTGCAATGAGAAACTCTGGTTAAATCTTGAGTTTGACTTTTGCTGGTCAGCAGACTTTGCTTGGAAGTAGAGCTGCTGGATGGGAGAGAGATCAAATTGCTTCTCGAGCTTTTCATCCTGAAACACTCTATCGCTCTCAAATTTGGCACTCGCTGCAAGTTGATGTATGGATTTACTGCGCAAGACTTCTGAAAGTGAAAAGTTCATCTTCTCTTTCCTGCACATCGCCATCACTTGCATTGCGGTAATACTGTCACCGCCTACAGATAAGAAAGATGAGCTCAATTTTACCCTCTGGAGGGGTATATTGAGAACGCGACAGAATATTTGCTGTAGCAATAGGCTAGTTTCGGTAGCGGGAGTCGTATCGTCTTCGTCGTTGTCGGCTTCCATGATAGTCTCGTATGTCTTTTCATCGATTTTCTCTAGCCACGACAAAACCCCTCTTCTGTCAAGCTTCCCAGAAGGTAAAAGTGGAATTGACTCAACAGGAATCCATGTTGATGGTACCATAAAAGCTGGCAACCTCTCCGATAAACGGTTTCTTGACTTAGCGACTTCCTTGCGTGCCTTGGCCCCTCTGGGCCCCTCTTGTACTATCTGGCATGCATCGGACGAGCTAATTTCAGATGAAATCGCCACCAAAGATAGTATTGCCACTAGCCTTTTCTTGAAGTGACCAACCTTAGGTAGCGCAACAAGTGCATGCTTGATTTGCTCGTCAATATCAAGTACATTCTCAATTTCTCCCAATTCCATCCGTTGACCATTGAGCTTAACCTGATTATCTTTACGGCCAATGAATGAAATGGACAGGTCTTCATTGTAATGTACAAGATCACCAGTTGCGTATAGTCTCCTAGTTGTAATCTGATCGTCAAAAAGTGAGGCCCATGCCGGATTTTTGATAAATGCTTCTGTAGTCTTCGCAGGATTTTTGATATATTCTCTCGCGAGAATTGGACCTTCTAAGAGTAACTCTCCTGAGCATCCCACTGGGGCTAACCGGTCGTGATTAGAAGGGTCTGCGATCCAAGCGTGATTTCCAGCAAGAGCACGACCAATGTTTGCTGGATTTCTCTCTTGGCTGACTGTGTTGTTCGAAAGAGCAATTACGGACGCCTCCGTAGGACCATATCCATTCACTAACGTAACATGAGGTGCCCATTTCTGCACATTCTCTATGGACATCGCCTCACCACCGCAAACGAGTACTTCCAAGGACAGGACGTTGGTAGGCTCGAGAAGATTCGCAACGGAGGGTGTAAGAAAAGACCACTGCACGTTGAGCGTAGAAATAGCACCTGCAATATCACCGAGCCTTGCTGTTTCGGATGGTACACAGACACAGCCACCATAGCTTAATGTAGTGAATATCTCCAAAACACTGACGTCAAAGGTGTAAGATGCAAACTGAAAGACACGAGAATCCTTCTTCATAAGCATGGCGTCTCTCATGGCAACGGAGCTGGTACAAATTGCGCGATGAAGGATAACACAGCCTTTTGGTTTACCTGAGCTCCTTTTAAAAGATTAGTATGGGCATCTCCAATGAAGAATAATATCATACCCGGAAGTGAAGATAGCATAAGCTGGGTTATCGCCAGTGGCACGGTGTAAAGGATAATTGTAAATCTCTGGCAAACTATTCACAAAGGGCTCATCCACAGACAACACTCTATTGAGAACACTGGAATATCTCTGAGCATACTTCGGAGTACAAAGTATGATATCAGCGTCAAGATCATTGATCATCTCTTGGTGTCTAGCCATAGGTGCATTTGGGTCAAGTGGAGAGTAAGCACCGCCTGCAATCATAATTGCTAGCATAGAGATTATTGCCCAGGCTGATTTGTCCATGCAGATTGGCACAAACACATCGGGCCCGATACCGAGAGAAATAAGATGTTGCGAAAGACGGGTCGCATTTTCATGAACTTCCTTGTAGGTAAATTCGCCATCCCAACTACATACAGCAGGGGCATGGGGCTGGGAAGCTGCGACTTTCTCGAACTCCTCATGGATTGTGGAATCGAGAAGTATCGGTGTCCGGGAGTTGCAGTCTTGAAGAAGTTGCTTATCTTCGGGACTGAAAACCTGAACATCACCGACCTTTTCAGTTAGACCGGATTTCTGTGCAAATATCAACTGCCTCAGGACAGCTTCGAACTGAAATAGGAGCCGCTGAACATGCCAGTTTGAAATAATCTCAGCATCAAAATGTGCAATTATGTCGATCTTGGAAGAATCGACCGAGGACTTCACTTCCAAGACAAGCGGGTAAGTGAAGAAGTTATCGGCGACTCCGCTGTTTTCCATCTTCCAAAATTCGTCTTCGGTTTCTTCCTCTGCCGTTTGTATTACCAAGAGATTTTGGAAGTCGCAAGCAAGGTCAGTGTCGGAGTCGAGTCGCTTAATACGTTGTAGTCCAGCATGCTGATACGGGATAATTTCGGTGGCCATTCCGTGGATGCCGTTTAAGAAATGACCAATATTTGCCTCGCGGTCAACTATAACTCTAGTAGGTACAGTTGTAAAGATAGGACCGATGACGTCTGCTATTCCATTCACGGGGATATCTCTCCCGGCTAGGGTTTCCCCGAAGACAACATCATTGCTCCCGGAGTAGGTTGCAACGATTAAAGACCATGCAGCGCGAATAATAGTAGGAAGTGTTACTTCCATGCTAGTAGTGTTACTAATAGCAATATTGTGATTGATGACCTGGTTGTTCCGCATCGAATTGGGGTCCGAGTTTGTGGCTTTCTGTGGGAATTGAAGTGGTGATGCACCTGCTAGTCTTGTCCTCCAGAACTCATCTGAGGTATGGATGTCGACATCGCTGACATACTTAATGAAAGAAGCATAAGAAGTAGTAGGGAAGCTAGATGTACTATCGAGATAGGCAGACTGGACCCTGCTAAGCACCATAGGTAAACTCCAGCCATCATAGAGACCATGGTGTATTGACCAAATGAAGAATCGGTCACTCGAATGGTTATTTTCAATGACTATATAAAATATGATCAGTACTGAAAGATATTTATGATAGCAAGGACATCTAGTTTGGGAAATAACTTACTTGTAAACTGAGTTAGCTCTGCACCATTGTGAATTGGAAGCATAACCGCCTCAACATCTTCTAATTTCTCTGCAGTCTTCCAAGAAATTGGCTCAGGCTTAACGACAACCTGAACAAACGTTCCGGACTCTAAATGAACGATACGAGTCCTCAGAATGTCCACTTCATCAACAGTCTTTTGCCACGCCAATTTAAACCTATTCATATCAATATCGAACGGGATCTGGAAAACATTGTGGGCGACATAAGCTCCCGGTTGTCGGAGCGAAAGGGTTAGAAGTCCTTCCTGAAGAGAGCTAGTAGGATACTAGTAGAATAGTTAGATACTGTTGAAGCAAAGAATCACTACCGAGAGGGCATGATCATTCAATATTGGATAAAGTTTTGAGCATCTTACCGCGTCAAGTATCAAATCTTTCTGAAGTTTGGATTGCTCCGCAATTTCATCAAGCATTGGATGAATATCATCAGTTTTCAACATTGAGAATGGTGGGAGTTCAACCTGGGCTTCTTCCTCATAAATTCCACAAACCAATGCCATATCAGCTAGCTTTGGATTCCGGAATATCTCGACAACACTTAAAGAAATATGTTCGAGACGGGCGGCGCTAACAAGCTTCATAGCAAGCACAGAATCTCCTCCTAATCTGAAAAAGTTGTCATCAATACCAGCATTAGAAACATTCATGATGCTCTCCCATAACTTTTGAAGCTTCTTCTCCATGTCTGTTGCGGGGACTGATGTAGTGGTTTTACTTTCAATATTCATGAGTCTGTATGGACCTGTGGATTCTTTCGGTAGATTTGCAACAATGTTCCGAAGTCTGATGCGATCAAGCTTTCCTGAACTTGTCCAAGGCATCTTTGTAATTGGTATGTAAAAAGTCGGTATCATATACGTTGGCAAAACACCAGCTAAGGAAGAATCAAGGCTTTTGGCAACTCTCCTGGTTACCCCCGACATGGGAAGCAGGATATCATCTCCAGTAAGAATCTCTTCATTCTCATGCTTTGATGGTGTAGCATTTGGGCAACAGAAAAACACTGCGAGGGCCTTCGTTGCAATACGATTTGGCGAAACCAGTTCAACTGCTGATTGAGAGTCCTCTGGCATATGGGTTTTGACTTGGTGCTCAATCTCACCAAGTTCAATCCGCTGCCCATTAAGCTTGATCTGTGTATCCTTTCGAGCAACAAATGCCAAGGTACCATCTGAGCAGTATCGAACTAAATCGCCAGTTCGATACAAACGATGTTCGGTGTTGAGCCAGGCTGGATTACTAATGAAAGCCTGAGCTGTTTTAGCCTTATTGTTAAGATATCCACGTGCGACGATGTGGCCTTCAACAATCAACTCTCCTAATCCTCCAACTGGTACGAGTTTGTTGTAGTTTCGGGTATCTACGACCCAATTGCGACCGCCCACAGCACGTCCTATGATCGATGTATCAGAACTGAGCTCATTACCATCTTCGTCTACTTTGGTGCTTGTGCTGGCTATAACTGATGTCTCTGAGGGTCCGTAGGCATTTATTAAACATGTTTTGCCTTTCCATTTAGCAATATGTCCTGATGACATAGCTTCGCCTCCGGTAACAAGCACCTTGAGGGTCGGAACAGCTTTAGGACTTAAGGTGTTTGCCACAGATGGCGTAAGAAGTGTCCATGTGACACCCATTCGTTTGATGGCACCTGGGATGTTATCCATTCTCTCAAGATCGCTAGGGATACAAACACAACCGCCCGTAATCAGCGTACTTAGTATCTCCATAACGCTTGCGTCAAAGGTGTGCGAAGCAAATTGGAACACTCGGGAGTCGGATCGCATGTACATCGCTTTGGCATGCTCAGTGGCACTAGTACAGAAAGCAGAATGTTCTATAATCGTACCCTTTGGAAGGCCGGTTGTGCCGCTAGTAAATATGATATAGGCGGGGTTACTGGGTTTCACGGCAGAAGACAAACGCATGTCATCAAGACTGTCAATGAGGGCCTTGTCAACAACCAAGGTTTGCTTTGCGGTAGCCGAAATTTTCTCTTGATGCATGTTCGAGCACAGCACCAGATTGGCGCCGACGTCTTCCACAAAGTGCTTGAGTCTACCTTGTGGGTGAGTGGGACTATGATTACATGAGTTAGGCAATTGCTTTGATCAACGAGGAGACGACGAGATACTTACTCTAGAGGCACAAATGCACCACCTGCTTTCATGACGCCAACCATGCTTATAATTGTATAAATGCTCTTCTCAAAGCACAAAGGTACATAAATCTCTGGTCCAATGCCTAAGACAACAAGTTTGGCAGCAAGGCGGTTAGTGACGTTTTCTAGCTCACGGTATGTAAGTTGGCCATCCCATGCATCGATTGCAGGTGTTGAAATGGGTCGATTAGCACTGTGCTCATCTATTATTATATGAACACATCGGTCAACCTTAGCAGGCATGGTATTGTTCCATTTCATTACTTGTTCGCGACTGTGTTGGCTGAAGAAGTCAATATCGCCTATTGTCTGGGCGGGCTTTTGAGAATCAATAATGCTATTCAGCACGTGTTGAAATGTTTTTGACATATTGGTTGCTTGAGATTCGGAAAGAACTGATGTCCAGTAGCCAAAGTGAATCTCAATCCCAGTATCTAATGCCTCAACGTTTACTGTGACGTCGTATTCGCTCGGATCCTCGGCCTCCATAAACTTAAATTCAAGAGCTGATTGAACAGTTTCCTTCAAGGTCGACCGTCTTTGAAATGTGAAAGCAGTGTTAAAAAGAGACGTTCCGGATAACTGAAGCTCGTGCTGTACATCAGCAAGAGGACATGCTTGGTGCGCCATACTTTGTACGAAGTCAGTCTGAATCTGCTCAAGAGCTCCGATGACAGATAGATCCTCTGATAGATTCATTCTGCAGGTAAGCATATTGATGAAGGCACCAACAGCCAAGCTCTGAAGTCCTGAAATGGGCGCGTCGCGGCCTGAACTTAGGTATCCAAAGGAGACATCAGTGGAACCGGTGTACACTCTAAGCACTAGGGCCCAGACCAGCTGCAGTATATTGGAGAGAGTGACACCATTTTTAGTGCAAAAGTTCTTTATGGCAGAGGGTTGGCCAAGGTCAAGAACTAGAGATTGTAGTTCTTTTTTCATTTTGATACCATCGGTCAGGGAAGGGAAATTACAGGGCTCGACTTCGGACAGATATGCTTTCCAGTAGTTTAGGTCTTCTGCTGAAGCTTTGGATTGGATATAGGCGATGTATTCGCTGTAAAGAGGAGGAAGTGGAGTGGATCCAACAATACTGTTTTTTCGAGAATCCAATGCCTGGCGGCCGACGGTCTTATCCATAACCCTGGCGGTTGCAGGGAAATTCGTTTTGTTTTCGTATGCCTGAGAGAGATCTCGTAGCAAAATAGGGATGGACGTTCCGTCTGAAATTGTATGACTAATTTCTAACTTGCAGAATACACGGCCATCATCAACTTTACAGAATGAGAATCGATGGGGAGGTTGTTTGTCGCGGAAATTGATACTTTCCTGTTCCGCAAACGTCTTGAATATATCCGCATCAGGTGATTCGAGCCAGGCGGTTCGAGCTACGCCACCTTTAAGAACAACTTGATCCATTAATGTTGTCTTTCCAATGCTCTCAATGAAGATGGTTCTCAGAGTCGAGTGTCGATCAACCACATCCTGCCAAGAATCTGCTAGTAATCTAGCATCAATATCAACTCCGGCGGAGCTTGTAGTTTCGAAAACCGCGGAGTAGGTATAGAGACTTGGATCTTTTATTTGTGCGATTAGCATGCCTTGTTGCATTGGGGAACATGGATAAACGTCTGACACATCTTCGAGTGAAGACACGCCTAGTTGTGGGAGTATATCTATCAGTTTGGAAATCCCTCTATAATTTAGAGGAAGGAGAGGGAAATCATTCAGGGTTTGCTCCGGTTTCATCGATATTAAGCGAAGTGCCGCGTCTTGAAGGGACTTTTGGCATTCAATGACCCATCTCCTGATCTTGGCTTGTCGCTTCATTTTCTTGTTATAGGAGAATGAGAACTTAATTGTGCCTTGCACGACTTGAGCAGAGAGCTCAAACAATGCAAAACGGGGAACGTCCAGTCCAATATCGAATTCGGCATTGGACGCACCATCTACTTGCTTCAAGAGCGCATCTGGTCTTTCTAATTGTTGTAGTTTTCCGAGGTAATTGAAGGTGACCTCCATTGGCCAATGTCCTGGGAACTGCTGGGCGCCCTCTTCTGTAAGCAGGCGGTAAGCAAAGTATGGCCGACCCTTATCGGGGATTCTTCGGCGGAGGTCTTTGACCCAGCGAATTGTATTCACCAGATCTGTTTCACCTTCGGCAGAAGATGGCAAATATACTGGACACATAGTCGTGAACCCTAAAAATAGAAATTAGCACCTAATCTTCGCATTGAGAGAATTATAACAGAGAAGGGGGTTGACTTACAGCCTACTGATTGAGACAAGTCAATATTGGAGCCATTCCAAGGTTCACGTCCATGGCCCTCATTGAAGATGGCTGGAGCAGAAGACCTGTCCGAAAACACCTTCCTAAATGATGTCATGACTGCTGCAAGGAATATGTCAACAGGATCCGTATTTAAAGCACTGTGACAAGTTCCTAAAAGTAAGAGGCTGGTATTAGGGTCAATATCAAAGCTATCTTCGATAGTGTCTCCGTAAGTATTGGCTTTTCCAGCCATATCCCAATATGCAAGGTCTGCAACTGGTACATCTTCCGGATGAAATATGTTGCGAGCCACAGTTTGCTGTGTATGCTCTAATTGAAGGCGTGACCATGTTTGGAATGGTAAGGAAGTTGCAGTGATTGATTTTTCGGATTGGAGAATGTCTTCAAGATCCTGGAGTATGATTCGCCAGGAAACAACGTCCTACAAATAATATTATTAACGTGTTCTTTCCTTGAAATACTCGGATGAAAGAAAGGAGTGAGCATAGTCATAGCCAGATAATGAATATACGTACGATGACAAGATGGTGCGCCACAAGCAAAATAAGCTGTTGGTTTTCATCCTGGATGTTCAAAAGGTCGGCGGCAAATACTGGCCCACTCTGGATATCAAGCCCCTTCTGACTCCGTTCGATCACATCAGATACATTAGTCATATTAGTAATCTGGGTTCCATATCGATATGATGATTGCACTTCAGACAAAACGCGTTGTTGCCATATTCCTGTTTCATTGGTGGTGAAACGCGCACGCAACATTGAGTGAGCCTCAACAATTGCATTTAGTGCACTGATGACCGAATCCTCCTCAATCTTCCTTGAAAAGCGTAGGATAACGCTTTGGTTGAAATGGTTCTTGTTATTACCAATACACTCAAAATAGAGCTTCTGAATTGGAGACAAATCAAAGGGGACGTCAGTCATCTCATCCTCATGACTTGTTACTTCAGGTAGTGTGACGCGTTGGGCCAGTTGCGTGATTGACTTGCTTTGGATGATATCTTGTACTGTGATACCAAGATCTTGGGCTCGGCAAGATGACATGACTTGCATGGCACTTATTGAGTCTCCTCCGAGGTGAAGGAATGATTGATGCATGCCTATTTTATCAGCTGGAAGATTAAGTGCTTTCCCCCAGATTGTTCGCAATTGACTTTCGATGAGGGAGTGACCTGTGCTCTCGCTCTCTCCTTTGGTATCTGTGATTTGATGATAGACCTCAGAATTCATGTCTTCAACCCAATTATCAATCTGTCTTCGATCAAGCTTTCCGGACGGTAACAATGGGAGCTTTTGAACAAATAACCACTGAGATGGTATCATATATGCTGGTAGATGGTCACAGAGTCGCTCTCGAATACCAGTTAGATAATATGAACTTGCATCTGGAAGAATAATGCTGAAGTCTTTAGCTGAGGAGCTGTCGGTGGTCTGTTCCTTCAATGATAAGACTGCTACAAGACGCTTTTTGCAGATTCCACTCTTTGGAATAGTGGCAAATGCATGTTGAACAGTAGGATCGATCCTCAAGTGATGCTCGACTTCACCGAGTTCTAAGCGCTGCCCGTGAAGTTTTACTTGAGTATCCTTCCTTCCACAAAAGATCAAACTTCCATCTTCAGCATACTTGCAGAGGTCTCCAGTTTTATACATCTTGGTATTCGATTTAGTTGTCGACCATTTTGGATTCTTAATGAATACTTCCGCCGTCTTAGACTCGTTGTTCAAATACCCTTGCGCAAGAATTGGACCCTCGATTATCAGCTCGCCGACAGATCCAACAGGTGTTAATCTATCATGGTTTCTGGGGTCCGCGATCCAGGCTCTACCGCCTACAGCGTAGCCCATATTGGAGGGATCTGTTGCCATTGTCATTCTAGGATTTGCGGTAGCAACAACAGCACATTCGGAAGGACCATATGCACTTTTAGTAATTAGCTATTAGACTATTCTTGAAACTTCTGGCTAGCAGTGAGGAACACTTACTTGATGAGCTCTAGTTTATCAGCCCATGTAGAAATATGATTTTGGGACATCGCCTCTCCACCTAGAACTAATGTGCGAAGCATTGGTACTTGAGAAGGTTGAATAAGTTGTATGAAGGATGGCGTTAACAGTGTCCATGTAACATTCATCTCATTGATAATTTTGGTAATGTTATTCATCCTGTCTTCCTCGCTAGGTACAACAACCGTAGCGCCGATTGTGAGGGCAGTGAGGATTTCAAGAAGACTAGCGTCGAAAGTGTAGGAGGCAAACTGCAATACACGGCTAGTAGATTGCATACGGAGAGCTGGTGCATGTGCTGCTGCCCCGGAGCAAAACGCGCCATGTTGGACAATAGTACCCTGGCAAGTGTATTAGTATATCGCTCGCTAAGAAAGGAGACGGGATAGATCATCACGTGCCTTTGGTTTTCCAGTGGTCCCACTATTAGTTTCAACCTCACAGTTAGTTTATCTGAGTTATGATTCTTTGATTTGGACACAAGATCTAAAGAAACAGCTTGCCTCAAGACTTCAAGGCAGAAAACAGAAGGAATCAACTTTCAATAAATCTCAATTGGGACTTTTCGCTCTCCAAAAGATCTGACTTACCTGGTAAATATGACATAGGCAGCTTTCTGGCTGTCACATTTCGGTAAAGTATCCCAACCGTTCGAAGACTGAGACATATCTGGCAGGTTGTCAATGTTCAATTGATCAATGGTGAAAGACGCTGGTGCAAACTTTGAGCACAGCTTCTCGTTTTCCGTTGAACACAACACAAGCGAAGCTTTGGTATCGGCAACAAGGTCTCGCAGTCTTGATATCGGTGCTTTTGGATCAAGGGGAACGAAGGCAAAGCCACTTTTGAGCACTCCAAGCATCGCTACTATGGTCCAACCTGACTTTTCGAAGCAAAGTGGAATCAGTCTTGATTCCATATCTAGCTTGAGTAAATAATGTGCGAGGCGAGTTGAAAGCCTATCAAGCTGACGATAGGTAACTTTGCCGTCAAACGAGTGAACTGCAACCGCGGACTCAGGTTGCTCACATACTTGCTGTTCGATCAGCTGATGAATACACTTATTTACGGGGTGGAGTGGCTCATGGTTCCACGTGAAGATAGTGGCACGATCCACAGGATTGAGCATGGTGAGATCAGATAGCTTTCGATCCATATTCTGTGAGGAATTGAGAAGCTCCAGCACAAACTCCAACTGACGAAGCATCCTCTCAACTTGCCATTTGGAAATGACGATTTTATCGTAATGGGCTTCAATCTCTACCCTGGACTCAATAATCTGGCAGGACATTGTTAATGGGTATGAGTAAAAGTTTGTGCCGCTTGTTCCACTACTGCGCAGGTTCCAAAAGCCCTCAGGCTCTTTGCTATCATGGTGAATAGCTAAGAGATTCTGGAAGTTGCAAGCCATGCGAGTATCCTCATTGATATGTTTAATATTTTGAAGGCCTAATTGTGGGAGTTAGTATTTGCGACCAACATCATTATGAAGGAAAGAAGACTACTGCCTATTTTTTCATATATCCATTTGCACACTCGCCTTATTTGAGTAAGGTTCAAAGTATGTTTCAATCCCATTATTCCAAACGACTTTTGAATCCTTTATATCACCCGTCTCTACTTCAGGCAAATGTGCAAATGGTGCCATGAAAATGTGTATAGCTTAGGATTCATGGTAACAACTCACCTGCATACTGGTATGGGATTGCCGCTGCTGATAGTGATTGAACGTCTTCCAGGAACCTGCCAACTTGGTGATCATAATTAATGCGAATTCTTGTAGGTACGGTTGCGAGTGTTGGACCAATCATGTCAACAATCCCCGGAATGGGTGCATCTCGGCCAGTAAGGGTTTCTCCAAACACAACATCATCCGTTGAACCGGAGTAAGCTGCAATTACGAGTGCCCATGCAGCACGGATAGTTGATGGGAGAGTATATTGGGAACCCTTTTCTCTAGACACGTGAGCAACATGCGAGGAAAGGGTCGTGGCATGGATTTGGTAGGAGGGATGTGGAAGTGTGGGGAATTGTAAAGCTGTAGTTTCAGATAACTTAGCTCTCCAAAAGTTGTCAGATTCGACTTTATTTGTTCCAGAAAGATACTTGATAAACTGAGGATAAGTAGCACCGGCATTTAGTTTAGCGTTCTGGTCGTGATAGCATGCTTCCACCTTAGCAAGCATTAGAGGAATACACCAACCGTCGTACAGTGCATGATGTGCTGTCCAGACAAATTGAGGTCCTTCAGCCGCTTCAAGAATTGTATAACGAGAAAGTGCAGCTCCATTGTATGCTGGTAGTAGCCGGTCTAGGTCAATAATCTCTTGTATATTGGTCGCAATTTGCCAATCGATGCTTTCTCGCACAACGACCTGTAGAAAACCAGAGCTTTCAATGTAAACAATGCGCGTCCGCAGGATACTTTCGTGTGCGAAAACCCTATTCCAGGCAGCTTTGAATCGGTCTATATCAATGCCAGGTGGTAAAGTGTATATGTTCTGGGCAACATATGCTCCGGCATCTTTATTAGATAAGGCGACGAGGCCTTCCTGGATTGCTGTACATGGAAGAATGTCATCGATGAAGTCGATCTCCAGATGACATTGATTGGCAACTTCAGACTTGAGTTTAGTGATCGACTCCAAGTTCTCAAGTAACGAGAACGGCTCGACTTTCAAATCGATATCGTTTATATTGGTAGTGACGGTTGCTTCCAAAGAGATATCACAGAGCCTAGGCATGGAAAATACCGTAGCGACGTTAAGAGCAATACCTTGTAATCTGGCGGCGGTAATCAACTTCATAGCACCAATAGAACTAGAAAATGTAAGCGACTCTCTTGAGGTCCAATAGAGATGAAAACCTACTCTCCTCCAAGTCGGAAGAAATTGTCGTCGGCCCCAACCGAGTTTTCTTCAAGGTTAAGAACTTCCTCCCATAACATAGCTAAACACTTTTCCATCTCTGTTGAAGGTGCACGTCCGCTCTTCCGAGCAAGTCGATACATTGACGTTTGCTTGTCAGAAAGGTGTTCGCACATCTTGCGTAGACTGAGGCGATCCAGTTTGCCCGAAGAGGTCATTGGCATTTTTGATACCTAAATAACTCTGTTAGCAAGTGTAAGCAGGATTGTTATGTTCATGTCCATACCGGGATATAAATAGTTGGAACCATATAAGTGGGAAGCTTTGAAGTGACAGCTGCTTCAATGGCTGTTGCTGTGGAACGAATTTCGTCGGTCATAGGCAGAAGTAGTGGGTCATCGAGGACAGATGCCTCTGATTTAAGACACAAAAATGCAGCGAGTGCCTTGGTATTGCCAAGCTTAATAAGTTCCACGGCCGATTGAGCATCGTAAGGAAGGCTACTTTTGACATGGTGTTCAATTTCACCTAGCTCAATACGTTGTCCATTAAGCTTAATTTGTGTATCCTTTCGGCCGAGATACGTGAGGCTACCATCAGAGTTTTGACGAACTAAATCTCCAGTTTTATAGAAGCGGCGACCTTGTCCATTTGCCCAAGCGGGGTTCATGATGAAGGCTTTCGAAGTTTTTTCCGGGTCGTTCAAATAACCACGAGCTAATATCGGACCCTCGATAAGGAGCTCACCCGCAACACCAATTGGTACAAGCTGATTGTGATCGGATGGATTAACTACCCATGATACACTTCCAATAGATTTTCCAATATTAGTGGCTTCGGATGACCTTAGTAAGTCTCCATTCCAAACGGAGTTGATTGAGCATTCGCTAGGCCCATAACAACAATGAAGTGTCACGGCATTGCCCCATGTGTCAATGTTTTCCCTGGTGAGAGCCTCTCCACCCAAAGAAAGGCCTTTGACTTTAGGCACCTGGGAAGGTTGCAATAGACCAGCGACTGTAGGAGTTATATCCATGAAGTTGACATCCAATCTGTTAATTGCCTCGGCCAAATTGTTAAATCTATCCGTTTCAGATGGCACACACACACAGCCGCCTCTCATCAAAGTGATGAAAATCTCAGCTAAACTGTTGTCGAACGTGTAAGCAGCAAATTGGAGGACTCTCGACTGAGGACCAAATTCATAGACATCCCCAGTAGCACGAGCAGTTGTTACAATAGCACCGTGCTCTAAAACAACGCCTTTCGGTTTACCGGTTGATCCTGTAATTTGTTCAGTTCATCGTGCGAAGAACGTAAGGTAATGGGAGGTCAACCTACCTGAAGTGAAGATAACAAAACAAGGATTCGTTGGCAACACTAAATTTTCAGATATTCTAGGAGTGAAGTCGAGCGAGTCTATGAACTCCCGGCTAATCGAGATGACGGTAAGTCCCATATCTTCAAACATATGGGCACGGGATGGTGCAGCGAGAACCACTTCAGCACGTGTATCGTGAACACGGAGCTCAAGAGCGGACTTGGGATGATTTGCATCTAGTGGAACAGCTGCTGCTCCAGCTTTGAGGACTGCAATCATTGCAACAATCGTCCCTAGCAATGACTCATTAGTAAGGTCGTAGAAATATGGAGCTTGAGACAGCCAAAATCTTATGAAAACACTACTTACAAGCAGATTTGTCAAAACATGTAGGTACAAAAGTTTCGGGCTTCACACCTAAGCTCTTTAAATGGTTAGCCAAACGAGTGGAAAGATCTTCTAGCTCGACGTAAGTTATATCAGCGTCCCAAGCCGCGATGGCAGGGGCTGTTGGTTGAGATTCAGCCTGGGCTTGAATAACATTATGAACGCAACTCTCAACAGCTTCGGGCATGTTATTGTTCCAGATACTTATTTGTTTTCGACTGTATTCTCCCAAGTAGTTCAGCTGCCCAATGTTTTGTTGAGAGTTGTGAATAATATTCTCAATGGACTGAGTGAAGGTGCTCGCAATATTGGCAGCTTGTCCGTCCGAGATGGACTCCGTCCAATAATCTAGATCCAAAATTGCTTCATTATCCGAAGCAACGATGTTTATGGAAAGAGGATATTCAGTGGGGTCATAGATCGGGACACGTTCCTCAAATGAAACTTTGGAGTCTTGGGATTGAAGTTCAGACTCAAGTCTCTGATATGACAGGCATGTGTTGAACAGGGTAGCGCCAGATAATTTGAGTGCATGTTGAACCTCTGCCAGCGATATGTATCGATGAGGTAGGCTCTCCATGTAGTCCGTTTGAACCTGATCGATAATTGCACCAAGACGGTTAGGCCCTGTCATGTCCATGCGACAGACTAGCATATTAATGAAGGGTCCAACTGTATCCTTAATTCCTGGTACTGATGAGTCTCTACCAGAAGTAAGGTATCCAAACACAACTTGGTCGGAATCTGCATAGCATCGTAATGTCAGACCCCATGCCGCATGAAGGGCGTTAGAGAACGTAACGCCATGCTCATCACAGAATAGTTTTAGTTCTTTGAATTTCGATTTGCTGAAATCTAGCCTCAGCGAATGGAGTTCTTTTGCAACCTTAATACCATCGTTCAGTTCTGGAATATTGCATGGTTCAACTCCGGATAGATAGGTCTTCCAGTATTCAAGACTGGCATCAGTAGGCTGGCTTTTGAGGAATGAAATATAGTCGCTATAGAGCGGTCCATTTCCATCCGGCAATCGGCCCTCGTACGCCAAGCTGAGATCTCTGAGAATGATAGACATGGAGCCACCATCCATTATTGTATGATTAATCTCAAGCTTGAACAGTATTTTCTTCTCGGCGGTCTCACAAATGGTGAATCGATGTGGTGGTTGTCCATTTCTACTATTGAGCGGTCGTTTGACAGCAAGAACACGTAGTGCATACTTATCACTGCTGCAACTCATATGAACAATTTCTGCATCAATGGTCTTGACAACCACCTGGTCATATAGTCCATCGTCGGTTGTAACACTTTCAACGAAGACTGTACGGAGTGAGGCGTGTCGATCGCACACCTTTTGCCACGCTCTCGCTAAGCGATCGCTATCCGATATCATATCACTATGAAGCTTGAGTTCACAGATGACCTGCACTGCATAGTAGGTAGCATCTTTGTTTTGACTAATCAGGAGTCCTTCTTGCATCGACGAGCACTGCGTACATGTTAGCTGATAATTACTGGTTGGGCTCATGTTGAGAGTATCTTACTGGATATATGTCTTCAACATCGGAAAGACTATGTATTCCGAGTTCAGGTAGCTTCTCATTCACCATAATATCAAGTCCATCGTAATTGAGGTCCAGTAATGGGAAGTCCCCGAGGGTAAGCTGAGGTGTAAGTGCTGACAATGCTCTTGCCATCTGAGAAATAGTGTGTTGGCAGTTGGAAACCCACTGAGTAATTTTGTCCCGTTTCTGCATATTTTTATTGAAGGAAAATGAAAATCTAAGCTTTCCTTGGGCGATGACAGCCGATATTTCAAACAGACCAAATCGTGGTGTGTCTTTTCCATAATCAGCAATCCCTCCAGCGCTTCTAGATTCTCCCGCCATATCTTCTACGGGGGCGAGAAGTGACCCCTCTCGCTCAAGTTGCTGGTATTGACCAAGGTAATTGAATGTAAGCTCGAGTGGCCAGTGATGCCCAAACCTCGTGCTACCCGCATCAGTCAGGCATCTGGTGGCAAAATAAGGTCTTCCATTATCGGGTATTTTCTTGCGAAGATCCTTGACATAGCGCACAGTGTCCACTAGGCTAGTCGATACCGAGGCTGGCACATAAACTGGATACATAATTGTGAACCATCTGTAGAAAAACTTGAGGTTAGTCTTCAAAAAATCTTGAAATATTATTAGAGTACGAGTAGATGATTGAAATAGGCAACTTACCCAATGGTTCTGGAGAGATCAATGGGGAGCCCGGAAGGTTCACGGCCATGCCCCTCGTTATATACAGCAGGAGTAGATCGATCAGAAAAAACACAAGCAAAAGAATGAAGAAGTGCTGCGAGGAGAATATCGATTGTTTCGGTGCGTAGAGAATCATGGCATTCCTTCAACATCATCGATGTTGTTTCAGAATCTAGTTCAAAGCTCTCAATGGTAACATCACCATAAATATTGGCTGTCTCACTTATCCCCCAGTATTCAGCATTACCAACAGGAGGACCATCGCTTGGTAAGACTTTATCCAAAGAAATCTGTTGAGAATGTTCGAGTTGAAGTTGACACCAAGTCTGGAATGATAGTGGCTTCTCAATGGAGACATTGTTGGGATAGAGGAGAAGATCTTCAAGTTCTTCTAGAATATTTCTCCAGCTGACGAGATCAATAACCAGATGATGCCCAACCATAAATAAAAGTTGGTTGTCTTCGTTGACGTCGAAGAGGTCGACAGAAAAGATTGGTCCATGCATAATATCAAGGGAAGCTTGACTGTTAGCAATTGTTGGCGTAGCTTCTTCCCGATTACTGATGTTATAGCTATTGAGACGATAAGATCCACTGACATCATTCGTGATTCTTTGCGTCCAATCATTCGAGGATGTTTTTGTAAACCGAGCTCTGAGCATTGAGTGTCGGTCGACTATTGTGTCGATGGCTTGTCTCAGGTCTTTCTTCTGCACTCGGCGAGTGACTCGTAGGAAGAAACTTTGATTGAAATGACCGCGGCCTTGGTTGGGTAGCTCAAAAAACATTCTTTGAATTGGAGACAAGCCAAAGCTTTGCTCAATAGCTTCTACATACTCTGTACGTGCTTCGAGTTCTTTAGCACATAGGGCGAGCTGCACAATGGACTTGCTACGGAGAACGTCTTGTACAGAGACATTTATGTCTCTTTTTAAACATTGACTTTTCACCTGCATCGCACTTATGCTATCGCCACCCAGGGATAGAAACGATCGGTTGATGTCAATCTTCTCGATGGGAAGATTCAGAACATGGCCCCACACTTGTCGAAGATTGCTTTCCACTTCCGTTGAAGGAGTCTTGGACTTGTTGTCGTCCTTTCCTGGCGGATCGTTGATATCAATGACACAGCGATATAACTCGTTGTCCATTTCTTCTAACCATTTCGAGATTGTTTTTCGATCCAGTTTCCCAGATGGTAGCAGAGGAATATCCTCCACAGTGATGAAAACCGAGGGCACCATGTATACCGGCAGCCTAATAGATAAGAGATCCCGAATACTAGATGTGTCGCTTGTAGGTCCATCTAGGAGGGTGAGGGGATTGTTGTTGCGGTTATTTGAGCGGGCAGATAGGGAGATAATTGAAACAAGCCGTCCTTGGAGAGGACCTTTTCGTGGTAGGAGAACGACTCCATGTTTAACAGATTTTGCGTCATTGATATGGTGCTCAACTTCACCAAGTTCGACGCGTTGTCCATGAACCTAATAAAATATGTTATCAATATGGCCATGATCAGCTGTAAGACTCGTAGTTGGATTGACCCAAATCTCGAAACTTTTCAAGCTTCCGTTGAGTCAAATGTAGGCAGGTATTTAGTCAAATCAGGTTGCTTGAAACTTTTTAATGTGTATCAGAGAGCCCATAGATCTAAGAAATTCATGGCTAGCTAGCTGATACAGGTCATCTGATACAATGAAAGTCCACTATCCCACGACGGCGTACTGGCTCTAGCGGGACAATTTGATATGAAAGGGGGGTATCAGAAGAGGATGTGGTGAGATGGCACAGAATATTTGGCCGACTTACTTTCACTTGGTTATCCTTGCGGCCAACAAAATGGTAGCTTCCATCGGCAGCCTGTTTTACAAGGTCTCCAGTTTTGTACATTCGAACTGAACGATCTGGTGCCCATATTGGCGGGTCAATGAAAGAAGCTTTTGTTTTTGTAGAATCGTTCAGATAGCCTCGCGCAAGGGTAGATCCTTGTATAAGCAGTTCACCCACACATCCTAAAGGCATGAGGATGTTATGATCATCGGGATCGACAACCCACAAATTGCATGCAACTGGATAGCCAATGTTGTTCGGAAGCGAGGAGGGGGTGACGTGAGAGTTGGCTGAGCAGCAGACACTCGCTTCGCTGGGTCCCTATCGAGTGATGAGTTGTTAGTAGTTGCTTCCGTAGGAAGGGGCGTCAGTATTAGCCAATTTGTTACATGAGAAACCCATTTGCATCTCCAATAGCCTCAGAAGCTACTTGACCAGTAACTGGTAGTTCCTTCTGAAGATATCATATGCAGAGTAGATGACTTATGAAAATGGCTATGGGGCAAAGTCTTTCTCCGATGTCCGTACATAACCGTTGATGAGGTTGTGATCTACAGACCATGTATGTAGATGTGTCTGCGACATCGCTTCTCCTGCTAAGACCAGGGTCTTTAACGAGGGAACATGTGAGGGGGTGATGAAGCCTATTATGCTAGGTGTCAATACAGCCAAGTTGACTCTCATGCGAGATATGGCTCCTTCGATATCATTAAGGCGTGAGTCTTCACTTGGGATGCACACTACACCTCCTACCATCAGAGTTGTGAGGATTTCAACTAGACTTGCATCGAATGTATGAGAAGCAAATTGAAGAACCCTTGATTCAGAATTGATAAGTAGTGCAGATGCTTCTGAAAGTCAGCTATCGCTAATACTTTGGGGTAGATGTCGAACGTTAATGGACAGGTAGATTGCGGATCACTTACCGTGTGCACGAGATCCAGTGCAGAAAGCACCATGTTCGACCAGAGTTCCTTTGGGAGTTCCAGTACTTCCACTGGTATAGATCATGTACGCCAGATTTTTGCTTGTTGCGCCCGCAACTTCTCCAATTCTCGTACTTTCCGCTAACTGCTCTATTGATTTTCCATCAACTGGGATAACAGTTTCTGCTACAGAGGCGAGAAGACTGGCCTGTTTTTGCGAGCACAGTAACACTCTGGCATTGGCATTTTGAGCAAGGTTTTCTAATCGAGAAACTGGAGCGGCATAGTCCAGCGGGAGGAAGGCTGCTCCAGCCTTCAATACTCCTAGTATCGAGACGACATTCCACATCGACTTGTCAAAACAGATAGGAATAATATCCTCAGGTCCTATTCCCAAAGTTCGGAGATATACCGCCACTTTATCTGCCAAATTTTCAAGCTCATTATATGTGAGGATTCCCTCTTCCTCGGAAACAACTGCTTCAGATTCGGGCAGTGCTAAAGCTCGGGATTGAATGATGTGGTGGATACAAGTGTCCAATCTCTCAAGATTGGCGCCGTTCCAACCTATAATTTGCTGCTTTTCTTGCACACTAATGGTGCCGTTTTGATTCATTTTTGCGTTTGTCATGATGTTATTGTGTTGGGTGAATTGAATCGAGTTACTTCGGGTCTGTCTAGAATGGAAATTAGTGTTCACCATCTGTACAGCACCCTAAAGTTGGTCAAAATCGAGGAATTTCTTGAGAAAAATGTGTGATAGGCAAGAATTTGTCTTCAACAGCCAAAATCTTCGAATTTGGCTTTTGGCAGTCTTGAAGTATCACATCATCCAAGAATGTGTTCAGTTCGTATGATGTTCAATAATATTTCAAGCTTTCTGGCAGAATCTTTCATATATGGACCTCACTTACAAGTGTGTGTGTTTTGAATTTTGCTGAGATCTTGCGATTCTGAAGCTTCGAATTCTCTTTTTTGTGCTTTAAGCTACCTTCTAAGCGTCGAGGAGAACTATGATATTAGCACAAGATTATGCGAGTTTGTACTTACGACTTTGAATCGTTGGTTGTGTATCTGATAATGTTCAATGTTACAAAAGTTATCTAGGCTTCAAATGTCTAGATTTTGTGAAGGTGTCATAGATAGGTAATACGAAGTTTCGTTATGATCTACTGTGAAGACAAAGTAACGTATAGCTATCTTCCAAAAAAAATTCTCGATGATGTCGAATCGATATTGTTGAGCTTCAAGCTTTCGAGCGCCCGTTCATCATTGGCGTTCCTGATTCTCTCATTTCAACCCAATGACGTGCAAAACCTGTCAAAAATTCCCACATGGGGAACTCAGTAGCAGCGGAATGGCTATCCATCTGAAGCAAGGTCAAAGCAGTGGCACTTGCCATGCTGGGATTATTTCAAACGGAACTGAAGATCTTCACTGTTTGCGCTCCCGGTAAATTGATGTGCTTGTCAAATTGATGATGAGGTCCCCTTCCATTCAAAGAATCAGGTGCCCTAACTGGTCTTGCTACGTTGCAATAAGCCGCTGATTTGTTAGATGTAAAGCAGAAGGGCAATGGGAAAAGATTTCGGAACAATTGCATCTCCGCCATATTAGCAATGATCTGCATGTTGCAATGGCAGGGGCATGGTCACAAAGGCAGACGGGCGACTAGTGATAGCCCCAATGCGAAGGAATTTGCCAGTACCATACATAAGTGAGTATGTAGATCCCGTGACCTTTGAAAGGCAAATATGCTAACCATGTCTTCCATCTCACGAGTGGAGCTGCTACTATGGGTACGCCACTGACGGCAGTGGATGTTCGATGCTGTGCTGTGTAGAAGGAGTTCATTCATGATTCGACTCTACCGGGGAATCGTCAAACTAGCCCTTTCTGGCCACACTCTATGCAGCTTAAGAAGTAACATCGCCATATGCGGATACTACTTGGCCCTCAGCTACTAAAATGAGCCGCAAAGCTTCCCCGGATTACGAATGTGGGTTTGAATGACTGCAATATGCAGATTGAGCTCAGCTTTTTGATATGCATTGGCTAAATTGGAACACCCTGGCTGCAGGAACCATAGCACTCCTGCAAAACTAAAGTTGGAAGGAGGAGAGCCATGCATACAAGCAACTCGTCATTATCACTGAGTGCCATCTTATACATGGGTAAGTTCTTGTGCTAAGCTCAAAGCCATCAGATAATATGGTGACTATGTGCGTGGTCAACAACGTGTCTGAAGTTGTGGTTATCCTGAGACATGCCAAATGGCTGCACGATTTCGGGTTTCTCGTCGTTAAATTATAGATCGCGCTAGCTAGGAGTAGTTAGCGCCGAGAGTTCGCCTGAGCTTTACCGCTAAGCCCCCTATTTCCCGCTAGTCCTTTTAGAGTCATGTTTTTCCAACGCTAACGTCACGACAACCAGACTTGATCCCCTTGCACGTACAACATATGCTCCTAAACTCACCACTCTTTCCAGCGCCCAGCTTCGACTTCAATTCACAATTCCCCACATCCGCCAACGTCAAACGAGTAACAATCCGGCCCGAGTGCCCGACAAGCCTCAACCGCGCCGCCGATCTCATTTGGGCAGGTACGTGAGATAAGTGTGGAGACATCATACCCAGTATATACCAGTTCTATGCTGTGCAAGGCACCTGCGGTTCCAGCACCACAATACCCAAGACGGAAAATGCCTTAATGTGAAATACGGGATATTCCTCGGCCTACCTGTTTGCACTTTGTTAAAACCCCTAGGCTGCTTGGACTCATAGTAGCTGAGAATTATGGATTTCCTGTATGTCCGCCATCGGATGCCACACCTCTGCGTTGAAACGTCACGCTGGTGGCAGATCTACCTGGCTATATGGTAGATTTGTATCAGTCCCATCCAAAGGTAGCTGCATTTGGCTCATATACCAAAGATTTACGGGCTCCTTTACATTCAAACCATCCTCTACAAGTGTTTTGTTTTGCAAGGGTCGTGGATTTAAAGTCAGCTTTTTTCCACCACGTTAGGCACAATTTGCAAAGATGATAGTTTTCTAAATATCTAGGGCGTGAAGTGGGCCTTGTCTTTGGAACTCTGCGGAATTTGTCACACGGGACGTGAAGGTGGCATTGTACCGCCCATAGCGTCATTCAAGATTAGTTCCTCCCGTGCGAAGTCTGTTTAGCTCTGTTAGGTGTCGGAAGTGATTTACACTCCTGGAATTCTCCACTTCCGTTTTATGGGTCCTCACCTGTACAATGTCGATCAGTTTATACTCCTTAGTCTGCTATATCATCCTTCAATACTCATTCCTCGGGGAACCAACTGTCGATCTTCAGCTTGGCCTAAATGTTTGCCCCTTGCGACCGCTTTGTCACAACCATGTCACCGTTTGGCATTAATGATTCGGAACTGCAACATCATTGAGCGCTAGCACTCAATTGATAGAATGGATAGTCCAAATTCCTACAATCGTGCACTCTCCTATGCCGTTAACCTAATACAGTTGAATTAGAGCAGATCGGTCCTGTCACTGATGATACTCAAGGCTTTCTTGTTCATTTCCTTCCATTTCCTTCATATGAAGCTCATCCTTTGTCTCTTGCTTTTATGAGCTCATACGTCTTCAAATTCTCATTTAAACTCTATTCGACGATTCATGTGTTGTGTCTGTTTCTATTCACACCATGGATGCTATACTCTGCTCAGCAATTGACAATTCCCTAGGACCTTGGGCTCAAAATTGTCGAGGGGGTTTAGACTTTACTTTGTTTTTTGAAGAGACTGTACTCTCGATATTTCCCCTAGTTACAACCATTTGCCTAGCTCCTCTGAGAATTGCATATCTGTCAAAAAAGTCAACGAAAGTAAACCGCAGTATACTACTGCCTCTTAAATTAGTTAGTTTTGGATATCAGTTTCCCTAACCGTTTCTAACTTGGCTCATCAACCAGCTGGCATATATTATTTATGGAGGTCTTGCTTTGGCTCTTACGGTTCTGTGGTGCAAACACTCAGCTGTTAAAACTCGGGCATCTGTACCAACAGCTGTCTTAACCGTCGTCGGCTCCCTTCTGTTATCTGTTGTCTCTTATACAGAACACCAGAAGACTGTTCGACCCTCACTAATCCTCAACATCTATTTGATATTCTCCATATTATTCGATGCAGCCCGGGCCCGAACATTATGGTTACAGCAATACAACCGCAACATTGCCATCACGTTCACTATCAGCGTCATAGTGAAATGTCTATTATTCCTCCTGGAGGCTACTCAGAAAGGACAAATTTTACGCCATGAGTATCACTCATCAAATCCACCAGAGGCAATTTCCGGCGTTTTAAGCCGATCATTCTTTTGGTGGCTGAACCAATTGTTTTTAAGCGGGTATTCAACGACTCTTCACCTTGGTGATCTCTTCTCTCTAGATAAGCACCTAGTTGCGGACTACTTGCACCACGTACTAGATTCTGGATGGAAGAAAGGTTCGTTTCGCTCCTTTATATGGAAGTTGCAAAAGTAACGTTGTCTATTTAGCTACAAGAGAGACGAGGCATTCATTGATGTGGATTACTTTTCGAGAACTCAAGTGGCCTTTAATTTATCCAATCTTTCCAAGACTTTGTCTGACAGCTTTCAACTTTTGCCAGCCTTTCTTATTAGCACGTGCTATCGAGTTGGCCGCGGAGCCGATCAATCATGAGACTAATAATTATGGACATGGCCTTATTGGCGCATATGTCGTAGTCTACTTGGGAATCGCAGTAAGTTAACTTAATTAATTTCTAAATCTAATCAATTTTGTGACCTGAAGTCTACTTCTCTCTATTGTATCCAACAGCGGAACAATTGAATTTCGGAATACTGATAAGTTTTGATTAGATTAGCACAGGACAATTTCAACACATGACTTACCGAGCCATTGCTATGGTTCGTGGTGGGCTGATATCTATGCTATATAGCAAGACCACAGAGCTTTCCATCACAGCCGTCGAACCATCCGCATCAATGATTCTTATGAGCGCGGATATTGAAAGGATCACCACCGGTTGGCAAACAATGAATGAGTTGTGGGCAGGAATTCTCGAGGTCGGCCTTGCTATTTATTTGCTACAGAGACAACTTGGTGCAGCTAGTGCAATTCCTGTTGCCATTTCCATTAGTTAGTATCACGCAATTGCAATGTTGCTTGTTTAGATGGCTAACAGACTACATAGTATCAATGGGAGGATCGCTTGGTGCTACCGGACTGGTGATGTCACGTCAAGCAATGTGGTTGGAAGCGATTGAAAAACGCATCACCGCGACTACAGCCATGCTTAGTTCTATGAAGGGCGTAAAGATGTGTGGTCTTACCGAGACACTGACCAAAACTATTCAAGATCTTAGAGTGGAAGAACTAACCATTTCGAAGCGTTTCAGAAAATTGCTGATCTGGAATATGGCTTTCACCTATCTTACGCCCGTTGTGGCACCTATCCTTACCTTCGCTGTTTTCTCTGTCTTGGCACGGGATGCGGGAGGTGGGAAGACTTTGGATACAGCAAGGATTTTCACATCACTCTCCCTATTTACTTTGCTCTCCGAGCCTCTCGGAGCATTGATCATGAGTCTCCTCACTTTCATGGGTGCTGTTGGGTCATTTAAGAGAATTCAAGACTTTCTCGACATTGAGGCTCGGTTTGATAACCGAAAAGTACCAAATCGTATTGATCTGCTACTCCATAGGAGCGAAGACAGCATCGCTCGCCAAAAGAAGATATCATTTTCAGAAGAAACAGATACTGGTACGGAAAGAGAGGACATTGCCACAACACCAAAAGAAGCTACACCACTCTTTGCATATGAAGCCATTGCTTTACAAGATGCTAGCTTTGGGTGGGACTCAGGAAAAGGTCCACTGCTCCACTCTATCAATCTCATCGTCCCGAAACATAAAATAACGATGGTTGTTGGCCCAGTGGGATGTGGCAAATCTACATTGCTTAAAGCCATATTGGGAGAGGTTCCTATCATGAATGGGACTGTGCAGTGTTCATTCTTGGAAGTTGGGTTTTGCGATCAAACACCATGGCACATGAATGGAACTATTCAAGAGAGCATCATTGGTGTCATGGCGCTTGATCAGACCTGGTATCGAACTGTGATTTGCGCTTGTGCTCTGGAGGACGATCTTTGTCAATTGTCCCTCGGTGACCAGACGCCTATTGGTAGTCAAGGTATCTCTCTTTCTGGTGGTCAGAGTCAACGTATTGCACTTGCTAGAGCCATCTACGCTCGGAAAGACCTGGTTATACTTGATGATGTACTCAGTGGCTTGGACGCCGACACCGAAAACCGGGTTTTCCACAACTTGCTTGGCAACAACGGATTACTACGGAAGCATAACACTACTGTTCTAATTGCTTCATCAGCTGGTATGTGAAGCTTCTGATCTTCAATGGATCAACCTAATCTTACTAATCTCTGAATAGCACAGCGTTTGCCATATGCCGACCATATCATTGCACTCGGTAGTGATGGTAAAGTGTCCGAGCAAGGCTCTTTCAAAAATATGAGCAGCTTAGGAGGATACACATCGTCATTCAATCTACCTTTGCCAGACTGGGATTACTATTCTGCGCATCCTGTTTCTGAAATCGAGAAATCAAATCATGGTGTTCTTGTTCCGGTTGTCGCGAAAAAAGAAGATTCTGATGACTCCCATCGACGAACTGGGGATTCAGCAATCTATCTGTACTACATTAGAAGTGTTGGTTGGATGCCTACACTTCTATTCGTGGTTGCTATATCAGGATTCATATTTTGTACAAGTTTCCCAACCATCTGGGTTAAGTGGTGGGCCGCTGCCAACGCGAAGGACCCAAATGGTAGGCTTGACTTCTACTTAGGGATATATGCCGTCTTGGGTGTAGGGGCACTTGCTTGTCTTGTTACTAGCTGCTGGGAGCTTATCATCAACATGGTGCCTAAATCAGGTATAAGTTTCCACTGGGCGCTTTTGGAGACTGTACTTGGAGCTCCGATGTCTTTCTTCTCAGTTACTGATACTGGCGTCACTATCAACCGGTTCAGTCAGGATCTCATGCTCATAGATATGGAGCTACCAGTTGCAGCTCTGAATACCTTTGCAACTTTTGTACTCGTCATTGCTCAAATGATTCTTATTGGCATCGCATCCATTTATGCCGCTATCGCATTTCCGATAGTCCTAATCGCTCTATTCTTCATTCAAAAATGTTATTTGCGAACATCCAGGCAATTGCGACTGCTCGATCTAGAGTCAAAATCTCCACTCTATTCACAATTTATGGAGATTCTTAGCGGCCTTGCAACTGTTCGTGCTTTTGGATGGCAGACTGCCTTGGTAGACAAAGCTCGCCAACTTCTGGATGAATCACAGAAGCCATTCTACCTTCTCTTTGCAGTCCAACGATGGTTGACGCTGGTCTTGGATTTGATCGTTGCCGTCATAGCAGTGATGCTCTGTGTGCTTGCTGTAAAGCTTCGTGGCAGAGTAGATCCAGGCTTCGTTGGAGTTGCTCTTCTCAATGTAATTATGTTTTCTCAAAGCATCAAACTGCTTTTGACATTCTGGACCAACTTGGAAACACATATTGGAAGTATTGCTAGGATCAAGGACTTTACAGAAACAACTGTTTCAGAACATCTTGCGAATGAAACTAATACGCCAGATCCATCTTGGCCATCTAAAGGTGCCATCGAGTTCAGATCATTATCTGCCTTTTACAAACCTTCTGAGCCAGTTCTCCAATCGGTCGACCTGAAGATTGAAGCTGGTCAAAAAATAGGCTTATGTGGCCGGACTGGAAGGTGAGCGTTCTTGCATTTGTAATTATCCTCGAGAAGAAATCACTAACCTCGAACAGTGGTAAAAGTTCTTTGGTGATGACTATTTTCCGCATGCTCGAAATCTCAGGTGGCTCTATAGTTATCGATGGTTTAGATATCTCTACCTTGCCTCGCGAAGAGATCCGATCCAGGCTCATTGGTGTTCCCCAAGATAGTTTTATTCTTGCTGGCACCGTCCGTCTTAATGTAGATCCCAAGAAGATTGCGCGCGATTCCGAAATCATCGAGGCCCTAAAATCAGTCCAACTATGGGACAATGTGAAAGAAAAGGGCGGTTTGGATATTGACATTGAGAAAGTACACCTTTCTCACGGCCAGAGGCAACTCTTTTGCTTGGCACGCGCAATGCTACGCCCAAGCACAGTTCTCGTGTTGGATGAAGCAACCTCGTCTGTTGATGCTAAAACTGACGAGCTGATGCAACGGATTATTCGCGAGAAATTTTCGGCCCACACAATTATTGCTGTTGCTCACAAGCTTGATTCGATACTGGACTATGATAAAGTTGCACTTCTACACGAGGGTCGCATTGTGGAGTTTGACTCTCCTTATGAGCTGCTCTCTCAACCCAAAAGTGCATTTTACAAGCTTTACTTTAGTTCACACCAGGATGAGGAGGAAGATTTTGATGACAATATCACTCTTGCAGGTCAATAGGGGGTTTTGCATAGGCGGCTTTAAATACACGAGTGCCAACCTAGATTTCTATTACATTAAAATGTTAATGAGCTTTGCATTTATCACATCTTACATCTTGTTTCCAAGATACTTTCATGCGGTTCTCCTTTTGATAAGATATTATTAATCATCGGAAACGAACATGCTAAAGTATTCAATATTTAGTAAGACATTCATGTGGAAAGCTCAAATTCAGTCCTGTAAATAGAGACATCAGACGTATCCAAGAATTAGATACACGCCATTTTCATTAAACCATTTCTTGCTCAAAACATACCATAATTTCGAAGAATCTACCAAATGGGTCTGTCTCGCTGCCAAATTACCAACAACTCATCCCAGCAACATGTGGAGCTTTTCGGTCGTGTGTTCTGCATCCACTGCCACACAACAGTAGCAGCGGAGCTTCTGCAAGGACTCGGAGATCAACCAGCTGTCCAAATAAGGTTATCTGTTTTTCCCAAGTTGGCTCTTTCGGCAAAACCTCCCCCTTTTAATCGTACACCGCCTTGCCATGCCTTTGCCTCATCCTAGGATCTCAGGAATATTTTTTAATACTTTTAAAGTATGAGATATTTTGGGATGCTGACTAGTGAAGACCGGCTTCTCAAATGATCTGCACAATGATGAGACGGAAACTATTCTGGCTATGCATGAACAGTTCCTGACTAGTCGGGTGCTTCATCTGATTGGCACAAGCAACTCCCAACGGGTCCAAGAGGCTTTTAGCTATAACGGTCATCGCACAGCGTAGTATGGGTGGCGGTAGGGCCCCCCTGGCTTGTCACTTTACTTAATGGCTCCATGCCCAGTATGTGAAAGCCTGAATAAGTACACGATAGCCTGGTCTCCAATCTCCGATGAGGACTTGCAGCACGAGAACGGGGAAATCAAGCTGCATCATGCCTATTAATTAGGTTTTCATTTCGTCCAGAGTTTTCGAGATCGTCATCTTGCAGATACTGTGGCAGGACGGTTGTGTTTATCCTATGGGAAGTTAGGCTCCATTGTAGTCACCCTCATGATAGGTGCCACTATCCGTAAAGTTCGTGAATGTTTGTCACATAATGGACTTAAGGTACTGTGACAGCAGTCATAATGAAAGATTTAAAATTCATAGCAACCTTCCTTGCGTCCTGTTTGGCGCAAGTACATATCATTGGGATCAAAACTGCTACTACTTGAGCTTCACCCATCATAATATCACTCAGCCGCTCCATGTATCTGTTCACTATTTGCCTCTAGTAAAGGAATCAAAATCTGTCAAGTCACAACTCTTTTGTTCTAGGCCACCATTTTCATTTGTCTAGTAAGGTCGAGCTGATGAGTCTTCCACACTAAGGAAGTAAAAACGGGGCCATTGTTATTGCATATGCATGGGTTCAAGAATTTACCTAAGGTACATCTTCTTCTGCCATGGTTCAGAATTCCAAATTCATTCCATGCTAAGCTGATTTGAAAACACACTGGTTGATCAAGGATTGGTGGAGTTTCGCACCATGTAAATAAATTGCTGTCGGAGGTGTCACGTTTTGATGTTTACCATCAACTTGAGGGGAACATCCAGTGACAACTAGCCACGTGAGATGCACATTCACGGCGCCACATCTGAAGGAAACGGCTGAATATGTACGCCAATCGCTAATCTTACCGATTTTTGAACACATCAAACCTCAAAGTGGGTTTAGGGAATGATACGCTACAAGGAATACCAAAATCACCGATTGGTCGACTTTTGGCACCAGCTATAGATTCCTGACAGCATTAGTAACGTAAACTCATGATTTGTTTGCAAATACAATGTGCATGCCCCTCAGAGTCCAGCCTCTTCGATCACCTCGCGTTTTTTTTTCAAACTCATCACACCATATCAGCTCCCCGTCTTGCCCTCAGGCTTGCATTTATAGCAAGCCAAGCGCCAAATATTCATCAACATCGCACGGACACATTTGTTCAAGCGGTCATACACTCCGAGAGTGGTACATATTAATGTATGTGGTAGTAACAGATTCGATAGGACTGTGGGGCGGACTTATTGGCTCTCTTATAACAAATCGATGTACTTCACATCCTTGCCACTGCAGAAGCTGTCAAACATTCAAATGCGGGGTAGTACAGAATAATGTATAGTATAGTGTCCTTATTTTAAGATGGAATTTCGATCCCCCCGACTCGGCTTCCCGAAATCGGCAAGGTCAGATTACTCCGCTGATTTGATACTTGGACGGCGGTAGATGCAACCCTGCGATACAACATTGCGTCTTCTCAGATCCAACTTGAACGAATAGGCTTTTTCCGCCTCATGCAATAGTTGAATTTTAGGATCGACTTAAGATCACCAATATCCCCCATGCCCTTGCACGAGATTTGATGTGGAGAAAGTAGAAGCATCGACAATAATGGTATTTATCCAGAGCGGAAGGTCCCACCAACCCGAACATATAGCCGTCACTGGTTTACCGGGACAGAAATGGATCCAAGAGCTGCACCAGGATAGTCTCTGGGACGGGAACCCTTAGCGCCGCAGAATGACTCTGCATGTTAGATGAATACGAAGTTCTGGAGTTCGTGGCATCGCCATGGCCAGCGTCAGTGATGTCAGGACAATCTTACTGCCTCAAGTTCTTGTTAAGGCGCACGGATGGCTGCAGAATTGGGTTGCAGGGCAGAGCTGGCTGGATGGCAAGCTTGCTTATTCCCCGTGGTTTGGGTAAGTGTTATTGCCATGCTCCACTACGAATGCCATGTCAACGACAAGTAGTCGGTGTGATGAAAGTTTGGCGCTCTTCAGCTGCGGAAGATATGCAAGGCCATGAGCTTATGCGTCTTATTCGTCTATGAGGCTTGCTTTGATCCGAAGCAGGTTCCCACGGTTTTCTACATCCAGTGCTAGGGCGTGGCGATAGCTGCCCCCGAGAATCGGCTCAAGGTAAAACAAGCCTCCAAGAATATTGTGATCTGGCGAAGCACATCAGGGGAAGGGGTCCCGCTTCAGCCGTGCCGTGCCGTTGATGACTTTTGTCCCGCTGCCAGAGGGAGGGAACCACACTGGTGTTTCTCTGTTGTTTTAGGCTTTCCATATACCCGTGGCCTTCTTCCAGTGGTATTACAGGGCCTGGAGTTTCATACCATGCAATGCACAGTCCCCGAATATGTGATTTTTAGGCGTCAATCTTCACCATATATGGTTCTCGAGGATCGACTTTTCAACTTCCTGTTTCTCTCGCAAAGTCAAGTTCTCAATTTTTTTTATTGTGGACTTAATTGTTTCTCCAGGGGTTACGTTTCCATTGAAGTGGTATTTGGTCGTACGTAGCAAGATCTCCAGAGGCTGCTTTGGGTTGTCGTGTTACTACAAGCTACGATATACATTTTAACTTCTTTATTCTAAGAAGATGTGCACGGAACACGCCGACACAGTTTGCCATCAGCTACGGCAGTAAGGAGAACCAAGATTGAGGTTCCTCTATCCACTCCTCAGCAGATCCAAAGACGGTATGTCCCATAGAATAGCACGATGTTATCCATCGGCGACGAAGGTGGCTTCATGGATGCCTCCGCGTACGGAGTTGTTTATCCATCTTCAAGATCAGTGCGTACAGATACAGGTAGGTGTCTACTTCCCATTTCAAGTTGCCTCCTTAATACTGTTTCTTTGCTGTCCGGAAGTTGATACAACATTTCAACAAGTTACCGACCCACAGCTATCATCCCATTTCTCCAAACACAGGTTGCATTGCTCATAGAAAGCAAGAAACATGGTACCAGAACATCAACCCATAAAGCCATGCACGCACAATGTTCTGATATCTTCGAACGCCTTACCCGCTTTTCGAGTTCAACGTCCCCAAAGCCCAGTCAAGCCTACAATTCAAGCGACAACAAAATTACCACGTAATTTGCCGATACCCCAGGGGCAGATAGTAACTTGTGGTCGGAGCACGCATTGTAGCCAGAATGGCATACGTTGCATTTGCTATCAAATGGATTTCACCGCGAGGTCAAGGTGGGTAGGAAGAGTGCTGAGAAAGCTTTGGTGAGTCTTGTCTTAAAGAAATTAGTTCATTGTCCTGACATTTATGTTGCAGATACCAACTACGTGAATGAATCTTTTCCCAAGAAACACAACTTCCGATGGTTGGAATAAGTTATATATTGTGATGGGTACTGGCGAAAGAGCGGATTGGCGGTACATATTTGGATTGGGGTAAACTCCAACGAAGAAGCTTTGTAATTTTGCCGGGTTGAATATTCATGTAGAGCATTTTCTTCATACATATATTGTCCTATGCCTCTAGGCGTCCTCCTATCGAGGTCAAGCCAAATACATTAATTTTTAACTCACTACAAATTCAATATTTTCTGCCTCACGATATTCTTGTAGAATTTTAACGAACTTTATCCCCTTTACATACCTAGCTACCATATATCAAATTCAAAACATTTAGGGTTTTCCCTTGCTACGTAACAAAAGAAACGGGAGACTAAGAATAAATACGTATGATCAATGTTACTATTTCGTTTTAGCATCCAGACAATGGCTGTCAAATTTGTTTTAGATAATTAGGATCTTTTGATACCAAGGTAATATGTATTAAATGTAGTAGAGTAGGTAAATAAGTGTTGCTAATTTTGCAGCAAAAGGAAGGATTCTCGTTCAACGACGTAGCACTGACACGGAGAGAGCTTTTTCAGACATGCCAAAATATTAGTACTCATGAGATGTTTGCCTTGCACCTTAAGTGAATCAATATTTGAAGATGGCATAATTCTCTAATTAGGAAATGGTTTGTTGCAAAAGATTTCACCGATTTTACGAGCCTTTCATGGTTATATAATGAAGGCGATTTGCCAAATCGAACAGTTATATATATACACACATATATATAAGCCAACCCTGTCATAATGCAAACATATTTAAAGCACAACCTGATATGGAATAGAGTTTTTCGCTTGCCATTCGATAAGTAAAAATTGTGCTTCCATGTTCCGTATTTGATTGCTAATTCCAAATCACTCAGCCATCCATATCAACTCTCCTGTAAACCCTTTCCACATCCTCCACTCTACTTCGGGCACAATCCTCAGCTCAGATTCTGCATTGCATAACTCTCTCACTATTTGTTTGAACCCAACATCTCTGATCTTTTCGACGCAAGCTCCCTCAACTTCAACAACACGGGTGACGGATCGTTTCTGGCATCTATTCGTATATCCAATATCACTCGACGGTGCCCCATTTGGACTCTTCTCAAATTGAGAGCCTTTAGGATTTGAGCCGGTCTGCGGTGGAATACCCATACCAAATCGAAACAATCGTCCTATGTAACCCGGGTTTTTATCATGTCTCGGAATCTCTGATTTTGCATCGCTAAGGAAGAGATCCACCTCATAAGAGTTTTCTGTACATACCACGTCTTGAAATAAGATGTAAGGGGTCTTTTTCTTTTCAACGAACTCTTTCGCTAAGTTGTCGGTATTTGGAGTGATGCTCCCTGCCTCTTTAAGCGAAAATGGCATTCCTCCTCCAGAAGTGCCACCTAGTGGAATCGTTCTTTTTGAGAGCGTCCAAACGTCTGGACAAGAGGGCGGAGCATAGACATACCCATTGCAAGCGACATTCTTTGCCATGTCTCCGATAGTAGTATAATAATGTGGGTTCGGGTTTTCGTAGTCAAGGTCTGTAGCACTGTTGATGAAAGGGCGAAGGGGGAAATTTGAAGTGAACACTGCAGTTGGATGGGAGCGAACATAATTTTCGAAGAGGCGATCCATATTACAATGGTAACTCAAGAAAATGGGATCAAAGGCAGTGTATGTGTTATCAGCCTAGATATTCAGCGGTTAGGAAAGACAGGCCAAATATTCAAGTGCAAGAGGAAGTGAAACGAAATATTGGAGCTTGAGAAAGACAGGAGGCATATTTACCATATCACCATTTGCTCCACCCACCCAACCATGATAATTATCATGTGCTTGCTCAAACCAGCCATCAAAACTGTGTTGACCTTGGTAATAAGAGTCGGGATTCAGCTCCTTAAAAGTAGGAACCACTGCCCATGGAACTCCTATACCTTGAGTACCACTAAAAGATTCTATTTTCATCGCATTGATGATTTGTTTCTGATAGGTTTTGAACAGTAGGATTTTGGCATTCCAATCATCGAGAGCTTTACCTCGCTGGGTAGGTCTCCCAGCTTCCAAGATGGGATCTCTTTTGACAAACTTTGAAGTGCCATCTCTGCTAATACCATTGTAACTAAACGCATATTTGAGTGGGTTGAGGCGGGTCGTCCCATCGGGATGAACATATGACTCATCGAGAAACGCCTGCGGGAGGCCAGCAAATTCTGAGTCCGGTTCTGATGCATCCGTTGCAAACCCGTTCCAGTAGGGGATTGGGAAGTCAATGAGCGTCTCGACGTACTTGAGCCAGCAGCGGTGCCAAAGGAAAGTTGCTTCCTGATAGTGAAGACACCACCATGCATCTGAGACAGAATTAGTTTTGAAGGACATTAAGAATTAAATACTGACGTAATTGTCCAAGTTCTTGCCACTTAGAATTGAGTGATTGGACTTGAAGAACATCTTCTATTTTTGCTCGGTATGTCTGGAGCTCTTGATCACTCAAAGTCCTGATGTCTTTCCGTGTACGGAAGAAAGTCTGTTGTCCAGGCAATCGCTTTTGAAGTTCAGCAGTGCGAACATTCATTTCATCACCCTTGGACTTTCGGCATCCTTGATTGACCCAGGTACGAAATGTCTCTAAAGCATGATCCGGCCAATAGTCCCTAGGGTCACTCGTTATGGGCATCGAGCGTGAAGCACAGTGTTGATAGATGGTGACAGCTTGATATTTGACATGTTCATAATTATCGAGGGTCAAATTCATACCCAACGCGGAGTCTGGGGGAATTTTGGATCCATAGCACTGCATAGCTCCTATCCAGCTAGTTCCAACTTTGAATCGAGCTTGTTCATCAATCCAGTAAGGTGCTGTGAACAAGGCTAAGATATCATCATCCCAAGTTGGGGCAGATGGAGTATCAGAGGACATTTTAGTCTTTGTAAGCCTAAGAGACCTAGTTTGGTATGGACAACCTCTTTTAGAACGAGATGTTTCTCTTGATTGCACACATGAGACAGCAAGATTCAATCTTTTCTGCATTGAGACAGGTACGGATCTTATTTTGTCCAGTGTTATTGTATCATCCGGATCATTGGCATCAGGGCGAGGAATAATCACAGGATTAAAGGTTCGCAACGTTCCGATCCATGTATCCAGAAATTTCTTCCCTCGATCACTGATCTCTTGAATCCCCCCATCTGGTGTCATCTCCAACGGCTTGGTATATTTCCACAACCAAGCCCATGGCAGAGTGAAAGCAAATTCATCCAGCGGAACAGGTCGATAGACTCGACGTCTTGACTCCGCTAGCTTTAAATAATCTGAGACTCCATCTTGCGTCATCAACCGTTTCTGAACTTTGGCAACGTAATCAGTCAACATGGTAGAGAGATCTTGTGTGCTCTTGGAAAGATTCTGGACGAATTCATATTCTGGGCTTGTGGCGTCCTTCATACGCGGGCTGGCTTTGACAGCAGTAATAAAGTTTTGCTCCATATCGTAGGACTTGGTTGTCGAGTTAAACGTAGCTTCATCTGGAAAATATTGTAAGAGGACACCACGCTTCCAAGAGTATAATGGGTTCCAAGGATCGACCATGATCATGGCATTGTATGTCTGCTTAGAAAGCAAGGTAAACTTCTTCTGAATGTCTGTCATCAGGAGATAGGCACCCTTCGCATCCTCTAAAGATGGCTGAAGAATGGTGAAAACTCCTTCATCACCTTCACCGGCTTCAACCTGAATAACCCAAATTGGGCCCTTATCGGGACTTTTGGGATCATCAGTGGATAGAATATTGTTATCAAGTGGAACCGGCGTATATCCAGGGGGCTTCTCGCCTTCGTCAACATTTGTGATTAAGGCGAGCTGAAGGTCCTTTTTCACAGCACTATCATATAAATCTTTTGAGAAGGGGAAAGAACCAGGCTGTACTGGTGGCTTTGTTGTCTAGCATTAGACTTTACTCCTTATCTAAGGGAAAGAAAGAGCTTACCCAAAGCTGGGTGGGATCTCCCAGGCTCAGCAAATCGAAGTTAACAACATGATTCGCAGGCATAAGCCATTTATTTTCGGAGGGTAAAGCAGTTTGAATATTAACTGATGTAGTGAGCAGAATGTGTGACATCCAGCGCTTCAAGCCTTTGACTTGCTGCAAAGGCTGCTTTTTGTCGTCTAGAAAATCCATTTTCCAGCGTGATGTGAACCAGCTTCCAATGCCGTCGGTAATGTATCGTTCCATATTCTCTGCACTCGTGATCTTGGATAGTGGAGTTACATCGGATAGATATGGTGCATTTTGTTTGCTCAGATCATCTTTTACTTTCTTGGGAAAGTTTGGCGTCGGGTCGTTTGAATCCGTCATCCAATGTAACCAGGGTCTGTGGGAAGTCAGTATTTTACCTATAGGAGATTGACGTGACTAACTTGTGGATTTCCTTCATTATAGGACCTCCATTGACGTGGCCATTGAAGGGACCGAGATACGATTCCTCGCTAAATGCCTGCGTAGACACACCTTGGTATACCCACCCTGGCTTTTGATCTACGTCGGGGACTCCTGCTAGCTGAACGGGGTCTCTCTAAAGAATGCTTAGCGTTTGCTTCGTCTTGGCTTAAGATTTCCTTACTCCATAATACCTGAAAACTTTAGTATCCCAGCTAACAACTTGAAGAAATCGGTCCTTGGAGCTGATATCTTGGGAGCCAACTATACAAATGGTCCAGGATTTCTCATCATTGTCTTGAAAAGGGTCTTCAGAACCCTGGCTACCTCCCGAAGCAAACGCGATAAAACGAATATGCTGGTTGAGCCATGTAGAGTTCTCTTGGGTGGCTTTAATGCCGCCTCCATCCGCAGCGCAGAAGATATCGAATGAGTTACGAGGATTTTCAGTTGTGCTTTGACCTTTGGCTAATTAGTTCTTTATCTTAATGTAAATGGTAAGTCCTTACTCCAAAAGTCGAGCAGTACATCATTCAGCGTGAGTTTCTGTACATTATCTGGATTCTTGAGCCATGTGCCTCCAAAGAAGTCCTTAAAATTAGCATTCCGAAAAGAGTCATCTGCAACAACATCGACATCAGGATCCTGGGTGCGATTGAAAATGCGCCTATATACGTCCACTGAAGTCATATTTATCGACGTGAGAACGATACGAGATTATTGAAGATATTGCCGGATTTTCAATCAAAGGTGAGACGGAAATCAAATAGTGCATCCCCACGATTATCTTATCGCAAGAATTTCCGACGTAAATGCCAGTTACTTCTTAGCCGTCAGCTGCCATGAATTTAAAGTTAAGTTCTGTTCAGCTTTGTTCAACTTCGCTCACTTTTATTCAATAACAGTTCTTATTTATAATAAAAAGTCAAAATTAATGGAAGGCTTCGAACTCAAGTACGTCTATAAGTTTAAATTTGTACTTGAACCTTCTCAGTTGTGGGGTTTCAACATTGAAAACAATAGACTGAAGTTTAGCTGACCTGATTCGTGTACTCTCCTCTTTCTCCAATTTTTCTTTGTTTGACAAAAGAGGGGTATTTTGGCAGCGCGTTTGCCACCAATCATGGTATCTTGTAATTGTTGTGCAACTTAAATTATTCAGCTATGTTGCAGAAGGTTCAGCCACAATATCCAATTGGCAATACGAGGTGAGACAGTTCAATATGCATGTGAAGTGTCTATAAATACCTATAAATACTTATTTATGGGATCTATCGCGGTATCTAAGCTCTATTCCGCTGTAGATCATCATAGCCTTACTATTGACTTCTTCATTTGAATAACAATGTCCGTTAAGACTTCGACCATTCCGGAATTCAACCCCCCAGGGAATCTTTCCGAGTTGACCGACGCCAATAAAAAGATCTGGTCGGAAAAGTTCATCTCCCAATGGATGAATAATGAAATTACTGGCAATGTCGAAGGGCCTTACCAAAAGCGTGATCCCTTGACTCAATTTTTCAACGGCACAGTTGTTCCATACGATACTACTCAGCAGCCCACAGGTATAACCTGGACCGCTTTTCCAAACCAAGTATTTTTTTTCTCCCCTGAACTCAACTCAAGCACTGTTCCTAACATTTATCAGGTCACAGTAAATTTCGGAGGCAGCAATGATCTCCGGTGGAAGATTGCTGATTCTAGTCGGATTTTCCAAGACGAATACTTGGAATGGTCTCTATCAAGAGATGGAAATAGTAACATCACCACGGCGGTGTTCACATGCGAAGGTCCAGAGGTGAGTTCGAGCCGTTCTGCACTCCTATTTCAACCTTCTCACGTTTCGACCAAAATTAGTATTGGCAATTCTACTCTTTTTACCAGCAAGCAGACGCGGTTGCGACCATTAAAAAGATGAACAATATCGACCTGGCTCCAGAAGAGGAAGCTGATCTATTTCTGACTTCACTTGATGATCCGACGGACAGGTCGAAATGGCTATATAACCCAACCAATCCATACAATTTCCGCACAGATACTGGCACTATCATTCACTTGATTCAGCCCGCCAATACTCTCGGCGCCGAAATTGACATTGCAGCGCAGGCTACAGTCATTCGCAAAGATCCGCAGGGTAAGATAATTACTAGTTCTGATCAGCTCATCAAGTGTTCCAAATACGGCAACCCTAATCGTAATTCCGACCCCACTGTAAGTAAACGCTAGTCCTTGATCAATAAGCATTTACTCATAACCTGTTCCTGCAGATTGGTTCTCTGGTCAATACCCTAGCTAGGCAGGGAAACTCCATCTCCATAGCTGATCCCGTTGCACTCTACATCAATAAGTTTGACACCGGAGCTTTCAAACTAGACAGCAGTGGTGGTCGAGATGGAGATTCTGACAACTTCATTCCAGTCCCTCCATCTTGGTATGAATTCCAGCGTGGTGATATCAAGAAAAAGCAAGGCCTGCGGCTTCGGATCCAGAACAACACGGCATTGAAGACCAACGACGGCTCGAGACTTCTTACCGTCAGCGATATCTATGACAAGAGCAAGGGCGTCTACGTCAAGTACGCAGCGCAGTTTGCTGACTACGTTACTATGGGTGTTGCTGGGGTGGCTATTCCTGGCGATCAACCATCACCAGCCGCATCCTGCCCTGCACCACCGGCCAAGGCTGCTGCTGCTACGCAGCCTACGAACGGCGATTCGAATTTGAAAGGACTCTTTAGCATTGCAGCAGCTCCTAATAAAGGACTCTGGAAGCCCGGGAAGCGCTACCTATAAAAAACTTACTGGTAGCTAGAGGGTGTCTACTGCCTGCGTACAATATATCAAAAATGGAATTACTTTGACTTACTATAAGTTTGTTCTGAGTGCTTTACTTTAGTACTTTTTTAAATATCAATATGCCTCTGTTCCTTTCATCTTCTGTTTTTTTATCCAACTTGTGTAAGGTTCGTGATACAAATCGGTAATCAATTGTGGAAGTCATGTTGCGATTGCCGTAATCCATTGCCTGCTGTGCATATTTTGCTGGCGTCGGTATTGACAACTCTCCCCTCTTTCCCAAACTATTCAACTCCAATCCCTATTTCCCATCTCCCTCGTTTTATTTTCCTGATCAGAACTGTATATATTTACCGAAAAGCCAATCCTAGCCAAATGATCCAACTTCTAAGAAGATACCTCCTGCATGACTAGCAAGACACTCAAAGTCCCAATCTCCATGTGAGTAGGTTTCATTTGGCGTCCTACCAATCGTCCGAAATCTTGTCAAGACGTCACAATTGAAAGCTCTAAGTTGGTTGGCGTACGGTCAGCATTGCAAACTTTCAAAAGCTGAAAAATTCGCCGTACGTTCAGGGCCTGCTAATTTCAGCCGCAAAACCTAAACGCCCTCTCTTCCATTATTCCTCTCTCAATTCACTACGAGAACTTAGCTGTCTACAAAATACACTTCAGTTTTGATGTGAAAACAGAGGGAGAGAATATGGTTTTCTTTACAGTTACAATTAATCACTTAGTTGTGCAAAAACAAGGTCACGATGATAGGGAACGTTGTGCCCGGTTGAATTGGGTATATTTTCTATCGTTAATCTACCAGGTAAGATACACGAGTCTCAATCGAAACTCTTTTTTGTCATCGCTCATTTGACGCCGTTTCTCATAGATGTCCGGTTGATGGATCATCTCCACATGCTGTTGAATTCACAGTGTATAAAAGAACTTTTGTCTTTATGCCCAAACCAGAAACGCCGATGTTGAGATCGTCTCCACTGTCAGGCCAAAATCGAAGCCCTATACACCATGAAAAGGATCCCCATACCCTTGAAAGGAAAACATTAATAACCAAGCTTATGTTGACTTGGCATACTTTTGACGGTAGAACTTAGCAGCGTTGACCATGTTGGTCAAAGCGGCCTTGGTCTCAGACCATTGACGGGTCTTCAGTCCGCAATCAGGATCAATCCAGAGTTGCTCAGGCTTGAGGTGAACCAACATCTCGCCAATTCTGTCCTTGATCTCTTGCTCAGATGGGACACGTGGGGAGTGGATGTCATAGACACCAGGACCGATGTGACGTGGGTAAGCCTCATCAACAAAGACCTTGAGAAGCTTGGCATCAGACTTGCTGTTCTCAATGGAGAGAACATCAGCATCGAGAGCGGCAATGGCGTGGAAGAAGTCTTGGAACTCAGAGTAGCAGAAGTGGGAGTGGATCTGGGTAGAATCCTGGACACCAGAAACAGAGAGACGGAAAGACTTGACAGCCCAGTCAAGGTACGCCTCACGCTCCTTACCAGCTCTGAGAGGTAGTCCCTCACGAAGAGCAGGCTCATCAACCTGGATGACGAAGACACCGGCAGCCTCAAGATCAACAACTTCATCGCGGAGGGCGAGTGCAAGTTGCTCAGCTTGAACTGATTGGTGAACATCATCACGAGGGAACGACCATCGGAGACAGGTGATTGGACCAGTCAACATACCCTTCATTGGCTTCTTGGAGATGGAAACGGCATACTTAGACTCCTTAACAGTCATTGGTGCTGGGCGAGAGATATCACCGACAACAATTGGAGGTCGGACGCAACGGGAACCGTATGACTGAACCCAGGCGTGTGTAGTGAAGGCATATCCGTCCAGACGCTCACCGAAGTATTGAACCATGTCATTACGCTCTGGCTCACCGTGGACGTAGACATCGAGGTCAAGCTCTTCTTGGATCTTGACAACATCTTGGATCTCCTTCTCGATGAACTTCTCGTACTCAGCTGGAGTGATCTCACCCTTGGTGAGCTTGTTACGTTGGATACGGATCTCCTTGGTTTGTGGGAAGGAGCCGATGGTGGTAGTTGGGAAAAGAGGGAGATTCAATGCCTTTTGTTGTTGAGCGATACGCGTAGGGAACTCGGAAAGTCTGTTGAAGTCGCTAGCCTTGATTTTTGACTGGCGCTCCTTAACAGCAGGGTCGTTTGTTCGCTTCGAGCTTGCACGGGCTTGAACAGACTTAGCATTGGCTTCGAGTTGCTCACGGACAGCGGCAGGGCCTTGAGTGACAGCCTTTGCGATAATGGCAACCTCGGTGGCCTTCTCGGAGGCGAAAGAGAACCAATCGGCAATCTCAGCGTCAAGCTTCTTCTCGCTTGCAAGAGTGTGGGGAGTGTGGAGGAGAGAGCTGGAGGTAGCAACAATGACGCGGTCTTTGCCGAGCTTTTGGATGGCAGCCTCAACCTTCTCGATGGCGGTCTTGAAGTTGACCTTCCAGATGTTACGACCATCAACGACACCAGCAGAGAGGATAGTCTTTGGGCCGAGAGCAGCGATAACGGTGTCTAATTGTTCTGGGTTTCGGACCAAATCAATATGGACAGCATAGATGTCTTTTGGGAGAGCATCGATGTTGTGAACGATGTCACCGAAGTAGGTGGCGAAGACAAGCTTTGGGATCTTGTCACCAAGAGCAGCAAGCTTCTCGTATGTGGGCTTGAAAGCAGCCTTGGCCTTTGATGGGAGATCGTAAACAAGGATTGGCTCATCGATCTGAACAGTCTCAGCACCAGCTGCCTTCAACTTGGTGAGGAGCTCCTCGTAGATGGGGAGGAGCTTCTCTAGTAGATCAATAGGGTCGACGGTCTGATCACGATCAGCCTTTCCAAGGTGGAGGAAAGAAACTGGGCCAACAAGGACTGGGCGGGTGATGATACCAGCCTCCTTTGCCTCAACAAACTCGGCAACGGCCTTTGGGTTTGAGTTGAGCTTGAAGGTCTGGTTGTCTTGGAAAGTTGGCTTGACGTAGTGGTAGTTCGAGTCGAACCATTTTACCATCTCCAAACTTGGCACATCAATGCCATCCTTCTGGTGACCACGACCCATAGCAAAGTATTCATCGACAGGGTTGAGCCCGTGTCCGGTGTATCTTGGTGGTGCAACCTATGGCGATTTTATTAGCAATTTTTTCGGAAGCAGCACCGAGTCAGAATTTGCTTACTCCGAAATCTTGGATGTGAGCGAGGACTTGATCGTAAAGAGCGAAATCATTGCTGGGAATGATATCGACACCAGCATCCTTCTGGATCTTCCAGTGTGCAAGACGAAGTCTCTTGGCCTCAGTAAGCAGATCAGCTTGGGAAAGCTTGCCCGCCCAGTATGCCTCAGTTGCCTTCTTCAAGTCACGGTTAACACCCATGCGAGGGAAACCGAGGATAGATCTATTTGCATATGCCAATTAGAATACTGTTGCATGCCTATGTAGCTTGTGTAGGAAATACTTACGATTGAACCATCTTTGCGGTGTTTTGGAGTCGTAAAAGGGATCGGAGAGGGGTGTTGAGGGGTACAATTGCGTGCTAGATTTTCGCTTGCCGGTCTCGGAAAGCTGAAATCGTCACTTCACGTATGTGAATATGCGAGAAAAATAGATACAACTATGAACAACTTCTTCCTGATGGGATATTGAAGTTCTTCAGAAGAGTTTAGATGTTTAGAAAGGAAGAAGATGGAGCGGTGAAAGAAAGAAAGAAGCTGATTGTTTTTCTAAAGGGTTGAGGGGCTACCCACCTCGGGTAATGGACCAATAGATTCCCGTGCAGATTGTTGACTTTTAGCGCCAAGGGAAATTGATCTGCTTCCACGCATCGCTGACTTTCTTTCCTCTTCTTTGGCTTTCACCCACGTGTTTGATATCATTGATAAGGGGTAATTAGTGTTTATATGAAAAATAGATAGCACTATAGTAACCAGCGTGCTTTTCAGTGCTCCCACGTGCGCCAAAATACTTATTACTATGTCAAGTATTCTTTTCTCTGCCACTTTTCTTCTCTAGCTTGGCCGTACGTACCTTTGGTGGGGTTAACTCGGGGTCGGGTGGGTAACTGCAAGCATACCCGACCGACCCTGAGTTCTCTTCCGCATTTCGGAAGTCCTCCCCAGCCAATCCTGATTCGGGCACAGAATCAGCATGTGGAGATTTTTCGGAAAAACACAAAAACAACAAAACGTCTCCGGGCATAACTATCGTAAATGTGAGGAAGAGGTAATCTTAAACCATGGTGTTCCTTTTCGGTCGGCAAGTTGGCGGGGTGATGGTTTAGACTTCCGTGTTCCCAAGCCATCAAATCTGATGCATGTTTATTCACAAAACAATACATGAGACGGCTTACATTTTGAAAGTCACCGCCAACGGAAAGTGAGAATAACAAGAAGTATTGTAACAAGTGATTTCGGGTTGTTTTCTTTAGGCTGATGAAGCTTGCAAAGGGATTCTATAGGTCGCGTATCACAGAATATCATCACAGCTAGTACCACAACGATTACACCATATCAACAGCAACACCATCTCTTTTCCAGACCTTAGCATCCTTCATGACAAAGGCAACCTTCCTAAAAGCCCCTTTATCCTTCCTCGGGTCACACTCCAGTCCTATAATATCTGCTGCCCACCCTTTCTCTATGTACCCAAACCGTGTGCCACACAAATCACCACCACAAGCCTTCCAACCCCCCAGCATACAAGCAGTCATCACTTCCTCAACTGGTATCCCAGACTCAATCATTAGTTCCATTTCTTTGGCGTTAGCTCCATGACCGCCTGGAAATGCACCCGTATCACCACCACAGGCAAGTTGTACTCCCATGTCAAAGGCATTTTTCGTTGACGCGAGCACTTCTTTGGCATCCCAGCCAGCATCTGGAAAACCCGCGAACATAGATAGCGTGGGTACAAGTATTGTGTTATTTGCTTTGAATGCTTGTAGTGTTGCTTTAGAAGCTAGGGGCAAGTGTTCTACGCTGGTAAAACCTGCATTCGCAGCCATCGCAGCAGCTTCATTCGTCTGAGCATGAGCGGCGATAGCACATTGTCCTCGACGGGCTTCAGACCCTAAAGCCTCCATCTCTTCCATGCTATATGCCGGAATCGAAGGGTTCGGCTCCGAAGGTTTGAATAATATCGCATCGCCCACTGGTGGGAATCGCATGACCCGTCTGCGATAATCAGCGTATACTTTGATTGCATCAGCACCTAAAGCAAGGCGTCTCCGAACCGCCTGACGACAATTAGCAGCGCCATCTGCTGCGTCTGTCAAAATTGGAACACGAGTTCCACCAAGATGATTCTCGGTTCGGGCATCGTATGTCCCCGTTGAGCTGATGGGATTTGTGGCAACAAAGAGACGTGGTCCCGGTATGAGGCCACGATTTATCGCATCTCGAAAGTTGGTATCCGCCTCTTGTAGCCCTTCACTTCCAAGATCCCTACTCACATTAGTGATTGCGATTTTAAAGTTAGATGACATCGGAAAAACCTGTAAGTTGTGTAGCCGGCGAGGAGAGCTGCTCTGGTGTGATTTGTTGCCCTGATCACTCGCTCAACTACACTTTCGTCACGAATCTGCTCAATTGCTGATTTCTCACTACGAATACTTGTTAGCTACCCATCCCGGTTCATGCTAGTCAATCTGAAGGGGACTTAATACGTACGTGTAAGGGTGAAGAAAAATGTGGGCGTGAGCATCAACGAATCCTGGCATTACAAACAAGCTCGAAAGATCAATGTCTTCGGGTTGAAGGATACTTGCAATGCTACTAGTCCGCTGGAAAATACGCGTAACTAGACCTGAAGATTTATCGACGGTGATGGAAACATTCTTGACAAAAGTTTTCTGTTTGGAGTCAAAAAGCGCTCCTGTATGCACTGTATATTTGGTATCGGCCTCGAACGTTGAGCGATTGGCCAGCCCTTTTATATTGATAGACACCATTTTTTGAGAGGTTAATCTAGATTCTTGTTGATGTCAATTGACTGCACAGCTCAGGACTAGCGAAGTATGGGACAAGCGGAACTCAGCGCTCATGTAGATACTAACGTGCAGTTTTATTTAAAAGAAAAGAAAACTTTTAGTAACAAGTCAAAATCTCCTGCAAGAAAGTACAATAAGTATAGGCGATGTATATCTTACTCCGGCGGCACCAACGTTCGTATGCACCTATCCGGAATACCTTGGCCAATGAAATGCTCTTCCTTCGATTGAGCGATTGCTCAAGTCCGCAAGGTAAGGCAATTGGCGGAAGAAGGTATTGCGGTGAATAAAGCTGGCTACGACACTGCTTTGTTCATTCTGTGCCGCAGTAGTGACGTTTCATTGCCCAAGGTAGAAGGTCAGATTGTTGGCTCTTTGGCTAAACTCCGATATCTATCGCCGATCCGGCTCTCCAGGCTAGAATATACCGAAACGAGAACGCACTTTAATCACGTCTGAGCATCATGAACACTTGTCGTATTGACTTCTTTACACCACATTGTATAGGGTTATCATACCCGTAGTATCTAGATGATTCTGGAGCACTTAATAGTGCGCAGAGAACTAGCTTTTGGGAATTATTTAACCATTATATTTTGTAACCTCTCAAGTTATATATGTACAGATCTAGTCTATATATGTCGTATTACCAGTTGAAACTCTCTTCAAAGTATTCTATCCTGCTATACCCTCTACCTAACATGTTTACAACCGCCCGTCTTGCATCATCCGCCATCTGACCCGGCCCGCAGGCAATGACAGCAAGAGAGTAATTTCTAGAGTCACGTGCTGCTGCTTCTACTTCAGCATATATGTTTGGTCTACCTTGATGAAGGCGAAAGCCAGAGGTCTCATCTTCTTTCCCCTCTGCATCTTGTGTTACGTATGCCGTCAAATCTAGTTTTTCAGACTCCAAAAAGCCGCGGAAATCCGAATTTATGGCTTCCATGAGAAATTTATGTTCTCGAACTGCCCAAATGACTTTGAGTGACGTTGTACGTGACTCATTTCCAAGTATTTTGGCAAGATATGAAAGAGGGACTGCGATTCCAGTTCCCCCAACAATGAAAAGGACGTTTTGGTATGTGTGGAGTGGCTGTGTCTCACCATACGGACCATCGATAAAAACTCGAAGTTTCGCAGGGGCTTGGAGAGATGCTTCTTTCAGACGTCTAGTGAAACCGTTGTACGGCCGAATGATGAAGACTAACGAAGAGGACGCTATAGTTGTTGATGGCTTAAGAAGAGTCTGTAACTCGAATGAAGTATCCGAAGCCCTAGAACCAGGTCGTTCCTCCCTGTCAGTAGGTGGAACGCCAAAGTATGCTCGTGGCGTATTTGTCCCAGAAGATGGGGGCGACAGTAGTACTTGAGAGCTTTCTGAGCCATCCCCAGAAGTCGTATACGCAAGCGTAAATGGATGACTCTGCCAAAACATCATATCATCCAGCGACGTGATGTAATAGAAAGTCCCAGGCTTAGGGGCAATAAAAGATTGAGAGAATGGTACAGTCAGACGAACTATATCGAATGTAGAATCATAGATGGCAATGGCCTTCGTGTTCCAGAATTTCAAGTTGAACGACAAAATCCGGAGTATACGCAAGAGACGATCTAGTATCCAAATCAAAGCGCACGGCCATATAAAGCGAGTATAGTAGGTGTTATCGAAGATCTCGACATGGCTGAGAATATGTCAGCTTATGAGTCTCTATCCTCAGACAAATACTTACTACCACATTGTGATGATGACAATAACCGATAAAATGATATGTACTGCCAAGAATATTTCATATGAGTTCCTGCGTAAAGGGAACACAGAGAAACAGCAGATTGCGACCATAAATATTGTAGCCTGTCATATTTAATCATCAGCCTGAGGCAAACTTAACAGTTGGAGCACCATACCAAAACGCCAGCAACAAACCACCAGAGTTGGAAATATGCCACATAAGATCGCCACCCAGTGTACAACGATCCATCTTAGACACTTGTCAGCGTTAATAAGGCAATTTGATGTATTAGGCAAACCTTGAAAGATGAGGACCGTGTATGCGACAGAATGCACGACAGCTTGGACGGTTGCAACTCGAGCAACCCAGCGATGGAAGTTATTGTATGTAGCAAAGTCCCAGCCAGTCAACCAGAGTAGAACATTATTTCTTACCCCGAATGCCCAGATTAAGACAAAATTTGTTGTTGATATAACACCGGTACGATCGGCAACATATCTCCAGGCTTGTGTTGATGGTTGAGGCCAACTATGATATTTAGCGAAGTCAAGTACGATCTGGGTTCTGATGGCTAACCTACTACATGTTACCTGCAAACAGAGTATAGCCGAAAGAGCAGGCTGCAATATTTAAGACTATGAAAATAGCTATGGTCAAGCTTTGAATACGAGTGGGTATAGTGCACCACCAGATATTTTGAGAGCGTGTATACCCAAATGTTGCTGGAACAGTAACGTGTTTCTTTACAAGTGAGTACAGTCTGGTCGGAATGCCAGCTTTCTCTTTGTAGAACTCCATATCATCGACACTTGCATCGCTTCCTGGAACCGGCTGCCACTGCTGTTCGCGCTGGACACCCGTCACCACGAACCGCGCAAAATGTGAGAATAGGCCAATACCGACCACAACGAGCCAGTAGTAGTACATTCCGAAGCTATGAAAGATTTAGTGTTAATATTTCAGATATTGGGCTTCCTTGTGTATTACCCATAGAGTATCCGGATAGTCTTTTCAAAATGTGCGATATCCTGTTTACGTTCAGCATGATGTATACGGTCACGTGAATCATAAACTTACCAATGTTTTGTACGCCAGTCCATAAAGCTCTTTTGTCGGCACCACTATCTCATTGAAGACAATGGCCGGAGTCTCGGATATTTCCTCGGGAGTCAGATGATGCAAGTTATTGATGTCTCTATCTGTATAACTGTCGATTATGGAATATGGAGGGAGAGGGCTGTTCACGCCTTGGCATGTTTTGTTGAATTCATCCAATCGTTCAATACTCTCATTTTGGGTACAGAATATTCTTAGACATAGGAATCCAGACGCGATTCTCAGGTCATTGGTGCATAAGTCTTGACTCCAGCTGGCATCCTTGTCAATCGCGCGGAACTGTGCTGTACCAATGATTCTCTCGCACGCGCGAGAACAAAACTCATCCGGACCATAAGGTTCAGCAAAGACAAAGGTGGCCCATATGAATAGGGCAGCAAATGAGAGTCGCATTGGGCGTTTAAACTACCGACATACCATCTGCGTGAGATAGGCTGTCGGATCACGATGAGGTGGTTGATGATGATAGAGCTTATCAGATCCTGCGAGATCGAGATTTGATCTGATTAAAGGGCGGTGAGGAGTGACAGCATCATGTGATCAGAAGGTTTTATTTTAGGACTGATGCAAGAGAGTAATTGTCTTATAGCGGCTTTAAAGATTCCTTGATAAGAAGATTGACTACTCGAACAAATTGTTCAAGAATCCTGTTTTTCTATAGGAAACTTAGGGTTTACAATCATATTTAGTGGTTCCTGGCAGAATTACCTATTTTGTGAGGACCATACCAAGGGGTCGTTTGATCTAGCTAGCCGAGGTGGGGCAACATATTGAAGTTGGACTTACAGTTCTTTCTCGGCCCTCATTCTCATGATTTGTCTGAGTTCTATGGTGCCACGCTGTTAAATTCTAACATGTAAAGACGCTTCATTTGATTTTTGTGCTCTAATCAGGAGTTGCACAGAGATCCGGTTTTCTAAGGCATTAATATTGAGCTACAAGGCGTGACGTGACACCTGTAAGGCGAGCAAATCTCTATACAGTGACTTACAAAAGTTTGGTTATAATCAAAAGTCTGACACTTCCATGCGTATTTGTCTTCCAACGAAAAGATTTATAAGATTTAGCGTTTACATTCTCAAATTGTGCTCATCTCTCGACTTCCTGAGCTGCATACCACTACTATGTGAATCAGAGCATGAATAAGTCGGCAATAAAAATGACTTAAGGGCTTAATTAAGATCAAATTCAATGCTGAACTCTAGACAGCTTAATTCACTTCAAGCCTATGCCGGTAAATGGGAAATATATAACCACTCCCTTCCCAGAGTTTCGTTCGTATAATTCAATCAACATGATCTTCAATATGTACAATATCAAGAAGCTAATTCTGAAACTCTCTATTGTAATCTCTGCTGCTGCTGCGCAACTCTTTGTGTCACGTCGCACTCAGGAAACACTCCTACAACCCAAGCCGAAAGGATAGACTCAGTAGCACGAGTGAGGTGATCTACTTCTAAACCACAAATCTATTATTTCTATATAACAGTGAATCCAGATCAGAAATGAAAGTTGAAACAGGCATATGCTCCATCTATGATATACTGAAATTTGTCTCTCGTTCTAGTGGCTGAAACATCCCATAGTCTGCGCCTCTACTTCCCCTGCTGAATACAGGCGACCACTAACGTGAAAGTAAATACCAATGTTTGATGGGGGTACCAACATACTTTTCAGGCTCTAAACGGAACTCCACCTTTCCATCTTCCAGAAGCTTTTGTAATGTCTCATTGAGGGCAGGCTGAAGACCCATGACGGACATTTCTTCAGAAATATCGGTTCCGTAGATCTCGTGAACTAGCTCCAACGTCGTCATACTACCCTTCACGCTGGAGTTTGCGCTATTCCATCGCGTTTGCAGGGGTGTTTGTGCCTTTGCTGAATTCTCTTTGAGGATTTCCATCACTTGCATCTCTCGACGTATGTACCTCCTAATACACACATTGATCTTCAGTGGCAGATCCTCGATGATCATCCCATGTGCTGGAAATCCTTTGGTGCAGTATCGCTTCTGCATTTTATCAAGACTATTCATGAAAACTCCCAGATTTTCGACCACAGTAAAGCCATGACCAAGCACATTATCGCCTGTAAACAACGCATTCTCCTGCTGGAGGATGAAGCACATATGATCTGTGGCATGACCGGGGGTGAAGAGCGCACGCACAGTGGCACCTTCAACTGAGAAGACTTGGTCATTTATGATGGGCTGTTGCCCACTGTCTGGATTGTTCTTGTAGACAGATTTGTGAAGTTCCGGATATCGAACGAGTAGTGGGGCAACTCCTCCTGTGTGATCTCCGTGCCAATGCGTTAAAAGGACATGAGATATCACTGCGTTTTCGTCTTTCAGCACTTGATTTAGATTCTCCAGCCATATTGGCATCCCCTCGCCGGTATCAATTAAGATCCTCGAGTGACCCGTACCAAGTAGGTACGTGCTAGTTCCCTGGAGCTGAAACTGTTTTACACCAAAATCTTTAGTAAATGCCGACGTTCGAAAGGTAGCAGAGGTCCAACAAGCTTAGGAACTAATAAACATACGTCTCCTGGGTTCCCACCCTGAATACGAATTACTCTTGCGCTCACACGCTCGATTTCAGGTATTTTAGGCAAAGATGCATTCTGCGCATCGAGAAACTCCCTCCATACCCGACTGAGATCTTGGGCCATCTCGGTATCCAAATCGAGGTTTATCTATTCAGCTTCGGGTATACTTAAACTGGCGCTGCTCGTCACGATGAACCCACTTTGTGGCGTTGGGTCGACTTTATAGATATTCTGTCAACGGCGGATTACACTACTCTCGTGACGCACTTGTGCAAGCTCAAATACATCGAAAGGCCGGCTAAAATTTCGCGTCTCACTGCGTTATAGTGATGTTACTCCACAGTAGTTGCAGAGGGAGTGTTAACAAGCATCTTAATGTGTTAAGGTGACGGCGAATATTCTACCGTCAACGAGCAGGTGCTGTCGCGTAAGCTTACCTAATTTGAGGCGTTGGCGAAGCTTACGTGATGCTCGCTTAAGTGTGCGTCCAAGAGTTAGATACTTTATGCATGCCACTAGTAGACTTCAAATTGAATAGTGATCTAAAGAAAGATAGTAGAAGGGAGTGTTGGACAATCATTTCGCTTATCTTTAAATTTAATATTAGGTTATTATCTGCGCTTCGATCATAAAGTATGGAATATATTGAACGGTGGTATTGAAGTCTTCTTATTGGAGTGGAAGAACTATCTTTCAAATATATTATGTGAGTCGGTGCAGTTGACATCCTGAGCAAGGAAGTCAAAGAAAACTCTTACAGGTGGCAACAGCTTTCCAACTTCAGCATCTAATCTCCACTGATACACACTTTAGCTTGAACTACGCAAATCTGTTAATCAATTACTGTGTAGTGATGTGCAAAATTTCTTAATTTCCTGCATTTTAGTAACCTGCTCAATGTGTTCTCTTCAACTCATCCTCGGTGTGTCTTTGAATTCCTCTGGCAGTGTCAACTCCTTACTTATACATGTAATATTAAGGCATGTGTAACTCAAATTTATAAAGCAGATTAGTTGCAGCCATAAAACTAGAAGATGCATTTATATCGAGTAGTATTATCGTGAATTTCGAATATAATTGTATCCATATGTGATATGTGCTGAGCTATAAAATGTGAGATTTGAATAAAGAGAACGCGATCTCTGTGAGAAAGGGAAAGTAGTTTGAAAATGCATCTTTGTTAAAAGATTTGTGTTTTTGCAGTGTTTTGAAGCGTGGAGAGGAGAAGAGAGAGAAGAATGTGAATTTGCACTGGGAGGTATTACAAGGGTACAATCGAGGTACTGAGGAGATAAATCCGAAGATACTTGGGTCTTTTACACACTGGATGGGTAAAAACCTGGAACGCCATTTCCCATTCAGCACGAGAGTTCCTCCATTAAGGACTTTGACGCCGCAAAACACCACATTGCTAACAAGACGGCTCTATCCTAAAGGCTTGCGGTATCCTAAAATATGGCTTGATGCCTTGAAGAATATATTGAATGGAAGACACCTCTTAATTTATATTCTCGCCAAGTTCTTAACAATACCGCTGTACAGAGGCGCAGCGCGCATACGTGTTGGTAGGTACACTATCTAAACATCCCAACATGCTTTCAAGATACGAAAAGTTGAGGTATGGTCTTTCTAAATACGTCTTACTCTTGCGTTAACACGGAAACTTGGAGTTGTAGTTGCCAAAAGTCACAGTCTTTCCTATCTTGGTAGAAGGTAAGGTTTCGTTGCCATGCCTGTACATTTAAGCGTTTTGTAATCCGACCTTGAGAAAGCTACTTGTTAGGTAGATGAATAAACGTCGGAAAAGTGTTGAAAGTGCAGTATATAGAAATTATGAATCTAGCAATTGGAATTTTAACTTATTATTGTCATGTCAGGGGCTACAGGCCTGTGGCGCACATAAATTTGCTCAGCACGTGCCTTGGTCAGCAAAGAATCTCAGTTCCCAGTATTAGTTATCTTGCCCGCACGCAGTCACTATCTTACTGTCGCCTTTCTTGATTTATCTTTATGTATATGTTGTTGTGCCGAACTGCCCCTTAAGAGCTCGCTTAGTGTGTGTCACGAACCGGCTTGGCATAAATTCTGAATGGCACAAACTTCTGTATGGCAACAGAGAATTATTGTTAAGAGCAAATAGTAAGAATTGAGAGGTGATCTGGTACTCATAACTGGTTGTTCTTAGGGAATATATATTAGTAGGAGATTGGCAGTACTATGTGGAAGAATCACCGTCACTAATTGTTGAGGCTAGTCTGACGATCACGTTGTTTTAGTCGTGATTTAACGTGACGGGTTTAATCTAATCTAATACAGATTTCCTTACTAGATGCCCGGGAAACATATTAAGGGGCACTAAGTTACATATAGTCAGTCATAAGTGAGAAGTTTCACATTAAAAGGATAGAAATTAGACTATTAACATAGCTAGCACCTATATTACTACAGACTCAAAACCCTCTGCCATTGAGCCTTATTATTATCAATCATCACAATCTACAATGGGTGTTCTCTGCGTACATTGTGACAAAGGATGCCTTTCCAAATTCTAACCAAGGCATTGTCAGAACGTGTTTGCTACTCACTTGAAGTGTGCTTAAGTGTGTATACTTTTGCTACTAGTTGATGTTCACTTTATAATAATTTGTTTTAGTTTGATCCATGTTATTGCTGTATTGTATAGATATTGTTGCGTTGGCTAACGATAAAGAAAATATTTAGTTTCAATTTTACACATGATAGGTTGCGTAGGATCTACGTTCAGTGGGGGAAGTACATATTGAGGGAAGTACAGAACGCTAGTTTTGAACTTCCCTAAGGTATATTTATTTATCTTATTGAAACATGGATCTGGCCATTTGCGATTTCCCAACTGTATGCTCAAGTTAAAGGAGCTTGAAACATAGAATGCGTCTTTTTTGTCGCAGATATTGGTCACAGCTTGCCTATGCAATGCACTTAGGCAGTTTGTACTCTTGAACAAAAGCAACATTTCTGTTGATATCCTCAAAGTTTCGTGCCAAAACACTTTAATGTTCCTAGTAGCGCAAACAAGTCTGTAGTGGGTAACGGTATCTGCAAAAACAAAATTACCCAAGTACGACTGCTCTTGCCTTTCTTGATTCTACCTACTATCACAAACAAAACAGCCTACACTCAAATTAGAGCATATCCTGAACAATTACTGGTTTGCGTAGCTTTCCCCTTTCCTTAAACCAGACACTTACTGCAAACAGGAATTCTCTTCACCATTACAACATGAATTTCAACTAGAACGCCACAAAGAATTTTCATCGATAAAGAATAATTGATACTCATGAAAAAGAATAATATGTACTGTAAAGAAAAGACAATATAGGGGATATCACTTGCCTGCCGGAACTTCCATATTCTGCAAAGACAATCATGTAATTTGATAGCGTAAACTATGCATATATCTGAAACTTCTGATCTCTATAGCCAGTAGAGATGGTTGCGCGACCTAAGGATCGATAGGTAAGAGATGCGTTACAGCGCCAGTATGAAAGACGTTCCTCCATGCACCCAACATAGGGATGGCACCCATCGTTCGACGTCCTAAATCAAGCCTCATACTCACTGCTACTAACGCTTCCTTAGCGCTTCCGGAGCGAATTTGAGAAATGATGGTGCCGAGAGTTGCTGACGAAAACCACTGGCACCTACATGAAAACCTCTCTTAATGATGACAAGTGTGCCACCATTATTGGAGTGGCTGCTATGGGATAGGTTAGGCAAAAAAAGGCTTGGGAAATGAAGGACATTCCCTAGGAAGAATGTAGTCGCTATAGCATAGTCTGCGTACAGGTCTTCATTGAGCTCCTGACTGCACTCGGTTTATATCATATACTCGGCTTTGAAAGTAGATCTTGATAAATCAAAACATATATCTTACCTTTAAATCCTGCACCTTCATAGTCAACCCGCCTCGTCTGGTAAAATATCACGAGACTTGTGGCTTCAGGCTTTTATCCGACTCCATGTAAGGCTTAGAATTGTTTTTCCGCTCTGAGCGCCAAAAGGGAGAAGGGAGAGAAGGCCCCTGCGGTAACATAGCGCCACAACACTGCAGCTTCACGCTAGCGTCGGGCTTCGTATAATGCAAAACAAATGAAGTCTGAGGGGTACAAAGGATTAGAGATGGTTCTGAGTGGCCTCCCGAGCTGGAAGCTGCTCGTGCTTGAAATTTGTTGCAAATCTCCTATTTGTGAATGAATGAGAGTTCAGCAACTCGGGAGCTCGCTCCGGTGCATGAAGCCAACATGACAGTAAAACGCCATAGGCTCTTACACGTTGGCACATTAACTAGAAAGGGGTTGGTGCGTCATGTTGGATTATTCCTTCCAACTGAACAGTAAACATTCCCTATTCACTGCCATTGAATGCCGGCAACTATATTCAATCATGTAAATTCCGGTGGCAGGGAGGCTTGGGCCCGCGCCGCGCTTGCCTTGGCGTTTGGCACATCAACGCGACAATGACCGTCCATTTCGACTTCGGACTTTCACTCGTCTCTCACAGCCTCGTTGCTCTCTCAACAAACAATGGCAAGATATCTAGAGGACAGTGAGAATCCTGACACACAAATATTGTACGAAAGCAAGACGCACGGCAATCGCTATCACTCCCCCGCCCCATCGCCCGTAAGAAGAACATCCGGATACGCCAACACCGCAGAATCAAAGGGCTCGCAACCACTTGTGAACGGTCTCCAAATGAACTCAATCATCAAGCGCACGCATGCCGCCCTCTTTGGCGCTGCTGATCCGTCTCCTACCCCTCCGCCAGCCGTATCGGATTTTGGGGAAGTTGAGATTTTAGAAGTTGCGACACCTCAGCCGTTCCAATCTACGATGAGTCCCTCTCCAGCTGGCCAGCCCGCGCCGCAGAGCAAACATACCTGTGTGTTTGCGACATGCCCTAGGTCGACCCTCGCATTCGGTACTGCAAAGGATTTAAGAAGGCACATAATAAACGTTCATCACTTAACGGAAGAAGATACATTTGCGAGGATCGCTGCAAGAGCTAGAATGGAAGCCGACGGATCGCGATCACAGGCTGCGACACCTGTTGAAAACAAGGCAGTCGCTGGTGGTACCGGCGACTCGGCGTGGGGAGGTGGCAGTGGTCGAAGCCCTCACAAGTCTGGTTTTGTGCAAGATGAAGGTGCAACACGAAACTCACAATACATCAGTGAAAGGTCGGCTAGTGAGAATGGGTTTGCGACCACGTCGACCCACGGTCGAAGTCAAGAACCACGCTCATCCATTGATCTCAGATGTTTGCTGCAAAACTGTCCCGGCCATGCTGGTCACTATTCGAGCTTGAAGAATCTGAAGAGACACTATCATGACGTTCATAAGTTGAGTCTCGACGAGATAGCACAACGTATTGCCGATAGGGAGAAGGTGGTGGAACTTGGATCCGAGGAAGAGATAGTGGTTTCGTCGTCCACACCCGAAACGATTCATAAGCGGAAGAAAGTTAGGGAAGCTGTGCATAAATGCGTTTATGAGGAGTGCCAGAGATCTTCTGAAGGGTTCGGAGAGCGCTACGATCTCAAGCGACATCTGAGCACGGTTCATAAAATGAGCACAGAGGATGCAGCCAAGACAGTTGCTGAACAAGATGCCAGACGAGAGGAGTTAAGCAAAAGGTCTAGCGATATTGCATTCGGGATAGATCCTAAATCGGGCTCCGGAGGATTTCGCATCAATCAAGAGGCTCTCAAGGCAGGCAGCAAGCAAAATACTAATACTCCTCGGGGTATTATGAGTGCTTTTCGTGTTTCTAGTAGCAGTAAAACTCCCCACGGCGACTACTCACGAGAGAATTCAGTCGCGAAATCCAAGTCACTCAATAATACGATCAAGCACCATGATAGTCCATTGTTAACTGATAACGGGAGCATACAACTTCAGCAACAATTATCAGACGACCAAGATGATGGAGATATATACCCAGAAACGATTAATCTTCCCGAAACTCGCACTGCTACATGCAGCAAGATCCAAAGCCTGAATATCGTTCGTGGAATCAGGCTTCGCCCCGGGAAGGTGCTCAGAGGACTTGCCAAAGGCCAGGCTAATCTGGAAAGTGTTCTGGGACAACAGCGAGGTGAGGTCAAGGGAGGCCCCGATGCGTGCCATCACTGTCAACTCTCACGGGGTCCGTTTGAAGAGTGTGTCACTGTGGATGGTATGCTGAATCAATCTTGTACCAATTGTCACTACAATTCTGAAGGAAGCCGTTGCTCTTTCCGGTCAACACAAGAAGATGGAGGTTCTCACCATCTGAACGACGAGGTCGACGAGCTTGCTCCCGAATTGACGATCACAGCGGATACCGGCAAGGATCAGCCTAAGCGTAAGAGACGTAGCACAGAAGATTCGGAAGTGGAGGTCGATGAAGCAGCGCTCATGTACGAAGGATTGGATCCGTACACCCCAGAGTACTACACCGTCCAGTATGCGAATATCTCGGAGGAGGAGCGGTTGCAGGAAGAATCCGTTCTCCACATGCGTCTTTCGTGTCTTGCGCAGGCGAGGATACAGAGTCTCTCCAAACGTAGACAAGATTCAGAGCAATACGACGAAAGTCACCATACCGTAGACAATCGGCCGAAAGGGAAACGTGCACGTCGAAGTCATTGAGTCAGACAGCAATATTTGTATGAGATATTAATGGCCATGTGCCGACCCGCTACTACTACAGTGAAGTACTAGAGTGATACTTCTACTCGAAGCTCTGCATATATGGAAGATGCTTGGGATGTTGACATTGGCATGGATCATCAGCGGAGTTATCATGGTTCAGAAACATTTTCCTCTAGTAAAAGGAAAGCCTGACACAAATCAGCTTCCAAGCACACATGAATGAGACTTAGCTGTCTCATCACCTTTGTGTACTAGATGTCTTACCGGACCCCCTCAGGCATTTACCGCGGTATATAGGACAGTTCAGACCGATACTGCGTCCCCTCCGTAGCTGGAGATCTGTATAGCTAATGCAATTCTGATTATTCTGCTTTTCTGACTAGTGTCCTGCTCCCCTCCTGCCTTTTGCTGCTTTGTAGCGCCAGTACTGTTCGCTCAATCTACAGCGCATCCGTCTTTTCCCGTCCCAACCCTTGGCATTTGCATATTGACCTATCATTCCTACTAACCTTTGCTCTCTACCCAGGCCGCGAAAAAATTCACAAAGCGCTGAACCCGCGCTTTGCACGACGCGCAAGCTGCCCTGGAACACATATCACGGTATGATACATTATACCCAAATCATTAACGTGCCAATTTTCTCTGTTCTCTTTTCTATTGTCAATCAGTATTTTCTCAACCACCGAATCCGTCTTGGACTATCAGGCAGACCGTTCAAGCCTGTTCCAAAAACCGGAGAAAATCCGGCTGGCGAGGTAGATCTGAGCGAGATGGAATCGAAAAGTACGGAGCGACGCAACGGAGGCCGTTTTGCAAATGCCAAAATACCAGCAGGGAGGAATCACAATCTTTAAGG